>Ga0208767_1003361_pt1 | contig 11677 bp, 8 predicted proteins | sample VirMetDEL_Mar_21_FD_184514 | JGI IMG/M metagenome (GOLD analysis project Ga0208767, IMG submission 184514) | Aqueous microbial communities from the Delaware River and Bay under freshwater to marine salinity gradient to study organic matter... | ecosystem: Environmental > Aquatic > Marine >... | reverse complement strand
GTATAAGGACAGCTAATAACTGTCAAGCTACCTCATCCATTATCAGAATAGCACCAGCTTCAGTTGTTAAGCTATCTCCATCTTCTGCAAGGATATGTGTAACAGCAGGTACATTCCCGCCAAGCTCCACGATCTTCCAGTTACTTCCGTCGTCAACCGCTATACAAGGACCGTCGTTTCCGTCGCCATTAGTAACGTATATTATACGCCCTGATGTACCCGCTTCTGGTAAAGTATCTGTTTGATATGATCCAATTTGCAGAGATTGTGATATAATTACCGAACCACTAATCAAGCCTCCGGACTTATCAAACTTATTATTAAGCTTGGCTTTAACCTTCTGACCTAACTGTGTAAGTAAACTGCTCATTGCTCTACGGTGTATTTAATCCATCTAAGAAGTCGTTGTAATCTCCAACCTCCTCTTCACGTGCATCTAAGAAGTAAGGCAAGTCGTTCCAAGCGGTCGTCCCGTCACCTATCTTAATTCTGTTACGAGCCGAGTCGATCTCGATTCCTACTTCCCCCTCTAAAAGAACAGGGTTGGCTGATGCCCAGTTACTGGCGGAATCGTTTCTAAGTTGTATTCTTTTACTGAATGTAGCCATTTGTTATGCTCCTCCTCCGTTATAAACATCTAAGTTATCACTAGCAGTTGCTCCTAAACCGTCAATCTGTGGGTCACTCAATGCAGCGTTACCGCCAACCAACCCGATTATGTCAGGGTCAGATGTAATAGAATCTGTTATTGCTTTCGCAGCAGCTGTCGTAGCTATCGCTTCCGTAACGCCCCCAGCAGCAACCGCACCAAGTGTATTGTATTGAGCGATTAATGGACTCGGTCTAACAACACGAGGTCTTCTGTACGGTCTAGCCATGTTAGCACTTCCACCTACGCAAAGCTAAAGCCTTACGGGTCGGACGACCTTTACTATCTTTCATTGGTCCTTTGACGCCAGACATCCTAGCACAGAAGGAACGCTTACGTGGACCGCCACCGGGCTGAGGAGCTTTAAGTTTAGAACCAGTAGCTCTGTTATACTTAGCTCTTCCCTTTGCAGTGAGTCCGCCCTTCTTGCTTTTCTCACCTCTGCCTATCGACAAAGATACACTCACTTCTTCTTAAACCCACGCTTCATATTAGCGTAAGCCTTTGGTGTAATCGTTGACTTCTTTTTACTACGACTGATGCCGAGTTTCTTTCTTCTATTAATGTTTGCGTATAATCCTTGTTTCATCTCTGTACTAATACCTCCATCATACGATCTAATTTATTGTGAACTTCTTTAAGTGCTTCTTCTACCTTAGCGATCCGTGCTTCAACAGCTCTATCTCTTTCCCGTTGTGCAGCTAACTCCACCTCTATCTTAGTCATTCTTTTCTCACCGAGATCAAGACGTTCGATAACACGTTTGATAATCCACCCGATCACGCCAAGAGCTACGACAAGAGCGGTGTTAAGAAAGCCAGAGATAGATTCGATCATCGCTGTTAATATTTAATAATGTAGTTCAGGATGATGGTTGGCTGGACATTGTTGTGTGCGGAACCGCCGCCAGTTGAACCTGTCTGAGCCGCTGTCATTTGATCCCCACTGCCATCAAAACCCGGATAAGCAAAAGCTCCTGTCGTAACTTGAAAGAGGGCTGTATGACTGTGACTAGGCATCTCTGCTTCGGTGAGGGTGTGTGTCTTTGCTCCGCCTGTATCTCCAAGAACATCTGTCCTCGTGAAAGTTAATCGTACATTGTCTGCTAAAGTTACAGCCGAAGATAGAACAATATTGTTTTGATCGGTAACAGTCTGAACAGTAACACCAGCTCCAATACCCGAACCGGATACTGCCATTCCTTCTTCTATAGTTCCTACATTTCCATCTACAACTACATTAACATTACTTGTTACTGCACCGTTAACAATAGCGAACACATCAATCAGATTGTCTCCCAATCCAGCAACTACTCGTCCACGAAGGTCAGGAAGATTGAATGTAGTAGAACCGTCACCAACACCGTAAGTTTCATCGATAACAGCAAACAAAGCAGAGTATGTTGTACGATTAACAGGACTACCATCACACAGTAAATAACCCGTAGGAGCAGCACTACCAGCAAAAGCAGACACCGTTCCAGTTGGTACAGTTGTAAGATTCGTACCGTTTACTTTGTAGTTACCTGTTATGTTTAAGTCGCCTCTTACGGTAAGTACGTGTGTAGCAACATCACCGGAACCTATATTTACATATCCCGTAACCGGATCAATGGTTAACCTAGAAACGCCATTAGCACCGTCTAGATCATCTTCATTGAAAATCCTAAATAACTCATTAACTCCTCCACCGTGGTCGATATTCCAACGATAACTACCACCGCTGTTACTTCTTAATATAAGCTGTCCACCTCCTCCAGCAATACTAGCATCACCTAAAGACTCTATCTGACCGTTAACAGACAATTTAACATTCGGACTCGCAGTGCCAATACCTACTTTACCGTCTGACTGTACATTGAATTTAGTATCTGTCGTGCTTATCTTATCAGATGTAACAGCACCGTTAGCTAATTTAGCATTCGTAACGCTACCATCCAATAAAGAGTTTGTACCTACTGTACCTGTAACTGCCACTCCAAACCCACGCTGAATAACAACGATGTCTTGTCCATTCGTAGTGTTCGGGATGATGGTAAGTGTATCAGTGTTCGGGTCTACAGTGTACTCAACAGTTGGTTCTTTAATCAGACCGTCAATACTTACCTCGTAAGCTGTGTCTCCAAGGACCTCTGCTCCTGTAACCGTGTATGTATTATTCGTTCCAGATATGGCAGAGAATACCCACTTAAGTGGAGGTTGAGTAGCACCACTGGATACCTGAGCAATTTTGTTATCTACATATAGCTTCGTTACTGCATCTGTTGTATCTGTCGCTGTACCAACGTTTTGTATGCGAAGACCTAAAGCGTCCCACTCTGTACCGCCTGATTCTTTCTGTAAGGATTGATCGTTCAGTTCTGCAATCTCTTCCGATAGATAACGGTTGTGACGGTAAGCTAAATCAAGTTCTGACTCTGTAAGTACAGACCCGTTAACAAAGTCCACGAGGTTCTGGTTTGGAGCACTGCGTCGTCTGACACGAACATTAGCACCAGCTGTAGCTCCGCTGTCTAAGACAACTTTAGTTGATGGTGTGGCGACGATTGTGAAGTCGGTCGTTTCAGCACCGTTGATTTCTACCTTAACGTGTTCGTCTTCAAGGTACGGGAAAGTAAAGTCAAAGTCGGTCTGTCCGGCTGTTGCTGTATAATCTACGTAGGTTATAGCCATGATGTTAAGTGTATATTATTAATTATTGAGTGAGAAGAGCAAGTCCTTAGTCTAATAACGGAGCTAATTCAGGAGCTACTACTTTCCTTGGAGCCGTCTCACCCTCGATTAATGTTTTCTTGGTTAAGTCTCTTAATAAGTAATATTGTGCTTTTAATTCAGGGTTTTCTTTTATTAATTGAATTAAAGCTTTATTTCTAAGTGCTCTCAATTGTGAACTGATAGAAGCCTTCCTAGCATTGGTTACCGGTGAACCTTTAGGTACTTTACCCATGCGTTGGAATTTAGGTTTATTATAAGCTTTGATAATGGCTTCTGCTGGGTTAAGTTCTGAATAAATTTGTTGCCAGCGGTCATAAAGAGTCTGCTCTAACCCAAAACCATAATCCTGTTGTACTCTTAACTTTCTCAAGTCCAAACCGGGTACACCATCAGTAGGTCTACTAAATTTAAAACCTCCGCCTATTTCATCCAATATCATTCTAGCTTCGTCTTGTTGAGTAAAGAGTTTTTGACCTACCTTAGTAGCGAAGCCCTTCTTAACATCTTCTTTAGTCGCTTCACGGCTCTTTAGTGTTTCAACTCGCATAGGGCTTAAATAATTTAAAGTTTCCCCAATTGCATTGTACGGAGATGCTAATTTAGGTAGCCCTAACTCATCCCGTTTTGGGTCTAGTTCTCTGCGAGTATTTGCGAAAGCTAATTTAAACTGCTCCATAGGCTCATTTATCTGTCTAAGATATGGATCATTTAACTGAGAAGCTGCTTTCATAATAGATGGTACAGCCATGCGGTTTATAGCGTTGAATAAATTAAAAGCACCACTCTTACCGTCTTCTTCCCATTTACCTCTAAATAAACCGTCATTTAACTCACTGATATTCATCAAGTAAGTTTTATCTGTAATCATTGTACTTAATGCTAATTGAAGAGAACTAATAGCTTTATCTAATTCTTCGTCAGGCATTGAGTTATCTTCGTGTGCTCTTAACAATGTAGCAGATACTCCGTATACATCAGCGATAGAACCAAGTCTAGTTAAAGGTAAATAATAATCCCCTATCTGTTCTCCACCTGCGTCACCTGTATCCCAATGTCTTTTAGCAGCTGACAAGTTTATAGCGTGTGGTTCCCAACCTGTATTCATTTTAGTTTCACGCTCTTTATAATCTCTTGGACCTTCTCCTGTTATGATTCCTTGATCTGCAAGATACAAAGCAGAAGCCCACAAACCAGCACCTACTATTTGTCTACCTCTAGCTTGTGCTCTTATAGATGGATTATCACTTCTTAATTCTTCAAGTGTTCTTTTAAATGTGATTTTATCCATACCCGGTAACAGGAGACCACCGCTAAGTGTGCCCCCTAATTCCATGAACATGTTAGTGGGAGTTCTCAAGAACAACTGTACTAATTCCAACACGGAACTTTTCTGTCTTAATTCACCTAGTTTTTTAGCACCTGCTTCCAAGACTCCATAATCGTCACTAAGTTCTCTTTGGAATGTTATTTTATCCCCAAAGTCTTTCATGTACTCGATTTCGCTGGCTAGTTTATTAGTCCAGTTATCTCTAACATATTCCTTCATAAAAGCTTTAGACTCTTCAATATTAAGTCCTTGTTCTCTGGCTTTAGTTGCTGCTTCTATTTCTACATCCGGTTTGGTTTTAAATCTTTTACCGTCAACAAAGTAACGAGCAAGCCTAGATTCCATGTATTCAATTAGTTTACCTATAGGTGCTTCCCCTCTTTTAACTAATTGTTTGTACTCTTCAGCTAACAAAGCACGGGCTTGAGCCTTACCGAATAAATGCCTGTAGAACTCGTCTTGGAATACTAGACCTTTAGGACCGAAGTTAAGAAGCTCTCCTACATTTTCTACAGTCTCGCCAATAGGACCAGACAATCCGGTAGCTTCCATTGAAAATGCTTTTTCTCCTATTTTCTCGTAGTGGCTTTTTAAAGACATTTCACCTTGAGAATTAGCAGCAGCTATTTTGGCAGCTTGAAAAGCATCGTCTAAACCATACATGATATACTTAGTGGTCCTTAAAGCCATCCTACTTTGTTCTAAGTTACCAGTAGCTAGACCACCTACTCCTTGATTAAACAAAGAATACAAAGTCATCATAGCATTACCACTAGCAGCAGCTGCCTGTGTAGGTGGAGCACTAAGAACACCGTCGTAGATCAATTCTTTAGCTATTCTTCCAAACTTTTCACCTGTTGTTCTTTTACTGATCTCTAACAACTTACCAAGTTTCTCTGGACTCTTTACTAATTTAATTTCATTTAGTATCGATCTTACATTGTTTAACCCGCCTAACTTCTCCAACTGCTCTTTTAATTCAGTTGGATTTAATTGCTCTGGGTACTTAACAAGGTCTTCAACTATATCCTTTTCAGCTTTCCTTGCTCGTCGTTCAATTGCATTAATATTAGCTGCTATTTGTTCTTTTGTTATCTTCCGGCTTTGTAGTAACTTACCAGCTGAACTCGAAATTGTGGAAGATGCTTCAAGGAAAACTTGTAGTCTATCCATGTCAGCTATTAAACTTGTAGCTACTACTGGGTCATTTAAATCAGTATTAGCGTCTATTTTTTTAAACCAACTTTGCATAGCTGAAAAAGTCATACTATCAGCAAGTGCTGTCTTAAATATAATATCTTCTGACTCCTTAGCTATTTGTTTTACAAACTTTTCCTCATCTAATTCAGGATCAAGCTTTTTTCTTAACTCTGTTACTTGTTGAATTAAAGATTCTTTATCAGTCTTAACTCGGCTAGTTTTTATCTTTTCAGTTAACTGTTCTAAGATACCTGCCATTGACTTTTGTACATCTTGATCGGTGGTAAATGAAGCTAAGTTAATAGGTATAATTTCACTCTTACCTGCTAGTATGTTAGACAAGTCATCGTCGCTCATACCTAATCTATCCAAAGCTTGTAATCGTTGTTCTGGTGTTAGCCCTTCAGGTAATCTTTGAATATCAACATCACCTGCCTTACCAAAACCGGGTTGCCGCATTTCAGCCACTTCCTCAATTTTTGTTATAAGGGTCTCAGCTACCTCTAAAGTTACAGGCTCTTTCTCTTTAAAAGCTTTTTTCCCTTTAGTAACTTTACCTACGCTTTGATTAATTAAATCCTTTACTATTTCAACAAACTTTTCAAAACCTGATTTACCGGGTTCATACTCAATCTCTTTTAAAGCTTTTTGAAAACCTGTATCTGAATAAGCAAAAGCTATAAACTCATTCGGGTTAGATATAAAATAAAAATTTTTAAAACCAGCCTTAGATGCCACTTCATCTCGCATACCGTCTACCTTTTTGTACATGCGTAAAATTTCTGCTATTGGTTTAGGTATTTTTTTATTTTTTAAAATGTCATCTACAAGTTTAGCTCGGCCTTCTATATCGTTTATATCTATATCTTTAAACTTTTGTGTATCAACATACTTATTAACATTACTTGCGGTTACGGCGTGTGTACCCTCGTGTAATAGAACGTAGACGGGATTATTCATGAAGGATTTATTCCTCTCGTCTAGTATTATTCTGTTTTTCTTAGGGTCATCTGAAAATGTTTGATGGAAAACGGTAAACTCATCTTCGGGTACAGATTCCAGTCCGGATGCAAGCTGACGATTTTCTATTCTAACATCCACACCTGTGTCTCCACCTAGTGATAACAATTTGTTTATAACACCAGTGTACTCACCTAAATCACCTTTTGTTTTTTCAGATAAATCAGTAAGAGCTTCTCTCAAAGTAACAGGTTTATCTGTTTGCGTCCTACTCCTTACATCTTCAACCAATTTCTTTTGACCAAAATCGGATACTAATGTTTGAGGCATCCCGCCGGACAAATCCACACCGCTTTCAACAGCACTACGTCCCATAGGAAATATCTGACTTAACGACTCTCTAACAGCAACAGGTGATCTACCTTCTCCTCTGAAACCAGCTCTTGGTCCCATCATTGTTGTATTAGTTACAACAGCTCTTTTAAAAGTCGTTAAACCTACGCCCTCATTAAAAAAAGGATCAATATCTTTAATAAGTTCTACTATATCTGCATCTTCTAAAAGTTTTCTGGTTTCATCTTCTCCCGTACCTTTTACTTCATAAAACTTATCTGTGTTAAAATCGTATTCAAAATTCTCTATCGATAGATCTTTTTTACTTAACCGATCCGCTACCATGTCCTTTTCTATCTGTGCTAGATATTTTAAATCGGTTTCGTAATTTCTACCGAAGTACATGTCTTTCTTAGAAAGCTTTAAGTAATCTCTTTGTTTTCTGTGAAGCTCAATGTGTTGGGTAGTTTTATTTTTTAAGGCACTGCTAAACATTGCACTTAATGACCTCAATTCATTTATTTCTGTAAGTGCGTCTTGTGGTTTGTATTTCTTACCTATATTGTGTGCAAATTGAAGTAGAGTTTGATAAATATCCGATCCTCCTCTCCCGGCTGCTTCAGCGTCTACGACCAAAACATCTCCTTGGAGTTCTGCTTCAATCATATCATCTGTTGCATCTGTTTTTGAAAAAACGTAGTAATCGGGATCATTCGGTTGTGGAACAATCTTCCAGCCCTTTACTTTCATATCAGTAAAGATGTCTTCAACAGTGTCTTGGTACGAAACCTTAGTTTTAAACAACGGCTCAGTCTTAGACAGTGCTTCCCAAGTCTTACCTACTCTTTCAACATCTTCCTTAGTAGCTAACGCAGCTGGTATACCTTCTTCAACTCCGGGATATTTTTTAGATAATTCAGATAGATTAGTCCATTCTTTATCCCCTGCTTGTGCGATTTTAGCGTTAGGTTTAAGCTTACCCTCAGTTATAAAAGTTTCTAATTGCTGTCTACTGTAACCTCGTCGCGTACCCTTTGGGTACCTAACTCCGCCTTGATATATGTAGAACGGTAAGTCTGTTTCTAATTTATCAATACCTTCAATCGTTTCAGGTTTAGGTATAACATCAGCTCCTTCTACCTGCGGTTCTCCAAGGTCAGTTTTTCCTGTTTCTAAGTCGTAGGGTTGACCAGAGGCTTCTTTGTTTGCTTGTTTTATTCTTTCAATAAATGCCAGTGTATCTTCTTTTCCTAACTTCTCGGCTTCTCCAGTTATATAGCTTCTGTCCTCAGCCTTTACAGCTGAAATCTTATCTTCAAGGTCTTTCTTGTAGCTTAACAAACCAACTCTATCTGCTTCTGTTAATTCTGGTTGTTTTAACCAATTATCGATAGCATCTATTTGTTTCAAAGCGGATTGTATAGACGCTTCTTTAATCTTTTCTAAATCTTTCTGCGGGGTTCCTAATTTGTGGAAAGGTGCACTTGTAACAGCGTATCCCACAGTGCCCCCAAATACGCCACCCGCAGCACCAGTAAAACCCAAAGTCGCTACATCATATTCGCCAGCTTCTTTTTTACCTGAAACCATTTCAAGACTTTGTCTCAGTCCTTCTTCTACCGAACCCATAATAACACCTTCCCCAGCAGCAGCTGCTACTTGTTTCATTCTGGGTAATTTGGCTACTGTTGCGGCTGGTAAAAAAGGTGTTACTGTACTGATAGCTGCTGTAGCTAACCCCTCCTCCCAAGAATAATCAGCGTCAGGGTCTCTGTGTGATTGTGCCCAGTAGTTTAGACCTAAGTTACCGAGGCCGTTGGCAGCTATATATAAACCCCACCCAACAGGGCCACCAGATAATAAAGGAAGAGTAGCACCTGCTAGACCTATACTTCCTCCTGTTTCTACACCAATCGATTCAAATAATCTTAAAAGCTTACCATCTTCTTCAACTTCTTCTAATTCTTCAGCTTTGATTAAACCAGCTGTGGATACCTCACTAGGAGCACGAGTGGAAGCTGAATCAGCTAAGGTTAATTGTGTGCTTTTAGCTTTTAAAGCTTCTTGCTCTGCGATTAGGTCTGCTGTTGTTTTAGCCATTACTGTATTTTTTCTTTGTAAGCTCTAAGAAACTTTAAGTGTTCTTCTAAATTATCCGGAAACTCTAGGTTGTCTAGCAACTTTAATATAGAGGAGTCAACCCATGAAAGTTTAGCGTTTTCTATTCCTTTTATAGCTTTGTTTAATTTAGTGACTGATATAATGTCGTCAGTATCTATTAAATACTTACCAGTCCTCAATTCACTTAGTAATGTTTGTCTGTATTCTTCATTGAATGTTTCATACAGCTCTAGTGATTGATTTGTTAAATTTTCATCTAACTGTTGTGGTGTAATGTTTGGCTTTGTTTTAACTATATCGTCTCTTACTTCTTTTACTTTATTTCTCCAAGCAAGCATCCCTCTATTTTTCAAAGAAGCAAGTGTGTTAGGATGAGCATTTAATCCGGTTATGTCTTTAACAGCATTTGTTGTAGCAGGGCTAATACCAGCTGCACGCATTTCCTCAGTTAATCTTGTGTCTTTAAATTGATTCCTGAAACTTTCTGTTAATCTTTTAACGGCAGATACACCTTCCATTACCTCCTTGTTGAATCTATCACTATCTCCGTTTTTCTGTTGTATCGTTTTAAAGTCCGAGAAAGATAAATCACCCCTCTCTAAAGCATCCTGTGCATCTTCAAGAATATCTAATCCTTTATCTAAATCTGAGTTAAGTTCGCTCCAGATTCTAGGGTCTGTCTGTATGTCTGTATCTGCATTAAAGTAGTCTTTACTAGACAACTCAATCATACTTCCGATAGTTTCTTCTATATCTAACGCATTAACATTAGAAGATAAACCTGCTTCTCTAACTCTACTAGTCCAATCCTTCAAGTAAGAATCAGTAATAATATCGCCATCGTTAAGTTTACTTTTAAACTCCGCAACAAATGGGTTTATTATTTTATCTTTATTCGTGTTATATAGTGTTTTTACTTTAGTTTTAAAGTAGGAATCTTTAGCTTCTATATCTCTTTTAAATGTAGCTATATCATCTCTAAGTTCTGCTTTAATAAACTTAGCACCAGTCTTAGGATTAATTATCCAGTTTTCTATTTCTTCTACTTTTCCTAGAGCTATAGCACTACCACCCGCTTCAACTAATTCTAGTATAGATGGTTTGATTAAATTATCGAAAGCATACTTATGAGACTCTTTAAATATACCTGCTGGGTGGTTTATCCAAGCTGCTAGTGATGGATCGTTAATATCTAAATCTTCATTAATAACTCGATTGATGGAATCTCTACCTGCCTCCAACCAATTAGTCTTAGCGTCTTCTATATCTACAGCATCAAACCTAGCGTTTACATCTTTAATAAAGTCCTGCTCTACCTTTTGAATATTTTCAAGTGCTGCTTGTTTTACTAGCTCCGATTGAAACTCAGGGCGACTGAACAGTTCTTGTCGTTTCTCTTGAACCGTTTGTACTGGGTCTATTGTTTCCGATATAGTCTGCGGATTAAATAACATCTCCCGGTACACATTGTTAGCTAACACCTTACCCTTAGCTTGCTTCGCCCCTAACATAAACAGAGCGTTTGCTTGCTCAGGCATCTTACCTTCTTCAGTTAACTTTCGTACTTCTCTTTCGTATGCCTCCATTTGACGGGACACACCGCCGGGGTCTAAATCAAACTGTGTAGCACCTTCTGTTATTAAAGCTTGTTCGTATGCCTCACGCTCCTTACCTTTTAACGCTCTAGCTTTTTCAAGTGCTTGTCTTTGCCTGTCTTGTGTTTGCTTTATCTGATCGTAAGTAATAACTATATCAGACACTACATTTAAACCTTTAGCTAAGTCTAACAGCTTAGTGCTCTGAGGTACTGGTACTCTAGGAGCTTGCAGCTGTGTAACACTGTATTGACCTAAAGCGGGAAGTGGTATTTGTCTAGACATGTTAAGCTAGTTTTTGATAATCGTACTTTGCTGCTAAATCCTTTGGTATATTTAACTCAGTGCTTACGGATGGACCTGCTAATGATTGTCCCATTTGATAGCCTCTGAGACCGCCACTAGCTACACTCAATACATCTGTTATGCCAAGTCCTCTAGGTTTTATAGGGTCCATGATTGGTTGTCTAATACCCATTAAACGCTGTTGTAATCCTAAACCTTGATCCTCAAGAGCTAACGTCTTACCAGCTTGTAGCATTTCTAATTGTTCGCCTAAAGCAGCTTTTTTATAACCTAAGAGAGAAAAGTATTCTCTTTGTTTAGCTACCGCTGTTACAGGGTCGTCGGCAGTTCTAGCTATAGCAGCTTCAGCTTTAAGAATTTCTTGACGCTCTTCCTCGCCTATCATTCTTTCTTGCTGTTGTTGTTGTAACCGTTCTCCGGTCATCTGTCTCAACGATCTTCTAGTCTCAGCAGCTGCGGTTTGTTCTTGCAA
>Ga0208767_1003360_pt1 | contig 11678 bp, 25 predicted proteins | sample VirMetDEL_Mar_21_FD_184514 | JGI IMG/M metagenome (GOLD analysis project Ga0208767, IMG submission 184514) | Aqueous microbial communities from the Delaware River and Bay under freshwater to marine salinity gradient to study organic matter... | ecosystem: Environmental > Aquatic > Marine >... | reverse complement strand
ACTGCCTGTCCAACTGCTCGTCCAACTGCCCGTCCAACCGCCAGTACAACTGATCGCACAACCGCTCTCGTAATTTATTGTACATATTTAGCGACCTTATCAAGATTACAACATGCCGCAGATACATTGATGATATCAAAGATCTGGTGATTGTCAAGAATTTTCTGGTAGAGATTGTTAATCTCATCAGATTCAGATACTTCAATACCAAGATCCTGAAGAATCTTAACAAGTGAATAGTTATCTCTCGCCTTGTAAAGATTGCGGAAGTCTGCAAACTTTTCGTCTGTAACTTTATCTGCCAAATCGCAGAATAGGTCTGCCATCTGCTTAACACCAGTAAAGTTAGAAACAGTTTTTGGTGCCACCTTCATCATTTCACGTTTCAGGTAATCTTCCAATCTAATCCAGTTACCATTCTGAAAACCTTTACTTTTAAGCAGCACAGACTTAACACCATACACTTTAACATTACCAATATATTGGTTGACACTCTCAAGAGTCTTCGTGATCTGATAAGTATCGTTAACAAACCACTTATGACCAGTGACTTTGTAACGATTAATTTCAACGTATACACGTTCCTCGCCGTCATTAAGATCAACTTCAGTCTCATTCCAACAATCCGAGGCATTGTAAGTATACCTACCATTCCAAGTATAAATCTTACATGTATTTACGGTGCCAACACCATAGCTGTACTCAACTTTAGGCAGGTCTTCTAAATTCTTAACATAAGAACTATCAATACCAATATCCGCAAGATGTTCAGCCTCTACGAGAATAACACGGCGGTTATCACGATAGTTGAAACTCTTGAGATGCTGGCGAATTCTGCCCGTATAGCCTTTCTTATTCCAGTAATACTCGGTTTTATCATCATAATAACCATGAGTAACATCCATATTCTTTGAGGTTGTGCTATAACCCTCAGTGTAATAACACTTTGCGGCATTCTTAAACTCTGGAGCAAACTTCAAAACCTGCCCATTATATGTACAATCATCCTTAAATTTACGATTGATACTATCATAGAGACACTTTGCCTCATAATAATTCTTACAATCGTTAATTTGCTGCTGTACAACCTCAACAACCTTTTCTTTTAAAAGGTCTAATTTAGCAATAACTGCTTCTTTAGTTTTCTTATCAAAAGATAGAGATTCCCTACCGGGAGTAAAACTCAACTCCCCAATATTGAAATACAAGTTCAATTCCATATCATTAAATGGATGTTGAATATCCTTGTAAGATACAGAATAACCAACATTACCCATTACACAATTAATCCTGCCCCATTTTGTAGATGTTGCAAAATCATTAGTGCGAATATTAAAATGGTCAAATGCAGATGATGCACGATCTGCAACTTCCCTGATATTAATATTTGGGATATTGTCGAAGAATTTATAGACATTTACCGCTTCTTGGGTAAATTCATAAACCTGATCTGTAGAAACAGCAACAGATACTTCTACACCATTAGGTTCATCACTATTATCAGTAGTTAGAAGGGCGAACTGTGGGCAGTCATTCTCGTCTTTGTATGCCGAATACACACGTTTTTCACCATTAAACCACGATGTCACAACAAATGAATCCGCAATAGCATACGGACTCTTGGAACCAAGACCCAAAGCACCAACATAATCATTAGAATCAGTTTTAGTGCTATGAAAATATGTGGTATAGATTTCCATACAGTCTTTATGTGACAACCCTGTGCCATAATCACGTACAGAAAACCACGGTTCAAGAGATGTTGGGAGATGAACATCAAATGATTCATCGTTACCTGCTGCTACATGAGCATCATAGGCATTCGTAGAAATCTCACGAATAACAGCCTTGAACTTATTGGTATAAATCTTGTCAGACAGAATATTGAAGGCTTTTGGGTCGGCCTTGAGTTTAAACTGTGTCTGCTCAAATTCTCCACTAACAACCACATTCTTCTTCGTTTCGTTCAAAATCATGTCTTCTCCAATTCTCAAAAATGCTGACGGTCCCTTGCCGTCTCTGCTCAACATTATAACGTCTTATCGGCTTCTGTCAAGGTCGATCTGGAGTTTTTTTTGAAAAATGCCCAATAAAGGTGTAAACATATACTAGACGGTCATTTATCTTGCAGAAGAGGTTTAGTTATGTTTAGTTTTAGAGACTTTCTATTGGGTGTTTTTCTGACATCGACTATTGGTCTTGCCCTGTACGTCTACAAGGGGCCTGATGTGGTCGTAATCAGGGTTCCAATACCAATTCCTGTTGAGGGCGGGGTTGTTGATTTGCCGCCGTTGGTAAGATAAGACAGAAATGTTATTTACTGGCAAGATGAGATAGCCAGTAATTGTAAGCTTGTTCCATGATGTCTTTGCCGAAACGCTTAATAAATCTTTCCCGCACAATCTTACTTGGATTCTTTGAAAAAACCATATCTGCTAAATGCGCACTCTTTAAAAACGTATAGCATTCCATATCAGAAAGATATTGGTTTGCATAAAACTCTTGCAGTCTCAATTCTTTTTCACTCACAACATTTGTGCCTTGAGGTGGTTTCTTAAAGGTCTTAATTACTTGATCTCCTAATTGGGTTAGACACATTTCAATAAAAATGTCGTTTACTGGCAGGATCATTTAAAAAAAGAGGGGTGACACTTCTGCCACCCCCGTTTACATTTACTCGGCATATGTTAATAAGTGCCGATGGTTAGTCATCAAAACACATATCAAACATAAATCCGATGAGAAAACAGGACACTATCAAAAAAGTCATTACTTAACCTCATATTCCTTTCCTCCTAAAGATAAATGTTTAAGAGTATTGATATTGATAAGACGATACGACCCGCGACCTCCACGGTTATCATCAGCATTCATATCAAATACCGTAACATAACCCAATTCTTTAGGGTCAAACCTCATACCAACGCCTTTGATATTTTTTTTGACCTTTAATCGGGCACACATTTCTCGAAGAGAACCATCTTTTTTTGTAAACTTAACACCAAAAACCTTACCATCTGAGTTTTTGATAAGTTCCAGAGCCTTGACTTTTCCGATCTTAACGCTTTTCATTTTGATTTCCTAATATCTTGAAAAATTATTTCCGACACGAATCTACAAACCTGCTATACCGCTTCTAATTCTACATAGCTGTCTCCATCCACACCTCGCTCAGACATTTGAACTATCAAACCTGCGACTTGGCGAACCCTTGGGTCCACATGGATCATTATAGCTTGATTATCGGCGTTTGTCAATGGTAATCTCCAGTTTTTTTGGAAATTTTCTATTCTTCGGCGTCTGGAAATAGGGTATCCCAGCACGAGCCGCAGGTTCCACTTAATAAAAGTTCACGTTCATCTGCGGTAAGGTAGTCAAGAGCATCTTCGATCAATTCGCCCTCTGCCCATCTATTCAAATCTTTAGGATTAACCATAATATCAAATGTATCATTACACACTATACATCTAACGGTTGATTTCATTAATTCTTTCATAGCGTCACCTAATAAAGAAATGATTTATATCTTTCCTTCGCCTTCTTAATATTAGAAATGTGTTCATACTTCTTACTTAACTCTACCCTGCAAGCCAATTCATAAATTTGCGGGTCAATTTTAACCCACTCCTTTATTTTATATACACCGCCAATAGAGTTAAGTTTACGTGCAATGAATGTAACTTCAATCATTTCTACCTTCCTTTTCTTACTTGTATTGTATCTTAAAATCGGGACATTCATCAAATTCCAAAATTTCAAAGTCAAATTTTACATCCGGCAAATCTTTTAATTTATTAGGATAGTCCATACGCCGGATTTGCCACCCCTTATTCTCAATAAACTCTATAACTTTATCAGTTATTATAGTCCCACCCCTATCCCAATGTCTTGGGAGATTCCTTTTAATAAAATTTAAAGCAATACGTTGATCAGAGAATAAGGGAATTGTGGTTTTTGATCCTTGCCTATAACAGAAAATAGGAACCCACTTGCCTGAACAGCATTCCCGCTTTACGTCACTCCATTTCATCTCACCATCTGTGTAGATTATTACTATATTGCTCATCAACATCTTATTTTATCCCTAATACTAACTACAAAATTCCACATCTATATAATATGGTATTTCTTTTCCGTATGAATAATATTATCTGAAAATTTGAAAGTCAGTATGTTGTCATACGCAGATATTAGTCCGATCATAAAGATCAGAACAAAATATGTTTTATTTTTCATTGTTATTTATTGTAGTGTTCCAGACACTTATGGCACATACTTACAAATATACCGCCAATATCTACCGTATAAAGGGTACTGAAAACTTCGCACATATCGCAAGCGTCGTTGCATGTTTCACAAGTAAATGTACTATTCGGATCGTATTTCTCTGACTTATCAGCCATCTGTAACTCCTTCATCGAAGAATTTGGGGTTGATTTTTTTAATGAAAACGTCACTTATTGGCAAGACGTTCTTTAGTTAATTTAATTTTTTCTCTAAAAGGTTTTATTTTTTCTATCTTATTATCGTCTCTTCTCCCACAAATCTCCACTCAATCCCACCAAAAAGGGCAAGAAACCCACAAATAAGGATATAGAGTATATAGCAGTAGTAACAAACCTAAATAACCCTTAAACCCCTATATAATAATAACAATAATAACAACAACCATAATAAAGACAAGAGAGAAATAAGAGAGGGATAAAGAAAATAGCTAAAAATAGTTGAAACACCTTGATATGCAGCAAAAACCCTTAAATTTAAGGCATTTTTAACAAAAAAACACCCAAAATGGGCCAAATCCGCATCAAATTGTTTCATAAAAACAGCATAATGGTCACTTGTGCGACCACAATATGTTGTGTTTTAGTGTTGCTGTAAAAAATGGGCAAAATTTTTGTGTTTTCACGGGGTCAAAATGTACAAAACCACTTGTTTTAGCAACTTTTTGAAACAGCCCGAAACATCGATTTTGGCCTAATGTCCACCACCCTTAACCTATACCATACAGGTGGTTTATCTGATCTTGAGTGAGTAATTCGGCACTGACAGCTTCATCAATCAATTTTTGAAGTTTCTCTGGCGGCTTCCAGTCCGTTTTGTAATTATCATTGTTTTTTGCGTGGAGTATATTTTCTGATTGACTAACCCACTCAAGATTAGAAACATTATTGTTTTCTTTGTTTCTATCGATATGGTTAATAACGTCTGTATTTCTCAATTTTGGTAAAAAACATGTCGCAACTAATTTGTGGACACTAAGCGTCTTCTTTTCTCCATTATGCCACAGAGTGACATAGAGATAACCATTAGTATGTTTATGGGTCGATATTTCCTTTTTTGAAAGATTGCGAACATTGCCCGTATTCGAAACTTCGTATTTCCAGTTTTTATATTGTTTCCAGATTTTCATTAATCATCCAAGATTGATACCACAACGGCAAATAACCATATAAAGAAAAGGAATATTAATCCCGCAACTGTGAGAACATTAAACATCCCAATCACCGCGACGTTTTTTGAATTCAATTATTGTTTTATAAAGGTCAGGATCATCTTCCCGCATTTTAATCCACTCAAACTTTTGCCAATAAGGATCTATAGATTCAATTTCCCGCAATCGATCTTCCATGAATTGATCATCCATCCCTTTATCCTTTAATAGAAAATGATACCATATTGTATCTACTGTGTCAAGAGAAATCTGAAAAGAATTATTTCCGGGAATCTGGCAAAAAAAACGCTGGGAGACTTGACAGCCCCGTGACTTGTAATTAGGGGGCGAGCAGGTGTACATGGGTGATACACTCGTGACCTGTACATTTGTCGTACTGTACAAATTTCAAGCGGTCATCCTTGACCGCTGCGTTGCGCTCTTGTTAGGTGTAGTAATGACCACCAGTAGGGCTATACTGCATATCATGAAGGGGAAAACATGTATACAGTTGCTCACCTAAACTGGTGGTCATATATCCCCGGTAGGACTCGAACCTACAGTCTACAGATTAGAAGTCTGTTGCATTATCCAATTATGCTACGGGAACAAATACCGCCGATGGGACTCGAACCCATACTGGACGGATTTTAAGTCCGTTGCCTCTGCCAATTGGGCTACGGCGGTGAAAATTGGGAGGCCGAGCCACGCGACCAGCTCGACCCCCCAGCATTAGTCTAATCTCCACAAATCTGATCAAGTGTGAATCCGATGAGAAAGCAGAAGATTAGAACAAATGTCACTCAGCAGACTCCATTTGGCCTTCGCCAATCAGAAACGCACAAACGTCATCCATGTTATTAGTCTTGGTTTCACGCCGCAACTTAGGCAACGCTTCCGCGACCTTTTCATCAGAAATACCGCGACTTGAGAGTTCCTTGCGGATTGTATTAATCCGGTTTGCAATGGAACTCTTGAGGCTTGTCTCTTTCCCCTCAGAACCAGTTGCCTCACGGTAACCGGACAGGATGTCTGCCCATGTACCGTTAGATTCCGCAACGGACTTCCACAGCTTCACCAATTCAACATTCGTCATTCCAACATCTCCAAAATATAAAAAGTGATTGTGAGTACGGATTGTAGCTCACCGGATTCCAAAGTCAAGCGGAAATCTTACTTTTCCGCACACTTGCCGCAATCTTAGCCTGAAGACTGCCAGCCGGTCCCATACCATGAATCAGCAGGGCAAAATTCTGATCCTTGCGGTCTGGATCAGCAGCATGTGAATCGTCATTGTCCAACTCTAAACCTAACGCATCTGCTTCCTCCTCACTATACACAACTACAACTTCCCTGAGATTGTGTTCGTCAATTAAGTGATCCCATTTTCCCCCACGGGATGCGGTCATGATAAGATTATCGGGCATGATAGCTCGACTCTTGATCCAAAATGGTAACATCTTTGTGTAGGCGTAGAATATCACATCCGGGTTACGCTTTGCAACCAATATCCACGCCCTAAAGTACGAAATGTCGAAAAATTCTCCCGCACTGTGAATTCGCGTAGTTTCGGCATTGGCTGGCAATTCTCTACACAAACCACTGGCAATCTTATTTGCGGAACCTAATTCCGAAACGGATTCCCAGTTCGCCAAACGGTGATTGTACACATCCGTATACTGCATTTCCTGGCTGGCAGAATAGCACCGGAACTGTTGATCGGGACCGTCTACCAATTTATACTCGTCAGTGTCCCAATCATAATCGACCTTCGCAAAACAGTGCTTCGCACCCGGACACGTATGCCCTGACAGTAGATCGAAAGAATATACCCTGCGACCTGTTTTCTTCTGTAGTTTTTTTAGTTTAGTGTTTGGTTTGCTGAACTTCATTGTTTTCCCCTGTGAAGTGATTGATTGAGAACATTATACACTATCGGCAACCAATGTCAATAGTCTTTACCCGTTTTTCTCAAAAAATCCCGTTTTCCCCTCTGGCTCTCGTGTTTGCTTCTGTCCTGCTGCGCCTTCGCCAAAGGCAGGCGTAGCAAGCAGGATTGTATACCCACTACAGTTAAAAAGAGACCGCTGGCAGGGTTACAGTACATGAAGGGGAATGACATGCACCTACTCGCCTGAACCAGCGGCCCTTCGGGGAATCATTTTGCCTGATCTATTGTTTTGCTAAGTCACTCATCTTGCCCCCCAAGCAATAACAGGTTCATCAATGTAGTCGTCAATCATCATGTCAACCCACTCCGCAGTCCTGACAGAATACTCTGTATCAGTCCTGATAAAGGAGTGATATTTGTACGGGTTATAAGTGACCGGCGTAAATTCAAAGTCTATCTCTTTCGGCATTGTTTTGGGAATTGCCAGAGTCCCGCGAATGAAGGCATGGACGTTTTTCCTCTTCTCCCGCAAGACGCGATTGCGACCCGCCTGAGAAACTGTGAATTTTACATCCCGCAGAAAAACATAATTCGTGTGGTACTTCACAATCCCAGCCTGACGGACTGACCAACAGCCCTTCTGTAAATTGCGGTAAACGTCTACTGGTTTGTCAACGTCGAGAAGTTTTGCGGCTTCTTCCCGCTGACCCTTGGAATCAAGAAACGGTTTCATCTTTTCCCCTTTGTTCAAACATCAAAGAAATAGCATCCTTGCCTTGAATGTCAAGCAAAATCGTAGATTTTATTATGAAGGATATGGATTCCTTCTTTCGAGAATTCTTCTACCAGTCTCTCGCAATTTACTCGGCAATCATCATAGTCGAAACAAGAAGTGCCGATTTCCACCTTTTTGTCCCCGATTTTTAGCCATGCTTGATACCACGATTCGGCATTGGATAAGAATGGGCTGGTTTTTTCTATCGTGAATTCCATCACTTTCCCCTTTCTTGTATCGTCATTCTAACATTCAATACTTGAATGTCAATCCCCATAAGCAGATTCAATCTGCTTTTCACAAACTTCACAGAAAAGCGTATCATCCTCATAATTGATATACGCCTTACAACAATCGACATTCTTGCCGATACGGTTCTGATTTACACATGATGGACAACTGTGGAACCTACCATCGTCAGATTCTACATAGTAGAACAATGGATATCCACCAGGCCAAGCGTAGTGTGCGACTTTTTCCATCATTTTCCCCTTTTAGTATCGTTCCCCGTTACACCCCTATTATACAATAATTATCGGCATTGTCAATCGGTAACTTGATCGTTTTCGTTTTCGTAGTCTACGCCCCAACCCCAAATTCTGTTTTCGCAGTCTACGCCCCAACCCCAAATTCTTTCAAAGGCTTTCGATACCCACTCTGGGCCATTTTTTTTCAGGTGTTCGGAAACGTCAAAGTAATCGTCTTGAATTGACATAATTATTTCCCCCTTTCTGGCAACATCATAATCTGACCAACAACATCCCAAGCCTGCTGCGAACTCTCACAACGGACCACATCCACAGTGATGGGAGTGTCGTATACTAACCGATCTCCCACCATAACCGCAACTTCATGCTCATCAGTTTCTGGAAAATATACCACACTGGCGGTATACCCATTACTGAAGGTGGTTTTGGAATTCACTTTGTTGAGTAGATTGTTCATCGCTTTCCCCTAGTGTTCTGCTTCTGTCCTGCTGCGCCTTCGCCAAAGGCAGGCGTAGCAAGCGGGAAACCCTAACCGCGACAGTCTTGCTGGCAGGGGCCGTTCATTCCCCATACCAGCAGAGGACCGTCACAAAGGGAATTCTATGCACTGAGCGTTGCAAGTGCAAGCGACTCAGCTTTTTTCACCGCACTATCATTCGAAGCTTGAATGATTCGGGCAAACTCAGACGGCGAGCCTTTGCGGGAGGCGTCGTGCTGAACATATCCCTGCACAGCATTATACGCTTCCCATGCGGACACGTTGAACTGAGAGTCCATCGCACCGCGACCAGTGGTAAACCGTTCACGACTGAGGCGACGGAAAATCGCTTCTGTCCGGTTCTTGTGAACGGTCACTCCACGTTTCGAGTCTTGATCAGGCTGACCGTAAATCTGATCCAGAAAGTCAGTCATGCGAACCTGACGAGACTGCAACTCAGCGATAACATCGCCAAGCGTAGCCCATGATTCCCGCAGAACAGAGAACGTCTGAATCAGATCGTCCATCTTCTCCCGCAAACCGGAACCGTGGCGGATACTAACTGAAGTACCCTCGACTTGACGCATCATCGCCAGATTACTACACGCATCGCGGTAGAAACCCATGATGGCACTGAAAGCCCGACCATCATAACCGGCGTTCACAATGAATCGCGGGAAGATATTGTCGGAAGTACCATAGATGGCACGTCGCTGGTCATGACTCGGAGCAATCGACACATAATGCCCATCGCGGAAGTGACACTGAACATCGGCTACACCCTCGAAGGCTTCGCCAGCAGACTCCACCAGTGCCAGCACGTCGTCACTTTGGTGAGCAACATAATGCTTGGAACATGGCTTGCCCACATAGTCCATCGTATCAGACCGGAACAGCCCGTACAGAGGCGTCTGAAGCCCGTCAGGACCACTCAGGGGGAACTTGTCCACCGTGAAATCGAACTTCGACTTGACGGTATCCACAACAGAATCACTAACAACACTCATAACGCTTCTCCCTTTGTGAGGAGTCAACAAAATCGGCAGACTACATTGTCAGCCGCAACATCCGAATTGTAACAATCAGAAAACAATCTGTCAAGAGCAGTCTTAGTCTCGCTCCGAGTTATGTTCTGTCCTGCTGCGCCTTCGCCAGAGGCAGGCGTAGCAAGCGGGATTCTATAGGTAAAACTGAGCAGGACGAAGTCGGCTGGTTAGACCCCGCCCCACTCAGTTAAGTCCCCCACCGGACTTATTTACCATGCACCCCGCAATTCGGGGTATCTCTCAAACGTATTCTCGCGGGTTTTAGCTATAGTCACACCCTCTGGCGACCAAACATCCCCAGTCATTCCATCCCTTACCCATAGGATAAAACCGGATGGCTCAGAAGCCACAATGTAATCGACTTCTGGTAAAGAATGAAAGATTTCATGAGTATGTGCCATGTCGCAACTAATCCTCGCTACCGTTTCCCCGCCGTGAATCATCAAAATACTGTGCATCGTTTTCCCCTTCTCTCATTGGTAAATCTATCAGGTATTGATCAAGAACATCTCTCGGAACATGTGCAATTTGTTTTGGCTGGAAGTGATCGCCGCACATATCCTCTATCCAGATTGCCTTTTGTTCTTTAGAAGATAGTTCATCCGGCAACACTAGAGATAACCAACTGCGAGTCGATTTCCGGTATGCCCTGCAAAGTAATTTTGTATCCATGATATTTCCTACATTACCTACCGATATCTTGCTCGATGTACACGGATCAATGATGGAACCTTTTTTGGTCTCTCAAACAGTGTTCGTGGTTTTACCGGCACATAATGAAACTCGTTCCAGTCGAAATATCTGCGATTTTCAACTGGCTCTGGAGCGTGGAGGATAATCGCCTCGTTACACTTATCCGGCGTCACAATGGCTAACACTGCTGTTAGGATCAAACTGTTCACGTTTTCTGTCCTCTCGTTCAATTATGAAATTCTTTGATGCGTTGATACCAATCTTAGCAACACTTTTGTTGATATTGCAAAGCAGTATCTCCACCCTACCTTGATCGCAATCGATAAAAATCCTCTGGTTTCTCTTCCTTGAAAGTACCAGCATCTTAGAACACTCCTTTGTTTTCCAAATACATCATTGTTGACAGAAATAGCCCACCGGCTATAACATACGGGATTATCGTATTAAATGAATCAATCATTTTCCGCATCCATTCTCTCAATTGCTTCCGCCCTGCGAAGCTCCAGCCACTCGTGATACTCTTCACAACCGGCCAGTTCGTCACTTTGAACTTCACTCAAAAGATCGCTCATGTTTTCCCCTTTACAAGAATTGAGATATCGAATTGTACAATACTTATCGGCAAGTGTCAAGACATTTCTTTAAGAAAAAATATCTCATATTCCGAAGTGTAGGGCATATCAAAAGCCCGCTCAAACGCCTCCGGAAGTGAGTCACCGGGACGGACACTAATTCGCCCTTCGTCCAGGTAGCAATCATAGAATTCTGACCACCGGAACGTATACCCCACGTTCCAAGTCTGGTCGTTCCAATCCAACTGGTAACCTTCCGGAATCTCTCGGCTCGTTACTGGTCTCATCGCTTTCCCCTTTT
>Ga0208767_1003356_pt1 | contig 11692 bp, 17 predicted proteins | sample VirMetDEL_Mar_21_FD_184514 | JGI IMG/M metagenome (GOLD analysis project Ga0208767, IMG submission 184514) | Aqueous microbial communities from the Delaware River and Bay under freshwater to marine salinity gradient to study organic matter... | ecosystem: Environmental > Aquatic > Marine >... | reverse complement strand
CTTAAAGTTAATGGAAGAGACTTCCCTGATTTAACAGCATCAAATGTAGAGGACATGCTTGGCGTATTGCCCTATTGGGTAGGCGAGTACATCCTCTACGGTTGGAAAAAAATGGACATCGTAGGGTTTATGACTGAACGCTACGGCTTTGGTAAACTCTACAAATTCAAAGGTGAGGTCTTACCAAATGGTACATACAAGTCTGAAGATGATCCTGACCTACCGTATGTAGCAAGAATGAATACGCCCAGTGGCAATGTGTACTTCTATCAGTACGCTATGCTTGCACTGCCATTACCTGATGGATCACACTTTGTAACAAGGATGGACTAACATCATGATAATACTTGTCGTGCCTATAGTATGTTGGTTTCTGCTGATACTTACGATGGGAGTGCTAGCTACTATAGGCGTGGACGTAAAAGAGGTTGACACAGTAGGTATATTTTTCCTATACCTGCAAATAGTAACAGTAATACTAGCAATACGCTGGCTTAAGAGGAGAAGAAGAAATGCACAGAGTTCTGTATTACGATAACAATCACAAGCTTATCTGCTGGTACTCTACACCGAAGAGGCTAGAAGCAGAAAGACTTGTAACTAAAACAAGACACTGGTATTCAAAACTTGAGGAGATAACAAATGCCTAAATATAATGTTGAACACCTAGCTAACATACACAAGTACCACAATGATCTGCAAAGACAAATAGATGACGCAGATTGGATAGGTCAGTATGAAAGTGTGGATTACCTACGTAAAGAGTTAGAGCTAGTAAAGGAAAGCATGAATAATGGTGACGTTTATTATCCGTTATTTTGATGCGGTACTTCGATGGCTTATCCCTTTATATATCCTGGCCCCTTTCATTTATATCTTCTTGGTATACGTAGGGGCGTTATGAAGGTACTCATTCCACTTGGGCGTTACGCCAAGAGAATACTAACAGCACTGAGCGTACTTCTGAATGTGCTACTAGGAGGGAGCAATAACCAAACGTTCAGTGCAAGGAACCACCAATGGCAGAGAGATGGAAAGCCTAACATTGTATACTTCATTGACTTAACTTTAGGTAAAGGTCATTGTGTAGAGTGTTGGGTATACTGGAAAGTGAGGAGAAAATGGTAAGACTACCAAAGAAGTCAGCCACAGTAGGTGACATCGTTAGCTTTTACTTACGCAGCGATCACTTCGCTAGGCTATCAGGCTCTACACAAAAGCAATACGAGCATCACCTAGATGCTGCACTAGATACACGTGTCTTAGGTAAACGCATAGAAGACTACCGTGCTCGTTCACTTAAGGCTCAGCATACTAACTTAGCATATCAAAAGTGGCTAGACAAAGGCATACGTACAGCTAACTACCGCAAGGCTGCACTCAGTACAGCATGGAAATACTGCATGAGGTTAGACATCATGGAGAATGATCCTGTTAGGCTTATTAAGACTGAGACAGAGACACCACGCAAGGTACGCTGGACACGGGAGCAGGTACATACCTTCCTTAACACTGCATACTCTGACTTCAAGTGGCGTAGCATAGGGCTAATCGTACACATGGCATACGATCTAGCTCAACGTGTAGGTGATATGCGTCTTCTGACATGGGATAAAGTAAACCTTGATGCCCAGCGCATAGACTTAACTCAAAGTAAGCGTGGAGCAGACGTTCATTTACCTATCTCAGAGGCGCTGACAGCTATGCTACAGGCGCAGAAGGAAGACTTTGGGTTTCAACCCTATGTAGCACCCAAAACCAAGCCTGTAGCAGGATCTTATGCGCCGTACCCAGTAGACCAGATTGATGGTGCAATCAATGAAGTCAAGGAAGCTGCAGGACTACCAAAGAATATCACTGCTATGGATCTACGCCGTACTGCTATCACTGAGATGGTAGAGGGTGGCGCAGACTTAGCTCAAATCATGCAGGTCAGTGGTCACGCAGATCCTGGATCAGTTAAACCTTACCTAGTAAACACATTCAGTGGTGCTAAAAGTGCATTATCTAAGAGGTATAAACTTAATGAAGAACATTAAGAACTACATAGAAGGTCTTGATATAAAAGAAGGAACACAACATCGTGCTACCTGTCCTTGGTGTGGTGGTAAGAACACATTCACTGCTACAAAGACGGACGGTACTGTGGTCTACAACTGTTACAAGGTTAGCTGCCAGCTAAAGGGTGCTACCAGTACAGGCATGACAGCAGAGGAGATCATAGGTAGGTTACGCCCACGTACTACATCCGCAAAGGAGGAACAAGAGTTGCTTACGTGGCCTGAACATGTTGTCACACCCAGCGCAGAGCACACACTACACACTAAGTTTGTCAAGCGCTGGGACTTAGACTATGAATACTTGATGTATGACGTGAAAGATAGACGTATTGTCTTCCCTATTCGTGACAAGGGTAGGTTGATCGACGCAGTAGGACGTGCATTAGACGGGGCTATACCTAAGTGGTATCGCTACTCTGGTATAGCTGATGTATACAAGCGTACAATAGGCAAACCCAGTGGTGTAGTTTTAATAGTTGAGGATGTCATAAGTGCAATCACAGCAGCTAAGCTTTACCCTGGTTTGACAGGCATGGCTATCCTTGGTACATCATTGGGTGCTGCACAAATGCAACACTTGGATGGTTTTTATAAGGTAATCGTAGCGCTCGACCCCGATGCTGCACACAAGACCTTGACATATAAGAGAGAGATAGAGGCATGGACAGGGTTAGACACAAGAGCATTAAGACTTGACGACGACCTGAAGTATAAGGTACACTCTGACATTGTAAAACTTAAGGAGATGTTATGATTAAGGCAACACTGATGGATCACATGGGTAGTGATGTTACTGTGGTTAATGCAGCAAGGGTGTCCTTTGGAAAGAGAACAGATAACACCTACACGACAAACAAAGATGAGAAACTAATCTGGTATCTAGCAGAGCACAAGCATATGTCACCCTTTGGTCACTGCTTTGCCAGCTTCCATGTCAAGGCTCCCATCTTTGTAGCACGTCAACTTGTGAAGCATAAATTTTTACGTTGGAATGAGATCAGCAGACGTTATGTTGATTACGAACCAGAGTTCTATGTTCCTGATGTGTGGCGTGGACGTGCAGAAGATAAAAAGCAAGGTAGTGCCGGTGAGGTAAAGAGTAATTTTAGTATTAATTACTATAATCTGGAAGCATTCAAGGCATATGAACAACTGCTGGACGAAGGTGTATGCCCAGAGCAAGCACGTATGGTACTGCCACAATCAACCATGACTGAGTGGTACTGGTCAGGTAGCCTTGACGCCTTCGCTGATATGTGTATACTAAGATGTGCTTCTGACACACAACAGGAAACACAAGAGGTAGCCAATCAGATCAGTGTAAAGATGCACAAACTATTTCCTGTGTCGTGGATGGCACTGTGTAAAAGGAGAACATGATGAATAAAGGCTCAGGTATTATTGGTGTAGAACAGGTAGAAGAACACGAAGATGGTGGTGCAACTTACAAGTTTCACATGGATACTCACGCCCGTGGGCTACTGGCAGAGGAAGGCTTGAGGTTAGTGCTCTACTGTGCAGCAGCTAAGATGGATATGCAGTTGGTGTATGACTTCATAGAGGATCATATTAAGTACAACAAGGATGAGAGGTTTGATGAGTACGGAAACTATGGTGAGAACAATCCTCCCGTTTAAATATAAAGGAAAATAAAATGGTAGAATTAAAAGACCTACTCAAAGAGTTAAAGATGTGGGAAGATAAACTGAAAAGCCCTCGCTTAAAAGAGTATGAACGTAAACTCATTCAGTGTGAGATTGCGTATGTGCAGAAAGAGATACAAGATAAACAATACTATAAACAAAAGCTAAAAGAAAACGCCTAGAAGTATTAAGAGGAGGCACGAACATGATGGAACTAGCATTGATCCGTACTCTTATGGACAAAGAGTTCTATGATAATCACAAAGGCATCCGTTGCCCTGACAAGATATTCACTAAGGATGTGCGTAAGATAAAGCAAACGCTAGACTACGCTATGAATACCTACGAGAAGACTCTGACTCCCTCAGAGCTAGAGGCTTTGTTCTATGCTGGCAATAGTAGTATGACTACAGCTAACAAAGAATCGTACCGAGATCTGTTTCACAAGATAGCCAAAGAGAATCCGCTTAACAAAGAGATAGCTAATGACGTACTGTCTAAATTATTTCAACAGGTAGTAGGGGAAGAGATAGCCAATCTTGGTTTTGACTATGTGAATGGCACACAGAATACACTAGAGCCGTTACGTAATCTGATACGCGATTACCAAGATGACTTCATGCCTAACCTTAAGATTGATTGGGATGACATGGACATCAACACCCTGCTTAAAGCTAACGACATTCAGTCACAGTGGAAGTGGAACATATCATCGCTGCGCCGTAAGGTAGAAGGTATTAGTGGTGGGCATTTGGTTGTTGTAGGTGCACGTCCTAACACAGGTAAGACTAGCTTTCATGCTAGCGCTATCGCAGGTCCAGATGGTTTCGCTCATCAAGGTGCTAAGTGTATCATCCTGTGTAATGAAGAAAGCTATGAACGTGTAGGTGCAAGATACCTCAGTGCTGCTACAAGCATGAGCATGGAAGAAGTAAAGGCTAACATGGCACAGGCTGGCCTACGTTATGAACCAGTACGTAAAAACATCTTTGTAAAGGATAGCACAGGTAAAGACATGTCATGGGTTGAGGCTGTAGTAAAAGCATACCAACCTGACATAGTAGTATTAGACATGGGCGACAAGTTTGCTAACAAGACAAGTGATAAGTCTGATGTGTATCTTAAAGAGGCAGCTATATATGCACGTAACATAGCCAAGCAATATAAATGTGCAATCATATGGATGTCACAATTAAGTGCTGTGGCTGAAGGTGTGGTTCGTGTAGACCAGTCTATGCTAGAAGGCAGTAAGACAGGTAAGGCAGCAGAGGCTGACCTGATGATTCTCATCTCTAAGAACAGGGTTGTTGAAGGGCAAGATGATGAAGAGAGCAATCAACGTCACCTTAACATCGCTAAGAATAAACTTAAAGGTGGGTGGCATGGTGTAGTACACTGTGAGTTAGACGGTGAACGGAGTCAGTACCTTGCGTAATGTATTAGATGTAGAGAACACAATCACAAAGCGTGGCGGTAAGACTTTACTAGATCCGTTTGAACCAGGAAACCATTTAGTGCAGGTTGGTATACTTGATGTAGACAACTGGAAGAACGAGAACATCTTTACGTTGGATCATGTAGAGTATAAAGATAATAGTGGTGTGGCAAAGAAGACCATACAAACTATACTAGACATGACTACGCTTCTCATTATGCACAACGCACAGCACGATCTCATGTGGCTGTGGGAGTGTGGCTACAAGTATGACGGTGAGATATACGATACCCTGTTAGCAGAATACTTGCTTGTACGTGGACAGAAAGAACCACTAAGCCTAGAGGCATGTGCTGAACGCAGACAGCTAGACTTTCAGAAGGATGACACACTAAAGAAATACTTTAAAGAAGGGTACAACACAAATGAAATACCTATCAGTGATCTTAGCTTTTATCTTAGGCATGATCTGCTCACAACTCGTGAGTTGTTCATCCATCAAGAGCATGACTTCGCTCAACCAGAATCAGCCTCACTCCACCCTGTCAGAGCAGTTACCTTCAACACCTGTAAAACCCTCACAAGAATGTACATGTCAGGGTTCAGGGTGGATAACACCGCCCTTGAAGTAGTGCGTAAGGAGTTTGAGAATGAGAAGGCAGAGATTGAAGACAGACTGCAAAGAAAAGTAAGGGAGCTTATGGGTTCTACTCCTATTAATCTTAACTCTCCCGAACAAATGTCTCAAGTTGTGTTCTCTGTTTCTGTCAACAACAAAAAAGAATGGGTAGATCTGTTTAACTATACAGAAACACAAGAAGAATTTAAAGCTGCTGTTAAGGCTAACACTACTATGCTATACCGTACAAAAGCATATACTTGCCCGACATGTAATGGGGAAGGCAAGACGTATAAACTAAAGAAGGATGGCACACGTTACGCCAGACCTAACAAATGTAAGGACTGTGATGCACGGGGGTATCAGCTAAAGAAAACAAATGTAGTTGCTGGTCTATGCTTCGCTGCACCAAGTAAGAAATGGGTGAGCGCAAATGGATTCAGCACAAGTAAGGAAAACCTTGACATACTTATATCAACTGCTAAGAATAATAACATGGATACCGCTGTGGAGTTTCTCACTGATGTTAAAAGGCTTTCTGCTGTTTCTGTGTATCTTAGTAGTTTTGTTGATGGTATTTCCATATTCACCAAAGCAAACACAGGAATGCTGCACGTTGGGCTTACCCAGCATATCACCAGTACAGGTAGATTTTCTGGACGCAATCCCAATATGCAGAACATGCCTAGAGGAGGAACCTTTCCAGTAAAGAGAGTATTCGTATCAAGATGGACTAACGGTAAAATAATGGAGGCAGACTTTGCACAACTTGAATTTCGCACGGCAGCGTTCTTGGCCCAAGACGAAACAGCAATGCAGGAAATTGCAACAGGCTTTGATGTACACAGCTACACAGCAAAGGTTATCACAGATGCTGGTGAACCCACGTCTAGGCAAGAAGCAAAGGCACACACCTTCGCTCCTCTCTTTGGGGCAACCGGGTACGGTAGATCAAAAGCAGTTGCTGCATACTATGAACACTTCACAGAGAAGTACAAAGGTGTAGCAGCATGGCATAAGAAGCTAGCGAGTGAAGCTATAAGACTAAACAAAATAACTAACGTGAGTGGTAGACAGTACGCTTTTCCTGACGTATCACGTAGGTCTAACGGTAGTGTGACACACTTCACTATGATAAAGAATTACCCAGTGCAAGGCTTTGCTACAGGCGATGTAGTTCCTGTTGTGCTGGTTGAAATAGAACGCAGACTTGCAAACATGCAGTCCTGTTTAGTTAACTCTGTGCACGATTCAGTGGTAATAGATGTACACCCTGATGAAGTGGAAGTAGTAGTACAAACTATTAAGGATATGAACGAAGACTTAAACTCTTTAGTTGAAAAGGCTTACGGTGTTGTCATGAATGTGCCTCTATTATTAGAAGCAAAATTAGGTAATAATTGGCTTGACATGTCTGACGTTTAGGGTATAACTAATCATCTTTAACTTAAATAAAGGAGTAAGTATGAATACTGAACTAGCAATACAAAATGATCTTGGTATGTCTTTAGCAGAGGCTATTGGTGTAGCAAACATGGGTGGTGAAACAAAGAGCGTATCCCTACCCCGTGTTAACCTTACCCATAACGGTATCATGGGTAGCATCGAAGTCAACGGCAAGTCTGTAAAGACTGAGGTTGTACCTTTGGGTGCTTACAAGATTACATTATCGGAAGACAATGTAGTGTATAGTGTAAGTCCTAACATTCGTATCTTTGCTGTACGTCAACAGTGGAGTAAGTGGAACTCCAATGAAGAGATCATGATGAAGACTGTCATGAGTACAGATCTAAAGGGTGACCTTAAGGATAACATGGGTACGTTTAACTTGGGTAGACCCTCTGGTTATATCCAGGATTGGGATTCTGTAGACGATAAAACTAAGGACTTGATTCGTACAATTAAACGTAAGAAGATTGTCTTTGGTATGTTGACAGCTAATGATTGCACTGATGAAGAGGGTAATCCTGCTGATGCTATCACTGATCCTATTCCGTTTGTGTTTGAAGTTTCACCTTCAAGTACTAAAGCACTAGACACGGCAATAAACACACTGAAACGTAAGAACATCTTACCTATTCAGTACACGTTTATTCTTGGTGCTGACGAAGGCAAGCTACCTAACGGTAATTCATACGCTATAATGACACTGGAAGGTGGTGATTTAGTAGATCTCACCTCTGAAGATCAAGATAATTTGAAGAACTTCATGGAGTACATTGAGTATCAGAACTCTTACATCTTACAGCAGTGGGATGAAAAGAACCAAGAGACTATCTCTGGTGAAGATGCAGATGTGGTTGCTGAGTTTGTAAACGTAGAAGAGGCAGACTAATGAACCACCATGCTGAACTAGCTGTCTACAACTTCCTTGCTCGCGCAGGTAAGGGCGAGACAGAAATGGCTGAAGACATTCGTAAGCAAGTTGCTGCTGATGTTGAGGCTGCACTAGAGAAACAGTTCAGTAGTGGGCCACGTGACAATTTTAAACTTAGGATGTCCAACATTGGGCGTCCTACTTGTCAGTTGTGGTTTGAGAAGAATGAACCTGAAGAGAGAACACCTCTACCTCCACACTTCTTGATCAACATGATTATAGGAGATATTGTAGAGGCTGTCTTTAAGGGACTTCTTCGTGCTGCTGACGTTGACTTCAAAGATAATGACACAGTTACACTAAAGCTAGGCAGTGGCGTTGAGATCAACGGTGAGTATGACATGGTTATGGATGGCAAAGTGGATGACGTTAAGTCTGCATCTCCTTGGTCATACCAAAATAAGTTTGCTTCCCTAGAAGCACTGGCACAGGGCGATGGCTTTGGGTATATCCCACAGCTAGTAGGCTATGCTGCTGCAGCAGATCTTGATGTCGGTGGCTGGTGGGTAATCAACAAAGGTAATGGTGAGTTCAAGTATGTAGACGCATCAAGTGTAGATACTGATGAAGTACTACAGCGCATCGAAGACACAGTGTCTTACATCAATGAGGACAAGCCTTTCAAGCGTTGCTTCAAATCAGTACCTGAGACATTCTATCGTAAGCCTACAGGCAATCTCAAGCTTGACCCTAACACCTGTGGTTTCTGTTCATTCAAGCATAAGTGTTGGCCTAACTTGCAAACACTACCTGCTGTTAAGTCTACTGCTCAGAATCCACCTATGGTAGACTACGTGTTTGTTGATCCCGCATACTTAGAGGGTGACATTGGCTAAAACAAAGAAACAAAAAGAGAATAGCCATTGCCTTAAGTCGGGCTGTGGCGCTCCTATACCCGAAGGAAAAAGGTCAGATGCAAAGTATTGCTCTGTTACCTGTAGAACAGCAGCAGAGAAGAAAAGATACTGTGATAGAAATCCTGAATACGTAAAAAGACAAAGAAGGTTAGTGAATGAAATAAGGCACAATAGTATCTACGGACATACGGAGTTTCTAGATAACCCTATGAAGAACAAAAGAGATAAATACGCAAGAGCAAGAGCTATGGGTTACCGTTCTGGCTTAGAAGTACAAACAGCTAGATATTTAGATTCTATAGGTGTAAAGTATGGATACGAGAACTTAAAGATAGAATGGGAAGACTTAAAATATAGAACCTACACGCCTGATATAATTTTAATGAATGGAATCATCATTGAAACTAAAGGTAGGTTCTTACCAGAAGACAGACGCAAGCATATAGCTATACAAAGGCAGCACCCTGAGTTAGACATTAGGTTTGTGTTTAGTAATGCAAACTCTAAGCTTTACAAAGGTGCTAAGTCTAGGTACTGTGATTGGTGTGACAAGTATGGCTTTCTGTGGGCGCACCGTGTAATACCTGAACCCTGGCTGAAAGAACACGGCGAAGAAATAAAAGCTAAACGTATACACGTTAAAACAAAAAGGAAAACATGATGGGCTATGAACTACAAGATGATGAGGTTGCTATTATTATACGCCCAAGGGACTACGAAGAAGATTGGAGTGGTGACGTAGCTATTAATTTAGTTTCGTCTAAGGACAGCCCAGTACCTATAGTAGTGATGGCACAGGTAATAAACATAGCTACCATGATGTCAGCCTTTCTTGATATAGCTTCTGATAATCCTGATCTATATGACTTAGTTGAAGAACATCGTAACTATCTACTAGGCTTTGACCCGCAAGAAGAAAAAGATGATGATGATGGAGAAGAGCTTGAAGTTATACGCAATGGTAATGTATATACATTGAGCAAGTGGAGCAAGACAGAAGGTAACGCATGAAAATAGAACCTAAAATAACTAGAGACATAGACCCTGTGAACAAGCCTATGCACTATAACCAAGCAGGTATAGAATGTATAGATGCTATTGAAGCTATGACAGAGAATATGTCAGGCTATCTAGCACCGCAAGCAGCTAACGTATTAAAATACATGTGGCGATGCGAGTACAAGAATGGCTTGGAAGATATAGATAAGGCTATCTGGTATCTTAAACGTATGCGTAAGCGCTGGGTGGAGAAGCACAAGTGAAAAAGTTTTACGTATCCTTTTATATTACATTAGAAGAGGACAACACTATCTTGTCCTTGTGTTCTGATACACATGAGGATGACGTACAGGAAGTTATACGTCATATCATATACGACATAGACGATGTTAAAATACACAACTTAACTGTGAAAGAGAAGACATGATAAGCCAAGATGATATAGATGCGTTCAAGCGCTTCAATGATGTAGACTACTTGATGAATGAGTATCAAGACATGGCTGCATCTACTGCTATCTACAAGACAGAACATCAAGTGTTATACCCAGCGCTGGGCTTAGCTGCGGAAGCTGGTGAGGTAGCAAACAAAGTAAAGAAGATCTTACGTGACGGTAACTTTGATCGTGAAGCAATAGCAGACGAGATAGGAGATTGTCTCTGGTATATTGCAGCGCTGTGCCGTGACTTGAATGTGGATCTATCTGACATAGCTAGAAACAATCTAGCCAAACTAAAAGACCGTAAAGAAAGAGGAACCTTAAGGGGGAATGGAGATAAAAGATGAGTAACTATTTACCGACAGACTATCAGTCTTTCATACACAAGTCTCGCTACGCAAAGTACTTCGATGGTACAGGGCGTGAGTCTTGGAGCGATACAGTAGAGCGCTACATGGACAATGTAGTACGCCCTAAGATAGGTGATGACACATACGTCAACGGCATTCGTGATGCTATACTTAACTTAGAAGTCATGCCATCAATGAGAGCCATGATGACTGCAGGTCCAGCCTTAGAACGTGATAATACAGCAGGATATAACTGTAGCTACTTACCCGTAGATGACCCTAAGTCCTTCGATGAGGCTATGTTCATCCTTCTCTGTGGTACTGGTGTTGGCTTCAGTGTCGAGAGGCAATACATCAGTAAGCTCCCTGAAGTCCCTACTCTCTTCCAAAGCGATACCACTATCGTTGTGAAGGACAGCAAGGAGGGATGGGCTAAGGCGTTCAGACAACTTTTGGCACTCCTATGGGCTGGTGAGATTCCACAATGGGATGTCTCAAAGGTACGTCCTGCAGGTGCAAGACTAAAAACGTTTGGCGGTAGAGCATCAGGCCCAGCGCCTTTGGTTGAACTGTTTAACTTTGCAGTCTCTACATTCAAGAATGCACAAGGGCGCAAGCTGTCTAGCATAGAGTGCCATGACCTCATGTGCTTCATCGGTCAGATCGTTGTTGTAGGAGGTGTTAGACGTAGCGCTATGATCTCTCTGTCCAACCTCAGTGATGATCGTATGCGTCACGCTAAGTCAGGACAATGGTGGGAGACTGCAGCGCATCGTGCCTTAGCCAATAACTCTGTAGCTTACACTGAGAAGCCAGACATGGAAACGTTTATGCGTGAGTGGCTCGCCTTAGTGGAGAGCAAGTCAGGAGAGAGAGGCATATTTAATCGTGAAGCATCAAAGAAACAAGCTGC
>Ga0208767_1003352_pt1 | contig 11698 bp, 24 predicted proteins | sample VirMetDEL_Mar_21_FD_184514 | JGI IMG/M metagenome (GOLD analysis project Ga0208767, IMG submission 184514) | Aqueous microbial communities from the Delaware River and Bay under freshwater to marine salinity gradient to study organic matter... | ecosystem: Environmental > Aquatic > Marine >... | reverse complement strand
CCACAGACAAAACCTTTTGCGTTTTCTTTAGCAAAGATAATATAGCATATGATGCCATGTTTAGATTGGATGATGATGGTCGAATGAACTACCATTATAGAGAAGTGGAGGAAGACCCAGAGTTAACAATGATTTCATTCGGTGCAAATACTATTGATGAAACTAAAAAGACTGTTGATGTGTTCAATGAAAATGCAATGCTTCCTATTATTCTTGCTCGTTTAGAAGAAAAGGCAATAGAAGACTATTGGGAATGGCGTCAAGAACTAGGCACAGATTTTGATGAATGTAGTATGAGGGTATGATGAAAAAATATAAAGTAACGTTTACATACGAAGAAGAAGTAGAAGCTAGTGACCGTTGGGAAGCACTAATAACAGTAGGTTCAGATGGAAGAATACTCGAACATCTTGGATCAGATGCAACAGTGGAGGAACTAACACAATGACAGATTCACAAACAAAACAAATAAGAAAACATCTTGAAGATGGTAAAACAATTACGGCAATCGAAGCACTCAATGATTACAATTGTTTTAGATTGTCAGCAAGAATCCATGACCTTAAGCAACAAGGAATGAATATACAACGAGAGAATGTTCGCAAAGGTCGGGATAATAAACTAGTGGCAGAATACAGGCTATAAACAAAAGCCCTGCTCAGCATGGAGGAACTGGGCAGGGCAAAGCGTGGTGAACAGGGAGAAACACACGCTCATTTCAAAATACATAATCAAACAAATAACGCAAGAGATTTCTATGGAACAAGATAAATTAAAAGCTCACCGCAAATGGATACAAATACAAATAGCAGTCATGAGACAAAAGTTTTTTATGAACCATATGCAACCGCAAGTGTATGAAGCATTCATGTTATCCTGGGCTGATGCATTGCAAGACTATAGCCAAGAAGAAATAAGCAAAGCGATTGCACAATACATTTCTCAAAGCCCAAAGATTGCGCCCAATGAGGGACACATAAGGCAGATCATTATTAGAAACAGGCCAAGAGTTAAGCTAATACCTAAAGAACCAGAACCAGAAAAGGAATTACCAACCATTGAGGAGCGCAAAAAGATAGCTGCATCTCTAGGCTTAAAGGTGGTTCCATAACCCCCTATGTTTTGGAACTATTTCTTGCTTGCAACTACTAATCTTATGTAATACTAATATATAATATGGAGGATATTATGAATAGAAAAGGTTTTATCGGTGGCTCTGATGCAGTTAAGATAATGCAGGGAAAGTGGTTAGATTTATGGAAGATTAAAACAGGTCGCATTGAACCAGAGAATTTAGATCATGTGCTACCAGTACAGATTGGTATACTTACAGAAGATTTAAATCTCTCTTGGTTTGAGCGTGAAGAAAATGTGTTAATTACTAACCAACAACTAGAACTTAAAAGAAATTTAGATAGCGTTAAGATTAAAGGAACGATTGATGGTATGGTAAATGATAGATTTATTAGTTGCCATTTTAAAATTGATCGCACAATAAATAATAAAAGTATTAACATTATTGAAGCTAAACATACTAATGCTTTTAATAATATGAAGAAAGTATCAGAGTATTATCAAGCACAAATGCAATTATATATGTGGTTAGCAGAAGCAGATAATTGTTATCTCTCTGTTATCTTTGGCAATCTTAAATGGGATTGGACTAAGATACCATACGATGAAAGTTATACTGCAACATTATTAGATATGATCAAAGAGTTCTGGGGATACATTGAAAGAGATGAAGAGCCAGACATAAACAGAGGAGAAGACTATGGATAATACGGAAAAAGAAGCATTGGCTTGGAGGATGGAACTATGGAATAAGGTATGCAAAACTGATCCTAAATATATTAAACAAGTAGGATTTGGTGCGCGTAAGTTTACAGCTATTGACCCACAGTATCAGATAAGAAGTATTACCGAACAGTTCGGAGCGGTAGGCGTAGGTTGGGGTTGGAACTCAACAACAGAATACATTCACTTTAATAATGGTGATGTAGCAGTAGTGTCAGGTGTATCTATTTGGACACACGCAGATGAGAAAAATATCTTCGGGCCATTTAATGGTTGTCGTAAGTTCTTTGATGCAGGGAAAGGCAGACTTGCAGAGGATGCACCAAAGATGGCTATTACTGATGGCCTAACTAAAGCACTATCACACTTAGGATTTAATGCAGATGTATTCTTAGGTGAGATGGATGGAAACAAATATGCACAAGATGAGAAAGGAAAAGGTAATGACGCAGGTTGGTAGACCTCAAGCAGACAATAAGAAAATGGTAGCGATTAATCTATCTCTACCGCAGGCAATGCTTGACGCAGTGCAAGCACAAGCAGACGCTATCGGAGAATCTAAAGGTATGATAATCCGAGCGGCACTAAGACAAATGTTTTCAGTACAACAACAAGGAGTAAACAATGACTGAATATGATAACACAAATAGCGGAGCAGTATTTAAACCAAGAGATGTTATGAAGATGATACTTCAAGGTAAACTAAACTTAGAAGGTAATGACAGAGATCTAATTGTTGTTAGCGATACATCACAAGCTGGTAAAAAATATATGAAACTTTATCAAAAGGTTGGTGCTATGTTTCCTAATGACAAAGAGGGCAATGAAAAAAGACCAGACTTTGCTGGTAAGTTAGAGGACTATGCTACTAATAAAGATATGGTCATTGCCGCCTGGACTAAAGATAAAGATGGCAATAAATATATGACCCTTAGTATTGAGGAGAAACGTGGAGCCTCACTATCACAAGAGTTAAACGATGAGATACCATTTTAAATTGTCGTGTATTAATTAATCGGATTAATTAGACCACAAGCTGTGGGTTTTTAAGTAGCTATTTAATTACCCACACACTAACGGAGGAAATAATGAAAAAGAAATACCCAAATAAACTAATAGAACAAGCGCATCATTTAGCATTTGAAACTAAAGCAAGTAACAAAGCTATTGCTAAGAAATTAAATTTAAAAGCAGATCAATTAGATTATGTTTTGTATACACTTAAACCAAAAGAAAAACCAAAGCCTAAAGAACCTACTATTACTGAAAGTTTCTTAGACTTTTTTATTGCGGATAAATTTAGATGACTTCACCGCAACAAATAATTGACAGACTTAAAAGAGTAGCTAGTATAATACAGTTAGATGCTCTTGAAAAGAACAGGGCAGGAGTTAGGAACAGAGGCGATGAGTTGCTAGCTCTATTAATTTTATTAGAACAAAGTTTAAAGGAAGATAATAATGCAAGCTGATCCAATTTTTATGTCACGCAGAGCCAAAGTATTACACGAAGCCAATGAATTAATAAGTAAAGATAGGAACAATCAGTATGGAGATCCTCAAAAGAACATGGAGTTAATAAGAAAAAATTGGGAAGAAGTCTTGCAATGTAAGATAGAATTGTGGCAAGTACCATTTATGTTAGCCGAAATGAAGATGGCTAGAATTAAAAGCGGTGGTTACAAGGAAGATTCGATAGTAGATTGTATTGGATATTTGGCATTAGCAAGTGAACTTAAAGACAAAAACATTTCCAAACTATAAGGAGCAGACGTTTGTTACAGGGTCTTACGCAAACCTTATTGATGCAATGGTATGTCACAGGAACCAACTCGGAATATCTCAAGAAGAACTTGCAGATAGGATTGGATGCGCTTCATCATTGGTTCATAAATGGGAACAACATAAGCGAGTGCCTTCAGGTTTCTTGTTTACCTGTTGGTTAGACGCTCTTGGCTGTGAGATCACGATCAACTTCAAAGAAACTCAGGCAACAGTCAGCAATATGTGAGGCGTGTGGAATTGATTCTCATTTATTCGTTGCTATACTTGCATCAATAGAACCAACAACACATTACATTATATGTTTAAGTTGTTATGAAAGGGATACATGGCAAACAGAAATAAACTTAAAGGAACTTACCACGAAAACTGGTTCGTCAAATGGCTTACAGAAATCGGTATCCAAGCCAAGAGAGTACCGCTCAGTGGTGCGCTCGGAGGTGAGTACTCAGGAGATATCCACCTCGAAGTCGGAGGAAGAAAACTGGTGGGAGAAGTAAAGTATAGAGACAAGTCTAACTTCCCTAGCCCATTCAAAGTATTAGAAGGTAGAGACATAGCCTTTTATAAAAGGAGAACGGGCAATCCCCAAACCCTAGTCATCATGAGCGGTGATCAATTTAAAAATTTTATGGAGAAAGATAATGAAAGCAACAATACAGAAATTTAAAATAACAGAAGAACAAGAGATACTCTATGGTAAGCTAATGAAAGCATCAGCTATTGCCATGGGTCAGCACCCTAAACTACCTCAGCTCAATGTATATGAAGCACAAAATAAAAGGTTTGAAGGAAGAAGAAAAGAAGCATATGATATCATAGAAGAGTTTGGCCCATTAACAGTAGTTGAGTTACAAAATTTTATGGGCTTTCAAACTATTCAAGGTGCAAAAAATATTATACATAAATTAACAAGACAAAATAAAATTAAAAGATTACCTAATCTAAATAAAAATAGATATGTTTTATATGAAGTAAAATGATGACAGAATTAACAATCGTAAAGTTTCTTAAACGTATGGATAAAGCTAACGTACCTAAGAATGGCTATCCATATGATAGAGTAATAACAAGTGACAAATTCTTAGTGCAGTTAGCACAAGAGGTTGGTGATTTATGCACTACAGTTATTATATTAAATGATGAGCTAGAAAGAATAAGAAAAAATTCTATTGATGTTTAACGTTGATACACTGGCAATCAATATAAAATAATTCACCACCTTTATCATCTATAGCATTAGCCATAGCATAGACTGCTTTCTTAATATTTTGTTCGCATCTTGCTTGTGTTGTTTCTGCAATAGGTGGAACCCACCCCTTACACATATCACCTTGAGAAAAGGTAGCGCAGTATATCATAGCCATAATCCACATTATAAACAAACCTTTACACGACTTACTTCACCTTCTTCTTTATGATATGTAATCCCCTGCATCTGTGACCGACTACTATAAGCATGACTAGAAGCATAGGAATCTTTACCTGTTACTGCACGTAACTGTTCAACAAGAACACCGCCTATCTCACGCATCATTGTGTGATGCAAGTGTCCAGTAAAATAAAATCTATGTTTAGTTCTACCCCATATATCAGGCCAGGCATCAGCCATATGCATAACAAGTCTATCTGCTTTAGCTTTATCTCCATGGTGCGCGGCAATCATAACACTTCCAAACTCATGCACAAAGAAATCAGCAGACGTTTGTTCAACGGTCACTCTAGTATTATTCTTGTAACGCTCCGCGATTGCAAACATCACAGCCAAATAGGAAGTCTCGTTGTGATTACCACGCAGTACCCTGCATATTACCTGCTCATGTTTCTGCAACGCACAATCAATTGCCGAAGCCAAAGCAGTTATTGCACACCTTAGAGAATAAAAAAATCTTTCAGATACATCGAGTGGATGTTTATTTCTAGGAGTTTGAGCATTGTTATCATCAGCGTGAGTAAGATCACCAACATCTAACACCAATGCATATTTAGATTGTGGCGAACTAGCAACACATTTAGCCATTCCAGTTTTAATTCTTTCTACCGCAATGTCAGAATTATATTCTTCACCAGTCTCGCTAGCGTGCGCTCTCATGCCTATGTGTGCGTCGGCGATAGGGTAAAGGGTAAGTAAGTTATCTTCCACCACTTCAGGAGGCTTTACAATCTCACACAGAACGATTCCATTTATAACATCTCTTATTGATTCTGCTATATCGTTTGTATTTAAACTATCTGTTTCGTTTCTAAAATATAAACTAACATCATCAGTCTTAATCCAACCAGAATGTACAGCATTAATGTTTGCCATACCTGTTTCATTCATGGCATACTTTATACCATCATCAACTTCTTCATATTTCTTAGCTGAATTTATTCTATGCCTTAGAGCAGAGCGACTAATCCCTAGAGCCTTAGCCGCTTTGACTTGGCTACCATACTTAACAACAGCATCAAGTGCTTCTTGTTGTTTTGGTGTCACTTTCTTTCCTTACAAATACACTTGTCTACACAAGCACACGTGTCTTTGCATATACATTTATCTTTACATTTACAAGTCATTTCAATTTCCTACTAATGGATTGTCTAATGCTTCCTGTAATCTTTCACTTAATCTATCTTCTAGTTGCTTTAAGTTAGAGTCGATACGTTCCTCTGTATCCCTCATTGTATCACGCACATCCTTTTCTGTTTCTCTATTCAAAGATTCTATTTCTCGAAGAGAAGAATTAACATCTTTATTTAATTGATTCATCTCAGCTAGTGTATTCTCTACCATTAAATCTATTGATGCTTGTGTATCTTTAATTCTATCAGAAGATTTTTCTACCTTGTTATCTATTTTATCTATGTAACCTTCTAGCTTTAGTATATCATCACGCAGATTATTCTTAATGTCTTTACTATACTCCAACGCACTATCTAGTTTTGTTTGGATTAGTGTGTTCTGAGATTTAATAGCACTAATATTTATATTCTGTATGATACCTTTCATGTCCATATAGTCTTTGTAAACTTCAAAGCCGCCCCATAATCCACCGCCAAGTGCCGAAACAATTGGTACAAGTAACATTAACTTACCACCTTTTATCTTTGCTCCTGCTATTTCTACTTCAGCCATATCACACTCCTAGTTTTCAAATGATAAACTTCTTAGTTGATTAATTTCTTTCTGTAACTTTAATACTTCTAGTTCTTTTTTCTGTAGTTCTAGTTCATACAATCTATTACAATCTATTCTTGATCTAGCCCTAGCACCAAGAGGTATTGTTATCCTGCTGTACACACCTATGTCACCAGTTTGTTTATTATTATCTGCTCCTTGTATAATACCTGTAACACCAAACTCCCAATTTGTTGCAGATCCTATAGCATTAGAACAATCTAATTCTCCTGCTCTAAACTTATCTGCTTGAAAGTTTTGACTTGCGTTAGGTAAGGAAAGATTCAAAGAGTTAGATGCAGAATCAGCAAGAGCAATTATTGCAGTGCAACTAGAAAGAAATAATACTAATAATATTAATAATACTATTCTCATTTTTTTATCTTGGAACATATGCGTGAAGCTACTAATGTTACTTGCTCTTTACTCTTAAATACTTTTGATTCAGTGCAAATGTAAACAGCTTTAGCTATATCTCTTGATCTAATGTAAACATCAAAACTTTTTCTTTTATTATACCCTACCTCTATAACATCAGAGGTAGAAGCAAACGGAACTGGTTTCCATTTGTCAGTAAAGACACCTATCTTATACCATGACACATCACTTCTGCGATTAAATAATTTTAAGTTTGTTACTGATACACCTTCTACATAAGACGACTTTAGCTTAGGATAAGCAGGTGTCATCTCATGCGCATGTAAAGAACTACACAAACATAAAGCTATTATTACTTGGCGATACATTCCGCTACTATTAATGCTGTGTAATTACCCGCAGGTAACGATTTAGTGCTACCATACTGAGCAGTAGAAGCTACAGTAAACCAAGTACTACCTGCTATTGTAAGATTAAACTCAGTTACATTATTGTAGGTAACCTTAGCTGCTTCATAAGCAGACATATTAGAATCTGAAACTTGTCCTACTACTGTACTGCCTGTCCAAGCTACAGAATCATTGAGCGTTGGACTAGATGAAAAGCTATTAGGGTGTGTAAATTTAGCTTTATAATAATCTGCTTGCGCTACATCAATTCTAATTGAAGCATCAACGCCACCATCTGCAGCAGCAGTGGATAGTTTGTAAGGAAGGGGGTGTCCATAAACACCAGAAGTTTCTGTCCATACAGAGCATTTGGGTTGCACTTGACCTGTAATGGGAGAATCGACTGCCATTGCAGGAGTTGTTGATAATAAAAATATTAATGGTACTATTTTTTTCATGTCATTTCCTAATCTTTATATTGTGATCTAACTATTCTTCTGTGGGATTTATCTTGTTTTAAATTTATTAATGCTGTGGCATTATCTTCTATGGTACTATCTACTAATTTAACTGTTTCTTCATACTTACCACCTTCTATAGTTGCACTATAATAACCATCTAATGTGCCAGCCGCAGCCATTTGCTGCATCATTGCTAGTTGTTGTGTTGGATTCGCTATTTGTTCTGCCGCTCCTGCAACAGCCAACGCTCTTTCCATTTTTAATTCTTCCTGTTCCTCTTCTTCTTTCTTTTCTTTTGCAGCTTGTTCTTCTTCTTGTTCTTCTGTCTTACGATCTAGTTGATATTGAACCCATTCATCATAATAAGGATCATCTATTGCTGGTTCATTATTAAGCAGATCATTGTCTAAAAGATATTGATACAAAGCATCTTTAAAATTAGGGCAGCTAGGATCAGAGAGCGGAATATAACAAGGATCAAATTTATAATTGTACGCTACTATTACATCACTAAGTGTTGCACCATTACTAGCTGTGATACTTCCTTCTCCCCACTTAGCGCCAAGAGAAGGATTAACAACATCAAATCCTATCTTAGTATTGCTTGGTAACTGATCCCAGTTATCGTGTCTTTCATATATATTACCAGTTCCAGTTCTGTTTTTATTTACAATAGAAACTGTGGAATCTGCGCTACTACTTTTATTTATTGTATATTTATGGAATACACCCTGGATTTGTAAGCCTGCTTCTGGTGGCAATACATCTGTCATGTTCCAAGTGTGTTTATTCTTAGCTACATTGTTTGTTCTTCCGTATGTGTAATCAGAATATAAACAAGAGGGCCAAGAAAAGACCAATAACAGCACCAGCACCTGTTGCGGTATTCTTGGTATCATCATCCCATTCCTCCTTTGCTCCTGTCTTAGCGTCAGGAACTAAGTGTGGGTTATTTTTCCATGCGTCTTTAGCTGGCTGACCTACAAGACCATCAAATGGACATGGTGTTCCAGCATTCATCATGCTTTCAAACACACGTTTGTCCATACAAAGTACGCTAACTGCTGCAACTTTCATTCCCATATCATAGAGAACTTTAGCGTTCTTTAATCTTTCGCAATTCATATCTCTCGTTGCAGTACCTACTGAGATACCAAGTATCTGTGTTTGAACTGCGCCTGACATACCTACTGTACATAAGTCTGAGTTAGAATTATTTATTGTAGGTGACATTGCTGAGGGTGGAGGTGACTTAACTGTAGTTTCTGAACTTAAAGTAGAGTTAACAGAAGATGTTGTATTACTATTAGTCTCTATACAGTTAGCATTAGTAGCACTGTCACAACCTTCAGCATATACTTGTTTAGCCATCATTAACATAAAAACTACAAGTATTGCTATTACTGTGTATATAAAAAATGATTTCATAATTTACTTCCCATTAAAGCTCATCCATACTGCACCAGCTATAAATGTAAGTATAGCAACAGTTCCTATTTTAACAGTTGTATTCCAGATAGACTTACGTGTATCTCTCCAAGCATCAAGTAAGGATCTCATTTCCCTTATATCCCTAGCCGCATTCTCATCTGTCAAGCCAATACTTTCTAAAGCACGTTTAGCTGACTTATCTAGCATTGCCTCTAGTTCCTCTGGAGAAATCTTTAAGTTTGACATTTATTATACCCCTTCAGTGGAAATAAAGAGTACCCCCATCAGTGGAAAATGAGGGTACACCAGTAGAAAATGATCTATTCTTCTTCTGTAGTTTCTTCTTTTTGTGGGCTTTCTAGGTCTTGAATTAACATATTTTCAAAACCCTTCTTGCCTACTTGTAGTTGATCGACATTAAATAAAGCACTACCAATCTTACGATCTAAATCAACAATATGATTAACTATAGTTTTTTGCTTTTCAGTCATATCTTCTAAATTATATTCTACGTTATTTATAACGATGGGGGTTGTTTTTTTCTTGCCCATTGTATTTCCTTTCGAGTTTAAGTTAAGACCAAGGTTTGCCGCTACCTTTAGTCGGGGTTTTCATTTCTTCTATTTGCGCGGCAATAGAATCTTCGATTGCACTCTTGTCTAGTTGAGCTTGCGCCCATGCTATACAATTTGCTTCTGTAACGCTGTCATACGCTATAAAATCACTAGCAGTTGAGTCAGGCGAATGTCCTGTAGAACCATAGCTTGATGCAGAGTGATCACCATCGACGCCTACGCATCTCCAATGTATTGTGTTTATGCCACCTGTAGATATTGTGCGGTCAACCTGTGCGATTGACCATGTGTATGTAACTGCCATTTGTTTACCCTTCTAACGTTGTTAGTCGTGTTTCAATATTTGCAAATCGTTGTTCGTTGTATGCGGCTAAAAAAGATAATAACTCAGGGTATCTAATGCCCATTCTAGTTTTAGAAACTGCATCTTCTGTACCTTCTTCCACTTCATTACCTTCAGAATCTACAAGCCATGTACTTGAGATAAACAATGAGTAATCACCAGCATCTAAACCTTCTGCTGTAAAAGCCGCCTGTACATCTTGAGCTATAATACCTGTATGAGTACGAGCATTATCACCTTTTTCTACAACTTTATCTTTCCAACGGAATGTCTTAAACAGTGCTGAGATACGTTTACCTACCAACATTTCAGTTGAAGTAAGTGCGGCTATGTCTTGCTTTTCGGTTTGGTCAGAAGTTTGAATTGTGGCGTTGGTGGCGTAGATGTTGTCGTATCTTGCCGAAGCTGTACCAAAAGAAATAGAATCATCTCGTGTTGCTCCTGTATCACCTCGTGCAGGAATAATAGTGTTAGAGCTATCAAGAAAGCGTAAACCTGTATCAGTTGTACCAATATATATATCAGTACCTACTGTACCAATACTACCTACAGCAGAGCCGTCTTTGTAGAACCCTATCAACTCACCGTCACTGGTGTTGCGGCGGAGATACATTGGAACACCACCAGCGCGAGTCACTTGAACTTCGCCGTGATCCATTATTTCCGTACCTGCCACTGCAAAATCAACAGCAGTTTTACCCACCAACACGTTGCCTGAGCTGTCGATACGCATGGCTTCTGACCAAGAAAAAGTGTTACCAGCCGTTCCAGCCGCCGCATACCTGAACCTGAAAGGAATACTATCGGTCATAGTAAGTGATGAGACGGTTTCAGAAGAAAGTAAATACTCCCAGTTGCCCGCAGAATTAAAGAAAGCACCACTGTTCAACCATAGGCCGCCATTAGTATCTGAACCCATAATATTAACAGGTTTACCAATTTGTAAGTGATCATAAGCTGTATTTAAATCAGTTTGTGTTACTTCGCCAATTCCTACGTTGCCTGATGAGTCAATACGCATACGTTCTTCAATAGCACCGCCTGTAGCTTCAGTTTTAAACAGCAATGCTCCAGAATCTGTTGCTCCATCTGCAATTGCACCAATACTTGCTAGTGAACTGTCAGTAGAGTTTCCAAAATGAATTATTCCCATCGACCCAGTTGTTGAACTATCAGAAGATGTCAATCCTAAACTAGCACCACTATTTGCAATAGTGTCTGTAATATGAAGTTGTCTTGCAGGTGATCCATTATTTATACCAACTCTATCATTACCACCATCAACAAATAACATATTAGCGTTGCCATTAGATTCAACACGGAAGTCTGCATCTATTGAACCTTCGTTAAAGACTGCGTGTCCACCAGCAACTGGTGTAACCA
>Ga0208767_1003349_pt1 | contig 11699 bp, 21 predicted proteins | sample VirMetDEL_Mar_21_FD_184514 | JGI IMG/M metagenome (GOLD analysis project Ga0208767, IMG submission 184514) | Aqueous microbial communities from the Delaware River and Bay under freshwater to marine salinity gradient to study organic matter... | ecosystem: Environmental > Aquatic > Marine >... | reverse complement strand
GCTATCAAACAACTAAACAGCCATTCTGCGTATTGCAGTTTAATTCAGATTTGCCACAACCAAAAAAAGCCATAAATGGCTTTGATGTTCTGGAACTTGCGATCAAGCACCACAATCCCTCATGTATATTTGAACCATTTGCTGGCCTTGGGATAACCTCTAAAATTATGGATGGGTGGGGAGTTGATATTGTTGCGGCTGAATTAAACCCTGGTCGCGCTCAAAAATTACAGGAGAAATTTAATGAGTGATGAGATACAGCGGTTAAACGAAAATTTGAGATCAGCTAAATATAAGTTTGCAAAAACTATGCCTTGGATGCCACATTTTTACACTGTTGGAGATACATGGGAAAGCAAAGAGGAGTTTACATGGACTGCTCATATGATCAAAAAGCATGGCATAGAACAGCAGTTTTTCAAAAAGCCTCGCAACTATTATTATCTTGATGGGTGGAGATATTGGATCATGTCAGACGACCCTAATAACAGCAAAATATTTAACAGAGAGCGTGAGGATATAAGGAAACCAAAGGAGCCTCTTAAATAATGAAGGCTCACATAATTACAGTTCCAGATAGATCAGCGCCTCTTAGACGCCTAGTTCACTCATTTTCTCTCTGTAAATCTATAGATCAAATAACAATACATATTGATCATGAGTATAAGGGGCCGTGGTTCAATACGTTGCAAGCATTGACCTCAATAGCATCAGGAACTGAAATTTGTTTGATTGCTCAGGATGACATCAAGCCATTGCCTACAGCGATAGATGCTCACATAAATATTTTGAAAGGTCACTTGGCAGACCCAATAGGGTTAATAAGCTTATTCACACCTCCAAGAAAAGAGTTTCAAGAAATATCTGAAAAGGGTTTTGATGGATTTAATGATAACAATTTTTTATGGGCGCAGTTTTATATGATTTCGCCTGATTTTGCTCAAGATGTAATAGAATGCAGCGAGCTTATTGATAAAGCAAAAGCAAAATATCACGACGAAGTAAGATTTAGATTTGCCGCACAAAAATACAAAAAAAGGATTGTAACTCTGTGCCATAGCTTTGCACGTCATGATCTCAGCGTAAAATCTACTCTTGGCACACCATCTTCTATAGGTTCAGTAATAAGAGATACAAAGAGCGTTGCGTCTGTAGATCAGTCGTTTGAGGCTCTTAATCTTAAAATCAGAAACAGCGCAAACGATTTGCATTTAGAGATATGAAATTTCGTACCTGTAAATTCAATGAAATTAAGCATCTTCAAAATGAGGATGACAGAGGTATTGTAGAGTTTCATGACGGAAAGAATATGATTTGGTTTTGCGCTGATATGGATGGAGATATTTTAGGATGTGCGGCATTAAGAATTTTAAGCGGAAAAAAAGCAAGGCTAAATCACTTATATGTAAAAACTGCTTTTCGCAACGCTGGTATCGCTTCATTCTTAATTCATACACGGATACGCTATGCTATGACCTTGGGTATCAAATCAATCGAAACTACGTCCAAATCTTCTCTTTTCACTAAGAAGTTTGGGTTCCAACCTACTGGGATTGAATACAAGTGCAGCGGTAGAAAGTTAATATTAGAGCTATGAAAATCTATCTTAAACAAAGTGTGTGGGATGCAGCTTTAGAGCGTATTGAGTATATATTCGATGAGTTTGATGATGTCGTTGTTTCTTTCTCAGGCGGCAAGGACAGCACAGTAACATTTCAGCTTGCTATGATGGTTGCTGAAAAGCGAAACAGGCTTCCGCTTAAGGTCATGTTCTTAGATCAAGAAGCTGAGTGGCAGAATGTAATAGATTACGTCAGAGATGTTATGACAGATCCCCGCGTAGATCCTATGTGGTTCCAGATGCCAATTCGCATGACTAACTCTACATCCAACGATCAACACTTTCTGCATTGCTGGACAGAGGGCGATGACGAAGATTGGATGAGACCAAAGGAAGATTTCGCTATAACTGAAAATATATATGGCACGGATAGGTTCTTTGATCTTTTCCCAGCGATTATGAAGCATCATTGGCCCAATAAAAAGTTAGCTGTCTTAGCAGGGGTAAGGGCAGAAGAAAGCCCCGCTCGTCTTGCGGGTCTAACAACGGCAGCAACTTATAAATGGATTACTTGGGGCAAGGCTGTAGATAAGAAGGTTGGGCAATACAATTTCTATCCTCTTTATGATTGGTCATATACGGACATTTGGAAATCCATACATGAGCATGGGTGGCAATACGCCAAAGCATATGACTATTTTTATCAATATGGGATAAGCCCGACTAAAATGAGGGTTTCAAACCTTCATCATGAAACAGCAGTTCACCAGCTTTTTTATCTTCAAGAGATAGAGCGCGAGACATGGAATAAATTAACCAAGCGATTAGAGGGTATTAATCAAGCCCGTCACATGACCAAAGAGGATATGTTCCAAGCCAAAAAGCTGCCGTATATGTTCAAGGATTGGAAGGAATATAGAGATCATTTGCTGGTTAATCTTGTAACGGATCAATCCTATCAGGACGCAATGAGAAAGCGGTTTGACGCTATGGATGAAAAGTATGGCCTTATGAAAGACGTTTCAAAACTTCATAAAGTTCATATCGCAACAGTGCTTGCACAGGATATTGATTTTACCAAGTGCAGCAACTTTGAACAAAGCCCTTATGCCATTACTTACAGAAGATGGCGTAGAGGCGAACCCAAAGATATTAAATTCGTCCAGAAATCAGAGGCGAAAGATTGGATACCAGTAACAGTATGAAAATTTTGCATGAGTTAGAAAAAGCCTTTCATGGCACAGATGATCAAACAAAAATTGACATGATCGAAAAGATCAAAGATTTTTTGCATGAAATTACGCCGATACAGCAGCCCGTCGACAGAGTTAAATGGGTTCCAGTAGAGAAGGTGCAAGCTAACGATTACAATCCAAATAGTGTTGCGGGTAAGGAAATGAAGCTTCTCTATACCTCAATTAAACATGATGGATATACTCAGCCAGTAGTTACTATTTATGATCAGGAAAATGATAAATACGTCATAGTAGATGGGTTTCATAGGTTCTTTACATGCAAAAGCAATCAGGACATCAAAGATCGAAACCATGGTCGCTTGCCTATAGTCGTTATTGAGAAAGATATAAACGAGCGGATGGCGGCAACAGTTCGTCATAACAGGGCCAGAGGATCACATAGCGTAGATGGAATGGCTAATATGGTTTTCTCAATGCTTGGAGAAGGATGGAAAGACGAGGATATATGCAATCATCTTGGAATGGAACCAGAGGAGTTACTAAGGCTCAAGCATATTACTGGATTTTCAAAGCTGTTTGCGGATGCTGAATACAAAAAAGCATGGGTTACAAAACAACAGATTTTGATTAAGAAAAATTATGAACTGGAAAATAGTGAAAATAAGTGATAATGATTAGGGTATGAGTAACAAGTTAGAAGAAGCGCTAAAGCGCACTATCAAAGATGAGTTTGTCCATGGATTCATGGATGAAAATGGAGTGCGTCAATATCCTACGATTATGGCCTTAGCAAAGCGCCATGACATTCCAAATGTAACCCTTCATAGGCATTCCAAAAAGGAAGATTGGCAGTCTGAAAAGAATAAGGTCCAGACTGAATATGAAGAAGCTGTTACTAGAGAGCGCCTTGAGAAGATGGTCAAAAACGGCGCTGTTTTAGATGATAGATCTATAAATCTCGCATTTGGAATGATGGGGGATGTAGCGCGTAGATTAACGGAAGATCAGGAAAACAGGGATAAGCTTAGTCGCATATTAGATTTACCTGATGGACCTGATAGAGATGAACAGCTTAAAAAATTTCATATAAAAAATAAGATTATGACAGCGCATGACCTAAGTTCTATCGCTGGAGTGGTTGCACAGGCTCAGAAGATAGGCAAATTAGCCATGGGTCAAGCACAAGAAATCAGCAAGGTATCAGCCAATGTCTCAGCACCAGATAGTTTACGAGAAATTATCGCAGAACTGGACGAACTTGCCGCAATCAAGTCATCATCAGCAAAGCACACTATACAGTAATTGGTTGAAGATGGCTCGACCAGAGCAAATTACCCCATCTGGTCAATGGAATGTTTGGTTAATTTTAGCGGGTCGTGGATGGGGCAAAACCATGACAGGCGCTTTCGACACTATGCTTTATGCATTGAATAACCCTAATAGCAGATGTGCGGTTGTTGTTCCTACGTTTGGAGATCTGAGAAGGGTTGCTTTTGGCGGTGTCTCAGGAATTATGAATTGGTTACCAGATGAATGTTTACTCAAGGGCAGAGGCCAAGGTTATTCATCGTCAGCACAAGAAATAAGACTGTATAATGGGTCTTTGATACAAGGCTTTGCGGCTACAGAGCCAGAGAGATTGCGCGGGCCTCAGTTTCATAGGGCATGGTGCGATGAGATAGCGGCTTGGTTCTATCCAGAGGCGTTTGATCAATTAATGTTTGGGTTGCGGTTAGGTCAAAATCCCCAATGCGTTATTACAACTACACCAAAGCCAAATGATTTAACTCGCAGCCTATTAAAGCGAACTAATACTGCTGTAACTAGGGGAAGCACATTCGATAACGCTGCGAACCTTGCGCCCGCTGCTTTGCAGCAACTTAAAGAAAAATATGATGGAACAAGGCTTGGCAGACAGGAGCTTTACGCAGAGGTTCTTGATGATCTTGAGGGTGCGCTCTGGAATTACAAGATGTTTGAAACCCATAGGGCAAACCCAAGTGAAGAGCCTCAATATACTAGAACTGTCATTTCGATTGATCCCGCTGTAACTAATCACGATGAAAGTGATGAGACAGGGATAATAGTAGCAAGCTTAGGGGAGGATGGAAGATTTTATGTAAGGCAAGATGCGTCTATGCGGGGGTCTCCTGATGAATGGGCAAGGAAAGCTGTTGGCCTTTATCATACTTTTGAAGCCGACAGGATTATCGCAGAAGTAAACAACGGTGGCGATCTAGTCGAAAAAGTGGTAAGAACTGTAGAGAGAAATGTTCCGTATACTGCGGTAAGGGCGTCCAGAGGAAAGCTTGTAAGGGCAGAACCCATTGCAGCTTTATACGAACAAGGCAAAGTAAGGCACGTTGGTGCTTTTAATGAATTAGAGGAACAGATGGCGTCTTATACCCCAATGTCTAAGAAATCGCCTGATAGACTTGATGCTTTAGTTTGGGCATTAACAGAATTGAACTCAAGAACAGGCAAGGCCGTTTGGAGAATTAGCTGATGGGTATTTTAGATAATATAGCGGGATTATTCAGAGACGCGCCCCTTGAGCGCAAAGAAGCGCCACAGGTTTATATGAACGCTTCTATGCCATACCACGCGCGTAAAGATAATTTCAAAGCTTATGCCAATGAGGGGTATAGGCAAAACGCTATCGTTTATCGCTGTGTAAATGAAATCGCTAACGGGGCCGCAAGTATCCCATTTTGCGTTTATCAGGGAGATATAAAGCTTGATAGGCACCCGCTGATTTCGTTGTTGAATAGGCCAAACCCATTACAAGCTGGTGTCGAGTATTTCCAAAGTCTTTACTCATATCTTCTCTTGTCTGGAAATTCATACGCGCTTCAATCGGATATAAACGGCGTTCCAAGAGAATTGCACGTTCTTAGACCAGATAGAATTGAAATTGAGCCAAGCAATACCGCAATACCAAAATCTTATAAATATAAGGTTGGACAAGAGGTAATAAGAACTTATCCAGCCGATCCAGCAACGGGCGCATCTGAGATCAAACATTTTAAGATGTGGAATCCCCTAGACGATTATCTTGGGCTTTCTCCACTTATGGCGGCTGCTATTGACGTAGATCAGCACAATATGATTGCGAAGCATAACATCGCGTTATTGGCGAATGGAGCGCGACCCTCTGGTGCGATTGTATTCAAGCCCGCTGATGATGCTGGAATGCGCACTATGTTATCAGATGGTCAGCGCCAGCAGTTGCAATCAGATTTGCACTCAAGGTTTCAAGGCGTAGACAACGCTGGAAAGCCAGTATTGCTTGAGGGTGATTTTGACTGGAAAGAAATGGGAATGTCGCCTCGTGATATGGACTTCCTGTCTCAAATGAACATGAGTGCGAAAGATATTGCATTGTGCTTTGGCATTCCGTCTCAGCTTATTGGTGTTCCTGACGCTCAGACATATGCAAATGTTCAAGAGGCCAGATTAGCGCTGTATGAAGAAACCATCATTCCATTGGCTAAGCGTATTGAGAGTGATCTGAACGAATGGCTTGCACCCGCATTTGGTGACGACATTTCGATCAAATATGATATTGATAGCATACCAGCCATGACAGAGCGGAGACGTAGAGTTTATGAGAATGTTACTGCGGCAGTTAGAGACGGAATTATCTCTCGCAATGAAGCTCGTGAAAGATTGGGCCTTGAACCCATCACAGGAGGAGACGAAGTCTTTATCGCAGCAAACCTCTTCCCATTGGGTGGTCCAGAAGTGGCGGCAGACGAAGGGCAAGACCCAGAAGATGCAGGAAAAGAAGCCTACGGTAGTTTTGAAGGCAAGTCAGAGATTGGACAAGACACCTTTACTACAAGAGAAGAAGCGTCAGCCCGCGCGGAAGAAATAGGATGTGTTGGCACTCATCAGCATACCGTTGATGGTAGGGTTGTATTTATGCCTTGCGATAGCCATGCGAGTTATGAGGACGCAAAGGATTTTGAAGATGAAGATCTTGAGGATAAAGCTGAGAGTGATGTCAATACTATCCCGACTGATGCAATGGCGAAGAACGCTCAACGAGCATTGGATCTTCGTAAGGAATACGGGCGTGGGATGACAAGAGTTGGTGTAGCTAGAGCAAACCAGCTTATTAACAAAGAACGTCTGTCTCCCAGCACAGTTCGACGCATGAAAAGCTTTTTTGCAAGACATGAAGTAGACAAGCGAGCGCAGGGTTTTCGCAGAGGCGAGGACGGATGGCCGACTGCTGGACTTATCGCTTGGCTGGGTTGGGGCGGTGATGAAGGTCAAGCTTGGGCCAATCGCAAAACAGCGGAGTTAGATAAAGAGCGTGATAAGACTGAAGCCTTGGAACTATTTATGGAAGATTTGTCGCTGGAGGGAAAAGCGCCGACTAAAATATCTGAGGCAGTCAAAAAAGGTTTAGCTGAAAAGGTCAAGGATCATAACGACAAGCATGGCGACAAGAAGGGTAAGCGCGTTACTCAGCGTATGCTTGAGGCAGTATTTCGCAGGGGTATAGGTGCATATAATACAAATCCTCAGAGCGTGCGGCCATCTGTAAGCAGTGCCGATCAGTGGGCGTATGCAAGGGTTAATGTATTTTTAGGGGCGGTTAGAACAGGCCGTTATAAAAGCGGAAAGTTCGATACTGATCTATTGCCAGAGGGTCATCCGCTCAAGTCAAAAGAGAAAAACTAAAGATATTTTTGCTTCTTCATGTATGCGATCTCGTTTTTAAGATCAATTATTTGTTCATCTAGACGCTCGCGTTCAATTTGAGCGGCACGAGCCTCTCTATTCATGTAGCTTTGATATGCCCAAATTGCAGCATTTAAGACAGCAAGGAAGTCGTCATCTAAGCCGCTTTTTATGTTCTTTTGCTGTTCTCTGGTTAGTAAATGCCATTTGGTAGCCATGCCATGTGCTAAGTCTCTATGTTCTTGGCTTGGCCTATCGCTCTGCACGCCTTTTGACATTTCATCAAATGTATCAGGATAGCAGAAATTGTTTGAAGCACCTATGGCTTGTCCATCAGATTGTAGGCTTTTGACGATATAGGACATTTCCTCTTGAGATGGTAATTGGTCAAATATTGGAAGTTCTTCATATTCATCCATATCAAGATATGCATCCCATGTATCTTTTTTCTTTCCCCACTTATATTTAATCATTTCAACCTCAGTTTATGTCATGAGATCCTTGATGTTTTAACATTTCGTCAAGGATATATGCGGTTACAACATTATATGCTTCATCAAGGTCTTTGAACTCGCCTTCCATGTTCAATGCCTTGTAAGCGGTTATCCCAGCAAAGAGTGGCCCCTTTACTTCCATCTTGGGCATTTTTCGTTGCATTACTGCCTCGTAGCTTTCGTCTACTACCTTCCCAAGTTTTGTTAGTTCATTTATTGCGGTTTGAATTTTCATTTTTCCAGTCCATTAACTCTTGTTCGTTCCATCTGTAACCATGCCCAAAATAAATACTCTGTGGAAAGTCTGGATTTTTGGACATGGTCAAGAATTGATCAATCGTCATCCCTAAAAATTTAGATGCCTTAGTTGCTTTGAGGTATCGAAAATAAATAGGGGTACGAGCCATTAGTAATTCCTCATGTCTGCGAGGGTTGTTTTCTCCCAATGGTCAATGAAATTAAATGCGTCACGCAAGCTGTTTGCCGCATCTGTTGGATGGAAGTCTCCTTCTGGCGTCATAGTCCAGATCTTACCTTCTCTAAATATTTTCCAGCCTTTGTAGAAATATTCGCCAGCGGTTATTTTAAGCGGTCCAATCATTTAGTCCCTCCATTTAAATGTGGCTTGAACTTCGCCATTTCTAGTTAAATCTTGGAACGCTTCCCATGCCTTCATTGTGCGCCCGTCCTCCAATTCAACATCCAGTCTTTCCAAGCTGTCATTTCCAGAATTAAAGAAATTATCGCAAGTAGAGAATACTGTTAAGAGTGGGCCAAATTTTGTTGCGTTTCTCTGCATTAAAAGAGTTCCGTCTTTTGTAAAAACTTGAGTTGCCATTTCTTCCTCCATTTTTCTGTCTATAAAGTTAATATAATCAACAATCGGTATGGCGTCAACAATAAAATGTTAATTATTTTAAAAATTATAGTCATAAAATTTGCGAGGTTTGTCGGACAATCTGTATCTCGCACCTGAGGTATCATACCAATGTCCATCTTTATGTTGTCTGATAGATACTACATGGCCTTCTTCGTCAGGCTTAATATCCCACTTTTGTTTTGATTGATTTGCGAAGTGCGCTGAGAAGCCACCAGCGTATACTTCCTTCTCCCACGCAAGTTCTAAGGTTTCCATTGCTCGAATGATAAGTTTGCGCTCAGTGCGGCGCTCTATAACTTCATATGGATGAATGTCAGAATACCCGATTTGATTTGCGTACTTCATATCAGTAGCCCACTCTTTCTGAGTTTTCTTCTTTTACGATCATGTCAAATGCAAGATCAGAGCCTACGGTTATTTCCCTCAGCACACTGGCTATCTTATGTTCTCCTGCCTTACCCCCATAAGCTATGTTAAAGGCTCTCAGTGCGGCATATGCGGCCTCATTAAGGTCTTTTATTGCTTGTCTTTGATTGCTTACTTTGTACGATCCTTGATTGCTCATTACATCCATCCCATTGATACGGCTGTTATCCAGCCAATGATTGCTGTGCCGATAGCGGCGGCGATAATTACGTCTTGTATCCAGTTGCTCATTTCAATCTCCGTCTGAGTTCATCCTGATAGGTAAAGCATTGGTCAGCGTAATAGTTTTCCTTTTCAGGGTTCCAGCCGCGCATTGCGTCTCTTGCTTGAGCGCAATCTGTAATGACGAATTTAAGTGAGCCAATGCTGAGCGTTTTGGCGTGTGCTTCCCATTTCGAAAAGTCAGTCATCGTTGTCATGGCGTTGCTCCCTTGCTGCCCATAAAGTTAATATAATTAACATCTAGTAGCAAGTCAACACTAAATGTTAATTATTTTAAAAATTATTTTGTGGCCTTGTCGATGCCAAAAGCCAAGTTGATGCCGTAGGTGGCGGCATTGCGCATGTTGGATGCGATGATGTGATGTGCGCTTGCAGGGTTTATCTTTGCAGCTTTTTCATAACGTGCAGTCGCATCAATAAAGTATTGAATGGCTTTTGATCCATCGTTGTTAAGCTCCCGCATTTTGCGGTTAAAGGTTTTTTTTGCTGTTTCCCATTTTGTTGGAAATTTGGGGTAGATGTTTGTCATTTTTATTTCCTCCATTGCTTATATAGTTAATATAATCAACATTAGAGGGGGTGTCAACAATAAAAGTGAAATAATTTAATAAAAATGTTATTGACATTAACTTTTGGTGTGTATATATATGTAACAGGCAATAAGGAGAAAACGAAATGGCAAGGGAGAAAGACGTAACAAAAGCGATTGACCAAGTTTTGAAATGCATGGATCGCAAAGGTTACTGGGAAATTTCAAGCGAAAGCCGCGAAGCATACGATACGCTCTATTCCTTACGAGAAGAATTAGAGGGTGATTTGAATGACGGAAGCGCGCTAATTTTTTATTATCCATAATGGGGGGTGGCATGACTAAATCTGAATTGATAGCGAAGGCACTGCATTATAAAGCCTTGATCGAAAATCCAAAGCTTTACAAAGACAAAGCTTTTAACAAGGAAATGTTCATAGCAATCGTAGATAAGCTGGAGGCTGTAAAATGAATTACAATTTAGAAAAGGTAGATAAATTGGTTCCAGCTTGGGCTATTTTTTACGGAGATGAGATTGTAGGGATTTTGACTGATTTCCCATTAGACGGGCCAACTGCAACGGTTAAATGCAGAGGAAAGAAAAAGACCGTCGAACATAAAAACATCAAGTCTGCAATGATTTTAGCCTGTCAAGCTCACGAGGATCTCATGGAAAGTTTCATTAGAGATGATTTAACGGATCTAAAAGAATACATCAAATATGGTAATTTCCATCAGGGATGATTTAACAGATTTGAAACGAAGCATAAAATAAGTTACAACGGGGTATGGCGTTCCCTGTTTATATAAAATCAAGCAAAAAACGCATCTCAATCTCTAAGGAGATTAGAGAAGTAAATAGGCTCAGACTCCGCTTTGATCTTGGTATGGCGCGAAAGCTGAACAGCTTATTTGCAAAAACAGCAAGAACAGCGGCAGAAGCGTATCGGAACAATGGTAACCCTATCTTAGCCATTGAAGATCTTGACTTGGAAATGCGAGCAGTATTCAAAGCTCAGTATACAGTCGTAATAGATACATTCGCTCAAAGAGTTTATGACGGAAGAAAGCAGTCAATATTCATTGACCTCATAGATATGTATTATCTTCTTTATGGGGCGTTAAGAGTTCGCAATGTTTCAAATTATACAAGGCGTCTTATACTCAAAGCAATTCAGATTGGCGAAGCGGATGGTCTTGGAGTAAACGAGACAGCCAAGCTTATCATAGAGAGAACAGCGGGTGCCGTAGGAAGGGCGAGAGCCGCAACGATTGCGCGAACAGAAACTAATGGCGCAGCCTCATATGCTACCGATACAGCAAGTAGATCTTTAAATCTTCCCAATCAAAAGAAAAGATGGGTATCTGTAGGAGATAGCAGAACAAGGCCATCTCACTCAGCCGCGAATGGACAAGAGGTATTGATTGACGAGCCGTTTATTCTTAGAGACAACGGCACAGAGATACGAATGAAGTTTCCGCATGATGGTAGCGGCGGGGCGAAAAATAATGTTAATTGCAGATGTTTAGCCATCTACTTTACTGAGGAAGATGATCTTTTCGATGACATGGTTTAAATCGACGCAAACTTATGATAGATTGAGTTCAATTTAGTGCAGGGACGCTTGCATATAACGAGGGCAGCAAAATGACCGATAAAGAACAGCAAGTCGATATTGAAGAAGTTTCTTCTGAAATT
>Ga0208767_1003347_pt1 | contig 11705 bp, 12 predicted proteins | sample VirMetDEL_Mar_21_FD_184514 | JGI IMG/M metagenome (GOLD analysis project Ga0208767, IMG submission 184514) | Aqueous microbial communities from the Delaware River and Bay under freshwater to marine salinity gradient to study organic matter... | ecosystem: Environmental > Aquatic > Marine >... | reverse complement strand
GGGATTTCGCCAGCACTTTGTTCGCCTAGCGACAGAATAAAGTGAATCCAATTCATGATGACAACAGAAAGAGTTACTGTATAATCAAATTCATTGACAGGAGGATATATGGCATCAACTGGCGGCGTAAAGCTGGGATCAACCTATGATGAGGCCAGAACAAGAAAGCTGAACGCGGAAGCGGAGATTGCGGAGCTTGAGTTGGCTAAAGTCAGGAATCAACTGGTATTGGTGGAGGACGTAGTAAAAGCGTGGACCGATACCCTATCTAATCTTAAATCTAAAATGACTAGCATTCCGTCTAAGGCTGCGCCTATAGTGGCGAGCGAAACGGAGATAGGAGTAGTCCAAGAGATTTTGACTGATTCAATCAACGAAGCACTGGAAGAGTTATCAAATTATGACCCAAAAGTTTCAGCGGCGAGGACTAGCAAGCCTAAAGGACCATCTGCGGGAGGTGATGAAGACACTGAAGCCACCGCCCCGCCTAAGCGTAAGCGAGTGGGCAGACCGTCAAAGGCGACTAGACTCTCAGACTAGCGCAGAGGCTGGAACGTGGCGAACGTCTCGGGCTGAGTACCAGAGAGGCATTATGGATGCCTGTTCTGACTACAATATAAAAGAAGTCGTTGTCATGGCTGGCGCTCAGTTGGGTAAGTCAGAGGCATTGCTGAATATCATTGGCTATCACATTGACCATGATCCCTGCCCGATTCTGATGCTACAGCCTACAGAGTCTATGGCTCAGTCGTTCTCAAAGGATCGTATTGCTAACGGACTACTTAGGGCAACGCCTTGTCTGTTTGGCAAGGTAAAGGACCCACGGGCGAGAGACTCTAACAATACGACTTTGCACAAGATCTATCCTGGCGGCAGTCTTTCTCTGGTCGGTGCTAACTCACCGGCTGGCCTTGCTAGTAGGCCGATCAGAATAATACTCGCAGATGAGGTTGACCGATTCCCAGCTTCAGCAGGAAGTGAGGGTGATCCTCTATCGCTGGCTCGCAAGAGAACCTCTACCTTCCACAACTCTAAGGTCATTGCGGTTAGCACTCCGACGATCAAAGACGTGTCTAGGATTGAGGATGCTTACGAGAAGTCCGATAAGAGACAGTACTATGTCCCGTGCAAGCATTGTGATCATACTCAGACCCTGATCTGGGCCAACGTGAGATGGGTTGATAGCGACCCTGACACTGCTGGTTATATGTGCGAAGAGTGCGGTGGGTTATGGTCCGATGCTGATCGGAGATGGTCTGTCCGCAACGGACAATGGGAAGCGTCAGAAGAATTCAAGGGTATCGCTGGGTTCAAGATATCTGGACTGTATTCTCCGTGGACAGCACTTGCTGACGGTGTTCGTGAGTTCTTGTCGGTCAAGAAGAACCCTGAACAGCTTAAAGTATGGACCAATACTTACTTAGCCGAGCCTTGGGTGGATGCTGGTGTCACTATTGATGAGATGAACTTGTTCCAACGTAGAGAATCATACGACAAGGTTCCTAACGAAGTGGTAATTATCACTGTTGGAGCAGACGTGCAGGATGACAGATTAGAATTGACCTTTGTTGGATGGGGCCGCGATGAGGAATCGTTCGTCTTGGATCATGAGATCTTGCCTGGAGATCCGTCAACGCCTCAACTGTGGTCAGCCTTAGACTCTCAGTTAGCTAGGACGTTTGAGACAGAAGACGGCAGGATGCTTGGCGTTAAAGCTACGGCAGTAGACTCTGGCGGTCACTTTACGAACAGCGTCTATCAGTACTGTCACAGGAACTTTGCTCGCAGAGTCTTTGCGATAAAGGGTGTGGGCGGAGAAGGTAGAGCGATTGCCGGTAAGCCATCAAGGAATAATGTGGTAAAGTGTCGCCTATTTCCTATCGGTGTTGATACGATTAAAGACCTTGTCTTTGCGCGTCTTAGAATTGAAGAGGCTGGCCCAGGATACATAAACTTCTCTGATACGTTGAACGAAGAATACTTCCGGCAGCTTACGGCTGAGAAGATAATAACGAAACTTGTCAGAGGATTTAAAAAGAGAGTCTTTCAGAAGATAAGAAATCGTAATGAGGCTTTAGATTGTTATGTTTACTCTCTAGCCGCTTATAGTATAATCAACGTATCTGTCAATAGCATTGCGGATAAAATTCAGGCAAGATCTGAAAGACCAGAGGTTCCTGAAGAGCCAGAGGTCCAGCCTGTAACTAGAAGAAGGCCAGTGCAACGAAGGCCTAGACAAAACTATACGAACGCATGGCGGTGAAATGGCAAACCTATTTGATGCTAGTAATTACCCAAGCCAAGAACCAGAAACCTTGGTGGTCGGTGATCGGTGGGTTTGGCAACGTCCTGACCTTGTTACGGATTATCCGACAGACCAGTACGCTTTAACGTATGAATTTCATTGCGACTCTGGTGGTGGTGGTAGTCATAAGTTTACTGTTACGGCTTCAGAAACCAGCACGGCGTATGTTGTAGAGGTTAGTTCGGTAACTACAGCCGGATACAATGCTCATCAATATAAGTGGTACGCGTTTATAACTAGAACCTCTGATTCACAACGAGTTGCTGTTGATAACGGCATAACAACACTTGTGGTGAACTATGCCGACAGCAATGCCGATGTAAGAACCCACGCTAAGAAAGTCTTAGACTCTATCCAAGCTGTTATTGAGAACAGAGCAACTGTGGATCAAAGCTCATTCACAATCGCTGGCAGAAGCCTATCTAGAATGACCATAGAAGAATTGTTCATGGTTAGAGACAGATACCGAGCCGAATACAACGAAGAAGTCAAAAAGGCTAGAATCAGAAACAAGAAGCCGTCTGGCAATTTAATTGGAGTAAGATTTTAATGGCTTGGAACCCTTTTAAACGAAAAGAGATCCGCAAACAGATCAAGATGCAAAGATCGTTTAAAGGCGCTCAAGGCGGTCGGTTATTCTCCGACTTTTTTAGTTCTTCAGCTTCCGCAGATCAGGAACTAAGGCAAGCACTGGTCACTTTGCGGAACAGAAGCCGTGAGCTATCACGAAATGACGCTTATGTAGCCAGATATCTAAACCTTCTAACGTCAAACGTAGTCGGTCATAACGGCATTAGGGTCAATGCTAAGTCTAGAGACTCTGACGGCACCTTGGATTCTGTTGCTAACTCAACGATTGAGATGGCGTGGAAGAAGTGGTCTAAGAAGGGTAACTGCACTGTGGACGGTCAGATGTCCATGATTGACTGTCAAAGGATGTTTATTGAGGCTTTAGCCCGTGATGGTGAGGTCTTAATTCGTCAGATTACAGATCCTACAAGCGAATTTGGTTATAAGATTGAGTTTCTGGAAGCAGATCACCTTAACGACACTAAAAACGAGATCTACACTAACGGCAACAAGGTTGTCATGGGTGTTGAGATCAACGACAAGCGAAAACCTGTCGCGTATCACTTATATAAGAACCATCCAAACGATTTAGGGCTTCAGCAGAGCAATGAGACAATTAGAGTCCCAGCAGAAGAAGTGATTCATGCTTTTGTCCGACAAAGACCTGAGCAGACCCGTGGATATCCGTTTGTAGCACCTGTGATGGCTAATATCAAAATGCTGAACGGGTATTTTGAAGCTGAGATCACCGCTGCTAGGGTTGCATCTGCGAAGATGGGTTTCTTTACAAGTCCAGCGGGTGATGGTTACGTTGGCGATGATGTTGAAGACGAATATACGCCTATCACTTATGCCGAACCGGCGACATTTGAGCAGCTCCCTGCTGGGATGGACTTTAAAGCCTTTGACGTAGCACATCCTACGACAGCGTTTGAGAGCTTTTCTACTGCTATCCTGAGAAGTATTGCTTCAGGTTTAAACATTAGTTATCACTCAATCTCTAACGACCTGTCTAGCGTGAACTATTCGTCTCTACGAGCGGGTAGCTTAGAAGATAGGGACCAATACAGGATACTTCAGAAGTTCATGGTTGAGCACTTTATTGAGCCGGTATTCAGAAGCTGGCTGAAGAACGCCATGACTCGTTCAATCAACCTTCCTATCACAAAGTACGACAAGTTTGCCGAAGGTGTATCTTACATTCCTCGCAGTTGGGGTTGGGTAGATCCGCAGAAGGAAATGCAAGCCAACATTGCTGGCCTTCAGAACGGTATCGTGACGTATCAAGACATTGAGGCTAACTACGGGCGTGATGTTGAAGAGCTATTTGAGCAGCATGAACGAGAACAGAAGCTTGCTGAACAGTACGGAATAAAGACAGCCTTCCAACCTTTTGGTATTAAGCTACCGACAGAAGCCGAAGTTGAAGGAAGGGAAAATGCCGACCCCGAATAGCGGAATGAAGTCAGAGGCCCGAAAAGGCTTGGATTGGCGTAGCGAGTTCGGTCGCGGCGGTACTGAGGTCGGTATCGCTAGAGCCAGAGACATTGTTAACGCCAAAGATCTGTCAGATTCTACGGTAAAGAGGATGTATTCGTTCTTTTCTCGGCATGAAGTGGACAAGAAGGCACAAGGCTTTAGGCCTGGAGAGAAAGGATATCCGTCAAACGGGCGAATAGCTTGGGCATTATGGGGTGGAGATGCTGGCTTTTCATGGTCTAAGAGGCTTGTCAACCAGATGAAAAAAGACGAAAGATGGTCTGAATCTATTGACAAAGATGATACTATTGAGCCAGAACAAGAGGTGATACAAATGGAAAGACATGTTGTAGGGGTTGAAGAAACCGAAGACAGCTTTATCGTGGAGTTTAGAAAAGCCGAGATAGAAGCTGCCGAAGAACCTGTTGAAGATGTTGTAGAAGAAAAAGCAGCAGAATCAGATGATGAAGAATATCAGGCTATGGCCCGTGATATGGTTTCTGACAAAGTAATTTATAGGACAATTGACCTTTCTCGCGGAGCTATTGACGAGCAAAAGCGTATTGTCCGAATTGGCGTTTCATCAGAAACACCAGTTGAACGAGATTTTGGCTTAGAGGTTTTGGGCCATAATAAAGAAGACATAGATATGGAATTTATGGCTTCTGGTCGCGCACCGCTTCTGAACAACCATAAGATGGATGAACAGATCGGGGTTGTGCGGTCATTTTACCTTGATGAGGCGCAGCGGCGTACCGTTGCGTTGGTTGAATTTGGCAATTCAGCCTTGGCTCAAGAGGTTTTTGAGGATGTTAGAACAGGCATTAAGCAAAACATTAGTGTCGGTTACAGCATTAACAAAATGGTTCGTTCCAAAGACGGCGAAGGAAAGGAGTACTACAGGGCTAGTTGGACACCGATGGAAGCATCAATTGTCGCTGTCCCTGCTGACCCCTCTAAGTTCGTTGGCGTTGGACGATCCACCGAAAAAACTTTAAACACTAATAAGGTGACTACTATGACTGAAGAAGTAAAAGTAGATGTTCGCCAAGTAAGTGATTCAGCCAAGGCAGAAGCATTAGCCAATGTCGGTGAAATCATTTCTTTGGGTAAGCATCATAATCAGCGTGATTTAGCCGACAAAGCTATTGAACGTGGTGTATCCGTTGATCAATTCAAAGGCGAGCTTCTTGAAGCTGTCCGAAATGATCGTCCGTTAGAAACTCCTGCTGCTGTCGTTGACGTAGCCAAGAGCGAACAGCGTGAGTATAGCTTGATCCGAGCTATCAAAGCTCATTCATCTGGCGACTGGCGCGAAGCTGGTTACGAGCGTGAAATCTCTGATGAGATCGCACGTCGTTCTGGCAAGGAAGCTCGTGGTTTCTACGTTCCTGCTAACATCAACTGGGGTCAGCGCGACCAGACTAAATCTCCGACTTCTGCCGGTGGTTTCTTGGTTGGTACTGATCATCTTGCTGATCAATTCATTGAAGCATTGTATGGTCGTTTGACTGTAGCTTCTTTGGGTGCTCGCATCATGCAAGGCCTGAAAGGTGATATTGCTATTCCTAAGCTTAGTGCTTCTGTAACCAACTCAGCATTCGTTGCTGAAGGTTCAGCGCCTAGTGAAGGTGCAGCTACGTTCTCGCAAGTCACAATGTCTCCGAAAACGCTGGCAGCTTATGTTGACGTATCGCGAAGGCTTACGCAGCAGTCAGACCCCTCAGTAGAACAAGTCCTCCGTAACGACATTATCAACACCTTCGCACGAAGAATTGATGATGCTGCTATTGAAGGCGGTGCTGCTAATGGGCCATCTGGGATCATTGCTAACGGCTCTACTAACGTAGTTGCTATGGGCACCAATGGTGCTGCAATCACCTACGCTAAAGTAGTTGAGATGATGAAAGCTGTTGAAGAAGACAATGCTGTTATCAACAGCTCTGCTTTCTTGACCAACCCTAAAGTCATCGCGGCTTTACGGACTACGGCAAGACAAGCAAACGGCGTTGAAGGCAACTTCATCATGGATGCCAACCAGTCAATCTTGGGTACTAATGTTGCTTCTAGCACCATTGTTCCTTCTGACTTGACCAAAGGCACTGGCACTAACCTCTCAGCAATGGTCTACGGCGATTTCAGCCAGATCATGATTGGTTTCTGGTCAGGTGTTGACGTTGTTGTTGATCAAAGCAGCTTGTCTACTTCTGGTGGTACGCGACTCGCGTTCTTCCAAGACTTAGATGTTGCTATTAGATACCCCGAATCTTTCGCGGTAATCAAAGACATCATTGCAAGCTAATGAGAAAGGGGGGTTTCGGCCCCCCAATCTTATGGGAGTTATTATGGAATTAGTAATTAAGATGCCTTGCCACGTTCACGGTGTGCCGCGAAACGCAGGGGATATGGTTGTTTTATCTACAGCAGAAGCCCGACAGTTCATTAGTTCAGGCCATGCTGAAGAGATTAAGATGGACCCAAAGCCTTTATCTAAGAAGGCAGTTGAGAAAGTCGCCAAGCGATGAGCTTAGAATTTGATTCAGACTTTGATGGTTATCTGGACGTAATAGGTCATGGCGTTTCATGCACCTATACGCCGGCTGGTGGATCACCAGTTACTATCAAGGTTATTTTAGACCAAGAGTATTATGAGATTCCTGGTGACACCGTTTCGTTCAATGGTAGTCAGCCAATCGTACAAGGCAAAGCCAAGGATTTAAGGAATGCAGCATTTGGCGATCAACTAGCCTTTGCTGCAATTACAGATCTAAGCGGCAACACAATCAAAGATGCCGCAACGTATAAAATAGTAAGCCTTCAGCCAGACAACACTGGAATGGTCGCAGTAGTTCTTGAGGAACAGTAATGACTGATCATGTAAGGCAGAGAATCAGAGAGCAAGTAGCAAGTACGGTAACAGGACTAGCAACTACTGGTAGCAATGTATTTCAGTCAAGAGTCTATTCTCTGAGCGATGATGTATTGCCAGCTCTGTTGGTTTACAGCGTCTCTGAAAGCTCTGACATTGACTCTATGGGGCCAATAGGTTCTCTAACCAGAACTCTTAGCCTGTCAATAGAAGGGTATGTAAAGAACGTCTCTGATTACGACGATGTGATTGATGACGTTTGCAAGGAAGTTGAAATTGCTATGGCCGGCGACAAGACCTTAAATGGCTTGGCTCAAAATAGCTATTTAGCTGGCACTGATATAAATTATAACGGTGAAGGCGAGCAACCTGTTGGTATTGTTACGATGAATTATGTTATACAATATCGCACAGCAACTAATGCTCCTGAAACCGCATTATAGGTGATATACTATGAAGCTATATAGTCCAGACGGCTCATCTGAAGTAGATGCTCATCCGTCTAAAGTAGAATCTATGATCAACCTCGGTTGGACACAGGAAAAGAAAGGCAAGGCAAAACCTAAGAAGGCTTTAGAGCCTACAGAAGTTGTTGAGCCTCAAACTAAATCAGATAAGGAGTCTGAATAATGGCAAGTCATATCGGACGCAATGGGATTGTTAAAGTCGGCGCAAACACTGTAGCCGAAGTTAAATCATTTTCTATAGAAGAGTCAGCGGATACTGTTGAAACAACCAAAATGACGGATGTGGCGCGATCTCATGCAATCACTTTGACCAGTTTCTCTGGATCATTAGATTGTTTTTGGGATGAAACAGATACGACAGGACAGGGAGCTTTAACAATCGGAGCTAGCGTAACCTTAGCTCTGTATCCTGAAGGCGACACTACCGGCGATACCTATTACTCTGGCACAGCTTTAGTAACAGGCGTTTCTAGAAGTGCAAGCTTTGACGGAATGGTAGAAGCTTCTATCTCTGTTCAAGGTACTGGTGCGCTAACGGCCTCTACGGTATAACATGCCAAGGCTAATTGAGAACGCATTAGCACACTTTAACAGCAAGGATTTGCGGAAGATTGAGGTCCCAGAATGGGAGGTTAGTCTTTTCGCAAAGAACCTTACCCTTGACGATAAGGCCAAAATGCTTCGTCGCGCAGATAGTGATAACACTGATTATCTTATCTATGCGGTGATCTTTGGCCTTGTTGACGAGAACGGAGATCCTGTCTTCGGGCTTGAGGATAAGGTTGCGCTGAGAAAGAAGGTTGACCCAGACATAGTGACTAGACTTGCTACGTTTGCGCTAACCGCTGGTTCTGAATCGGAGGAAGACCGAGAAAAAAACTTATAACTGACCAAGGCAACCCAACTCAGCTATACTACATGTACGAGTTAGCCGAGCGACTTGGTCAGCCCCTAGCGACAATCTTAGACATGACTGTGGCCGAGTTTGATCATTGGTGGACTTTCTTTAAAGTGAAAAGAGAGAAGATGGATGGCGACAACAAAAGAAACAGTCCTAGCAAGAATATCAATAGATGATAATACCAAGGTAGGATTTCAGTCCTACGCTCGTAATGCTGAACGCGCTAAGAAAACCACAGAAGCCTTCCGTGCTCACGCTGTTGACAAGCTTGTAGAGAGCTTAGACAAGCAAGTCCTTGCTATAGGTAAAAGCGCCAGAGAACTTGACCTTCTCAAGGCAGCAAGTCTTAACGCTGCCGATGGTGAGCTTGCACTCATCAACAAGCTTCATGACGATATTGATGCTCACAATCAAGCTACAGAAGCTGCTATACGCTTAAGCAAAGAGCGTGATCAAGAAGCTGCTGCGGCACAGAAGATTGCTGACGCAGTAAACCGCACTAACAACGCCTACAGAGATGAAGCCGCCACGGTTGATATGACCTCTGACGAGCTTGAGATCTATCGCCTAAAGATGATGGGTGCTACTCAAGAACAGTTAGATTCTGTGACGGCTACTCAGCAAGCCACTAAAGAATTTAGGAAGCAAGGTTCTGCTGCAAAAGGCGCTCACGGTCAATTGCGCTTGATGCGAGGCGGCTTAGGACAGTTGGGACATCAGGTACAGGACGTTGCGGTCCAGCTTCAGATGGGCCAGAACGCGCTTCTCATCTTTGGTCAGCAGGGTTCCCAGGTTGCTTCTCTATTCGGCCAGAACGGTGCCTTGATCGGTGCTGTATTAGCCGTAGGTGCCGCTCTTGGTACTTACTTTATGCCAAAAATCTTTAGTTCTAAAGATGCTTTAAAGGAATTACAGAAAGCGGCAGAAGACACTTCAAAAGTATTTGATATTGACTTTGCAAACGCAACAATACATTTGTCTAGTCAATTTGCAGATCTTGCAAAAGAAAGTAGGGGTTTAGCTGACGCAACGCTTAGAGCAAAATTAGTTGAGTCATTAGAAGCGTCACAGCTTGCGATGGAAAATTTTGCTGACTCTTTGGATAGCGTTATGTTTGACGCTGCTGGAGCAGAAGCGGCGCAAGCGGGGAAAGGCTTAGAACTTTTAACGAAACAATTAGGTATTAGCGGAGTGCAAGCTGAAAGACTTACCAGTCTTTTTGTGGATTTTAAAGACGGAACGTCAGAGTCACGCCAAGCATTAGCAAATTACGTTAAAACTATTACTCATTCTTCTGATGGAACTAAGGAGTACAATTCTGAGTTAGTTAAGATTAATCTTAAATTACAAGAATATTCTAACGAACTAAACAAAGCAGAAAAGACACAAAAAGCACTTACAGATGCAATTGACGGAACAGTACCGGCAACCAAGAAAGAAAAAGATGCGCTAGAAAAGCTTAATAAAGAAAAGTCCGATCAGAGAGAGAAGTTAGAAGCTATTGTTGAAGGTTATCATCAAGAGTTAATTGCCTTGGAAAAAGGCGAAGAAGCGTTGATGAGATACAACTTAGCCCAACAAGGGGCTACTGAAGGCCAGATTAATTTAATCATGGCTACTAAGAAAAGCGTAGATGCGATAAGAGAAGCTAACGAAAAGAAACAAGAAGAAATTGATTCTGCGGATAAAGCTAAAGCATCTCAAGATGACTTTATTGCCAGTCTAAGAGAATCAACTCAAGAGATAGGCCTTAATGCAGACGCTTTAACTAGACTCCAAGGTGCAAGGCTTGGTGTTGACCCAGCAGTAATTGAAAGTTTAATTGCAGAAAGAAATGCTCGCCTTGCCAACGTAGCTGCCATAGATGCCGCTGCTCAAGCAGAAATAGACACTCAAGCAGCTATTGATGAAGTTGAAGCTTCTAGAAAGGATCTGGTAGCAGGGATTGTTCAAGAAGCTGATGCCTTAAGTCAAAGCAGTATAGATTTGGCGATAAATCAAGCCGCCTTAATTGGCCTCGGTAAGGAGGCGCAAGAACAGTTTGATGATGCTATACAAAGAATCCGAAATCATGAGAAAGAACAAGAAAAATTAGGAGCTATAAAGACTAATAAAGGAAAAATAGAGGGCTTGCGTCAATCTTTGTTGACTGAAGAGCAAGCTTTACTAGAATCTTTTGCAGAACAAAACAGAATTATTGCTGAAGGGCTTGCTTTAGGCAGTGAGACTGAGCAATCAGCAAGGGATTTGCAATTACAAATACTTGCAAAATATTTAGAAGATAAGAAAGCCTTATTAGATCAAGGTGTAACAGATGAATTAGAAGGCATGTCTTTCTTGCAAAGGGCTTCTATTGAAGGTGCTAAGAGACTAGAGTCATTTAATAAACTGTCTGCTACAGAACAGACCGAGCATGTCTTGGGCGAACTTGGTAATCAATTCAACGGTATAGCAAAGAACAACAAGCGCCTGTTCGCAATCAGCAAAGCGTTCAATATTGCCAATGCTATAATGAATACTTCTACTGCTGCAACCGTAGCCTACAAGAGCTATCCGCCACCTCTGAACTACGTTATGGCCGGTGGTGTTATTGCTGCCGGTATGGGGCAAGTCGCTCAGATCAAGGCTCAGAGCTTTGACGGCGGTGGTTTTACCGGCACAGGCGGAAGGTCCGGCGGCATGGACGGTAAGGGCGGATTCCCAGCTATTCTTCATCCGAATGAGACGGTCATTGATCACACTAAAGGCCAAGGTGGCGGGATCACCGTGGTAAATAACATAGACGCAACTGGCGCTGATGCTAACGTAGATATGAAGATCCGAGCAGCAATGCAGCAGACTTCACAACAGACGATCCTGAGCATACAGGATCTGATTAGACGCAAAAGGTTCGGCTAATGACTGTATACATGTTCCCATCAATAACGCCATCATCTAGCACGTTTGAGCTTGTGACGAACACTCGGACGTTTCAAAGCCCGTTAACTAACTCAGTTCAGACTGCATCAAGAAAGGGTTCTCTCTGGAAGATATCTATGCGATTTAATAATCTCTCTGGCAATGACAGAGCGATAATGCAGGGGTTTCTGGCGAAGATGAACGGGCAGCAGCACA
>Ga0208767_1003342_pt1 | contig 11714 bp, 15 predicted proteins | sample VirMetDEL_Mar_21_FD_184514 | JGI IMG/M metagenome (GOLD analysis project Ga0208767, IMG submission 184514) | Aqueous microbial communities from the Delaware River and Bay under freshwater to marine salinity gradient to study organic matter... | ecosystem: Environmental > Aquatic > Marine >... | reverse complement strand
AACGGTTGGATGTAAAAGTCTTAAGGGTTGGATTCCCTTACTCTCCGCCAAGGACAGTTAAGAGAGTGATGAAGATATGTCACCCCGCGTAAGTTGGAGAAGGTCTGACTTAACTGTCAAATGGACTTGTAGCTCAGAGGCAGAGCAACACCCTGTTAAGGTGAAGGTCGGGATTTCGAAATTCCCCAAGTCCGCTAAATACTCGTGTAACTCAGTGGTAGAGTTCTTCCCTGATACGGAAGCGGTCGTAGGTTCGAATCCTACCACGAGTACTAAAACGGGTACATCGGACTAAGATGAGAGAATCAGGAGAATGGTCGGCATTCTCTGTGTCTATGTACCCAAATACGTCCATGGTGTAATGGTAGCATAAGAGTCTCCAAAACTTTTGGTCAGGGTTCGAATCCTTGTGGGCGTGCAAAAGGAAGATAGTCGAATATTGGTTTGTCGAGCTTGTCTGCTAAACAAGTCCACCTTCAGGTGGTGAGGGTTCAATTCCCTTGTCTTCCACCAAAATGGTCATGTGATGTAACGGTAAGCATGCGAATCTTATACATTCGTCGCAGGGGTTCGACTCCCCTCATGACTACATAAGCCTCCTTAGTGTAATTGGATAACACGCAACGCTACGGACGTTGAGACTGAGGGTTCGAATCCTTCAGGGGGTACTAAAATTTACGTATTTTAACTTTTAAATCACCATTGCCTTTAATAACTCTATGGTATGTGTTTTTAGGTATATAAACCATTTCTGTAAGTGGTTTTGGTAATTCGTTGTCCATTTGAATCATCCAATCAGTATTACCAACAGACTTAACTATTCTATCTTCTTTATCTCTATGCCAAACTAACTCACCATCACCAACACCCTCAGAGAATGTCCTGATATAATAACCATTTTCTATATGTTCATTAAAAGGAAAATCCATTAAGATATTTTTTCTTTAATTTTATCTATGTAAGTTTGTTGATTACTCCCAACATTTATCAATACTTGATTATCGGAAAGATAATTATCTTTAACTTTAATCCAATATTTTGTGCTATCATCCTTAATACCCAAATCATTGATAAAGTTATCAATGTATTCCTCGTTATAATCAGGGTAAGTATCAACCATTTTATCCATTAACAGGGTTTTTAACCCACCCTTTGTTATTTCAGTCGTTGGGTCACCAATTGACTCATCTGGTTTGGATGTTGTCGATTCATATTTTTCTAAGTATTGGTTTAATGGTGTTCTCGGGTCTCTATGATGGTTTTTATCATCTGATTTATTTCGTTCACCAACGTTACTTAACATAATGTAGATTGGTGAATGAATTAAAATCTTATGTTTTATGTTTGGTACATATTTTCTAATATCATTACCAATATCATCAAATATAACTTTTTTCCAAGGACCTGTTTTGAACTCTTGTGCCATATACCATAATCTTGGGTCAGTTCCTTCGATATACTCATCTTCATACGGGTTTTTAGGTACATCTTTACCATCCTTTCTATATATGCTAGAAACGATACCATATTCTTCTCCTTTTGCCCAATCCCTAATATTAGGGTGGTCTAATTTTAATCTTCTTTCTTCACCCTCGTTTTTTACACCACTAAAATGGTCACTATCTATAACAACCCACTGATTTGGGTCAGTTGCTTCATAAAAAGGGACAGCTTTTAATGTTTGTGCGGTATATGATTTACCCGAAGATGATGTACCATCAAGTAAAACCGCAATTTTATCTTCAGTATCTTCTGTTAAGATACCCATTAAAGATTTAATTCTACCTATTTCTTCGTTTAAATTTTTCACATCTTTTATATTTTACCACCAAGTACCACCACCAGATAAACCTAGTTTCTTAGCGTAACGTGGTAATCTACAAGACCAGTAACCAGCTTTACACTTATCGTTATGTCGTCCTTCCGAACAACCATGTCTAGCGTTAAAAGATTTTTTAGCCTCTTTATTACTTAACTTAGCTTTTAAACCACCCGAACCAAATCTAACCAATTTAATCCCTCTTGGATTTGAATCTGTTTTCTTAGCACAACCAGCAACATAAACTTTATACGCTTTACCACCTGAAGCGTCTCTTTGTGGTGAACCCGATTTTTTACCTTTAAATCTATCTTCCTCAGATAAAATCTCTGTATCTTCCATTGGGATGTCTAACCAAACTTCTTTTCCTTCAAACATTGCCTTTTCACCAATGTTAGTTTCAATTAGTTCTCTGTCAACAAAACTCAATTCAATGTCACCATTATAATATAACTCCCTAGTTTCATTGATAAGGTTAAAGAATGCCTCTGACCCATATCTATATATGTTTTCGGTTAAAGGTATGTTGCGGTCCAAATGATATTGTAACCCTTCAGATATTTGTTCATTCTTCTTTTTTCTACCCTGACAATGTGCTTTTTGACTGAATCCTTTTGGGTTATTGCAGTCTATAGATTTTTTATATTTTTCAGACCATTTTTCAACAACAAAACTTTCATTCTTTTTAGATTTCTTGCCCCACTTTTTTCCCTTACCTTTTGTGTCACAAGCACCTGGTGTTGGTCTACATGCTGGATATTTACTTCGTTTCTCACCTTCTTCTCTACCACAAGGTTTACACTTTTTTCTACCTGTTTTAGAATCTTTTCTACAAGTATTACAATCTACCCACCCAGACGATTTACCTTTACCACCTTGGCGTTCAAACCACCCATGTAGTCCTTTATCTTTTTCTTTAGAGTAGTCAGTTTTTTCGTTTAACAAACTGATTTCTTCTTTAATTATTTTTCTTATACTATTTTTCATCTTTCCAAATTTCACCTTTTCTACATCTAACAACAGCTCCTGAAGCGTAAGCAGATGGCCATGTATCATATTTACGTTTAGCAATCCTTGTACATCTATCATCTTTTTTTGATTTTTCCTCATTGATACCACCATCTCTGTGCGTTAAAAATGAAGTAACCTCTTCAATATCATCTTTTGCTGTAGCCATATGTTCTAAAGCCCAACCATGACCATCACTTAAAATTCTATCAACCCCTTGTTGGTCCATAGATAATAAAGTATCTATATTGTCTCTGATTTCTTTTAGGTTTTGAAAAAACATGTAATTTTGAACCCCATAATCACTTGATTCGGTTACAATTTTTTTTACCAAAGATTCAATGTCTTTTTCGTTTAATCTAACAACTTTTCTTTTCATATCTATTCTTTAACAATAAATATCAAAAGATATGGTTAAATTGTTTGATAATACATTAGTTTTAGTTCATAGTTTTCTTCTTGGACTATATAACTCATGTTTTCAACCCAATCACCACAATTAAGGTAGTGAACTCCGTCTATCATTTTGTTTTCGGGTTGATGTATGTGTCCACATATAACACCATCATACCCTCTAACTTTAGCAACCTCACTTATATGGTCTTCAAAACCATTTATAAAGTTAGTAGCTTGTTTTACTGTGTTTTTTATTTTTTTAGATAAGGAAAAATAAGGTTTACCTCGCCATTTACGATACCTGTTATACCATCTATTTAACCATAAAGCTAAATCATAACCAACAGAACCTATTTTAGCTACCCAACCCATTTTGGTAACAAAAATATCAAATATATCACCATGTAGTATAAAGTATTTTTTATCACCACAATCTAAAACATAGTCTTCAACAATTCTAATACCACCTAACTCAAAAGGTATAAGGTCTTTTAAAAAATCATCATGGTTACCTCTAATCCAAATAATATCAACACCTTTTTCACCTAACTTCAATAATTCCCTAATAACCTTACTATGACCTTTATTTAATTTGGAACCTCTGGATAAAGCCCAACCATCAACTATGTCACCAACCAATATTAGTTTATCAAATTTAGTGTTTGTTAATATGTCTAAAAGTTCCTCTGTTTTAGAGTCTTTGGTTCCTAAATGAACGTCTGATATTAAAAGTGTTTTATACATTTACCAATAACCTATTTCTTTTTTGAAGTAATCTTCATTATTCCTATTTAAGGTGTTTTTAAAAAAGTATTTAACCATTCCCCAATAACCCATTTTAATAAACCTTCTATTATCAGTGTAAATAAAACCATCCAATATACTAAACCTATTTGGGTCAACTTTTTTAGATAACATATAATCCTCACAATGTTTATATTCTGGATTGAACCCACCTAACTCAAAGAATAATTTTTTATTGAATCCCATGAAAGCTCCTGTTGAAAAAGGTTTTTTATCTAACTTAGATAATTTTTGTATAAAATTATTTAAACGATAAATAAAACCAACCAACTTATCATTACTACATTTTAAATTACAAGTAACTAAATCATAGTTTTTTAGTTCGTATATAAGGTTGTTTATTAAGTTTTTGTTTGTAAAACTAACATCAGAATCAATAAATAAAAGATAATCACCCTTAGCCACACTAGCACCATTATTTCTAGCAACAGGTGTTGGACCACCTGGAACTATTTTTATACCTAAATCAAAAGATTTTATTATGTCTATAGTGTTATCGGTTGAGTCGTCAGCGATAATAATTTCGTATTCATCACTTACTAGATAAGAGTTTTTAATTGAATTTAAAACCCCCTTTATATAATTCTCTTCGTTTTTACTGGGTATTATTATAGATAAGACCATTACAAATTAATAACGTATTCTTCTAAAACAATCAAATCTTCTTTTTTATATGGTACCTTTTTTTCTTCGTAACTAATGTAAGAAACTATTATTTCAGTATTTTCAGGAACTTCCAAATTAAAAAATCCGTCTATATCTGTATAAACTAAAGTATCTTTACTAGGTATTTCAATAGTAGCAAAAGCTAAAGGTTCACCACACGAATCAACAACTTTTGTTGATTGACTAAACCCTAAAAAAGGTATTAAGGTTAAAAAAACTAATACAATATTTTTAAACATTTTCTTTATATTTTTTATATAATTATTTAGCTTTTTAAACTAGTGTGTTAATAGTAAGTTAAGTTATTATTAAATAATAAAAACCCTTTACTAAAAGCCTCTAAAACTGTAATTTTAAGTTATGAAAATACCTATGTTAAATTTTAATAATAAAGCATCTAAAAAAGATATATCTTTTATTAAGAAAGATACTATAAAAAAATTAGAGCTTAATTATAAAAAACAAAACCTAGGTAGGTCATTAGACCAGTTATTAAGGGAAATGCCACCATTAGGTGTCTGCTGGATATTAGAAGTTCCGTTCACTGGTGGCCATGAAGCGTATTACGTTAAAACAAACAGACCACAAATGACCAGATATACAGATTTTGATAATAGTCATAGATTATCTTTTGGTAGGGAAACTTGGGATGATTTATATGTTGAATTCGATAATTGGTCTGAAGGCAGAAGACTAACCGAGTGGTTTCAAAATACCATGGGTAATGATGGTTACGCTTTTAACTATAAAAAAAATATGACATTAAGTCTTAGGGATAGAAACGGTGTTATGGAACAGTGGCACTTAGTTGGGTGTTTCCCTAGTGAAATAAGGTACCACCAAGAAATGGTATCATTTAATCGACCCGACGAAATAACATGTGGTGTGAGTTTTAGTATAGACCACGCTAGAGTAGTAAATCATTAGAAAAATATGGAAATTAAAGAAGTTACAGAAGAAGAAAGAGAATTATCGAATAAACACCTTAAAGAAAGAAGAAATCCTAGAAACATAATCAGAACCTTATTCACAACTATTTCATTATTTTATTTTATTATTTCATATATAGTTGACGCTTATAAGTTTTTTACTGATTTCACCTTAGGTACTGTTTGGTTAAATGTACCTTTTGTGTTGATTTTTATTTCAGGTATGTATATATTTGTTGATGAAATTATTGAAAAGATAAAAACACCTAAAGACAAGAAAAATAAATCGGGTTGTTCTAAATGTAGTAAAAAAAGAAAATAATTTTAAAAATAGTTGACAAACGAAAAACTTTTACTATATTTGTAGAGTATTTAATTATAAACAAAGAAAAATTTAAAAAAAAATGAAAACAACTTATAACACATATAAACCGACTGACGCGAAAGCGGGACAAGGGTGTGATTGTACCCTAGGTCGAGGTATGTCTGTGAGTTGATTCGAAAGAATATAACGAAACTAACAGAGACCCTCGACAGAACAGTCGGGGGTTTTTTGTTATATAACGTTCTTTAAAATACTATGGGGACTGAAAGTCATTTGGATATGGCAGCCAGACTGTAAATCTGGTCTCTTCGGAGGAGTGGTTCGAGTCCATCAGGCCCCACAACTATCTAGGTGTAGCTCAGTTGGTAGAGTACGGCGTTTGGGACGCTGGGGTCGGGGGTTCGAGTCCCTCCACTTAGACAATAAGGTCCATTGGTGTAGTGGCAAACATGTCTGACTGTCTATCAGATGCCGAGGGTTCGATTCCCTCATGGACCGCCAAAAGCGAGATTAGCTCAGTTGCTTTAGAGCGTCTGCCTTCCAAGCAGAGGGTCGTGGGTTGGAATCCCACATCTCGCTCCAAGTATGGTACGGACGAACGGCGTGTCCGTAATACTTAAAAAAGAAAGTATTAAGTTGTTAGGTCGTTAAATGGGCTCACATGTTCCAAGACTGGCGAGAATGATTTGCAATCAATCTGAGAAGGGTTTGATTCCCTTTGGGTCCACAAAATAGATAGAAGCGGTGTTAAGAGTTACATCAACTTTTTTTGGATAAAGCAACAACACTCTGACAAATAATCTCTATCTTTGAACGCTCAGGATACTGATGGTGAAGTATCACGTCTGCAAAACGTGTTGTTGTCGGTTCGATTCCGACCCTGAGCTCTAAAAAAATTAAATATGATAATAACAACAGTAAGTTTAACATCTGTTCTTATTTATAGAAAAATTGTTAAAAATAAAATTATGAACACAACTTTAAAAAATGAAGATTTGGTTATGGAAGAGGTTATTGAACATTTTAACAAAAAATGGAAAAGAGCTAGTTCTATTAGAAAAATTAAACGTAAAAACAAATTGAAAAAAATGTTGTTTATTAAACAAAAAGATTGACTGATTTATGGTTAGGTAACTATACAACCAATTTTAGGGGTTAGGTCAATTGTACTTAACCCTTTTTTTATTCCCTCGTAGCTCAGAGGCAGAGCACTCCGCTTTTAACGGAGGGGTCGTGATTTCAAAATTCACCGGGGGGACTAGTCATTATAGACTTATCTCAAAATATTCGTACCCATTAACCTTGGCCAACCAATGGTAATTCTCAATCTCACTACTACTACACCATCCGTTGAATTCTTTACTAAGGTCATCTGTATAAAAAAACTTCACACCTTCTCTTTGATATCTAGGAGTTTCAGATATTTTTGTTAAAGATTTTATAACGCTGGATTTCATTCCCCTTGTTGCTTTTAGTTTTGGGATTAACACCTCTTTAATCTTTTCCATTGATATGTTTGGTTCGAAATAATACAATGTTCCTTTCTCTAACGGGAATTGTTCTTTTGCTGGTTTAATTTCTTTTGTCCATTCAAAATCATTGGACTCATTTAAATTTCTATTATCTATTATTCTTCCATTACTATCTTCAAAATAGATTACATTACCATTGGTATCATATTCAGATTTAAGCCAATAACCAGTACTATCTTCTTGATAGATTATATTACCATTGGAATCATGTTTATATTTTTCCCAATAACCAGTACTATATTCACTATAGATTTTATTACCATTGGTATTATAAAGACTTCTACCTTTAATGGTTACTGGTTGATTATATAATTTGGATAAAACTAATGGATATTCATCAGGTCTTAAACCATATTCTTTCATGTTCTTAAAATAAGGCCTCTCAAGATAATCAGAGATATCAACGTCTTTTATCCAATCAAAATCGTTAAATTCTTCTGATTCGTTTATATTTTGTCTTGGTGATAATATAGTCATATCTTCCGTTACCCAATAATTATTTTCGAACTTATTACCATCACTTTCATAAAATTCTAATAATATAGCAGTACCTATTTTCTCGTCACTATAGGATTCACAATAAACGAAATCGTAGTCAACCCCAACTTCTTTATTAATAACACGTACATGGGTTGTATCATAAAAGTCATCGATTCTATCACCACATCCTTCCACCATATTAAAAAATTCATCAGTTAATTCAACATCATACCAACCACCAATATTAACACTACTAAATGGTATTTTTGGTTCTATATCCTTTGTCCAACCAAAATCATTGATTTCCTCTGTAATTATTTGTTTTAAATTTTTTACCATGTTACTTTTTTATCACATAATTTACCTTCACAAAGTTTATTACCGTTATGGACAACAACATAACCTTGTTTATTATAAATTCCTACACCTTGGTATTGATTAGCTACAGCCACCCAATCAATTTCTTTTCTAATTCTTTTAACACTTGGAATTGATGCTTTAACCTGAATCAACTTCATATCAGATATTATATCCACACCGAATTTCATATCTAAGAAGTCACCATTACCACCAACATAATCAATACTTAACCCGTTGGATTTTAATAAATCAACAACCATATCTTCAGCCATCTCACCTACCTCAGTGTTTTTTATTGTATTTCTAGTAAAAGTCATAAGTTCATCTAATGAAAAATAATCTTCAAAACCATCTAACATCGGTTTAATATAAGAAACAACTTGTCTAGGTGATTGTTTGTCAAATAAATCTATTATGGTATTTAATTCTTCACGTTTTGTATCGTATAAATAACAAGTAAGTAGTTCAGCTAAATCACTATAATTAGTATTTAATTTATTTACATGATGCCATTCACCATCTTTATAAACTAACCTAGCTTCATCTATCATGTTTTTTATTTGTATAATATAATTTCTACTGTACTTACCTGTTTTATATAACAATCTAAGACCTTCAATAAATTGATTTTTTAAATCTTCAGGTATATTAGTTTTATGTTTATCAGTTTCCGCATCAACCATAGACTGCATACCCAAACCACTATTGTCCGACAACTGATAACCTAAATTGTTAAACTTTTCACAAAGACCTCTCAACTTACCATTAAAAACAGAACAAACTTTGGTGTGTGGTTTATTCATAACAACGTCTACACACCTACTAATTATATCTTCTTTCAATAACTCTTCTTTTATTATTTTTCTTAAATTCTTTTTCATTATTTATAAATATTCCGTATTATTGTAATATTATATAAAATGGTGGAAGAGAACTGTACGCTCTAAGGAGAGGAACTTCGGAACATCGTAGCTTAAGGTAGGAGATTAGTAGTTAAAGCTCTTAGGTTGGTAATTAAAGTGAACAAGGGTTAAAAGTAATACCAACAAACGAGTAACCCCGAAAGACCCATAACTAATCGTTTTTTACTACCGAGGATGAAACTCAAACAGACCTAGAGGGTGAGCTACTCTATAATGGTCGGGTAAGAGGACAACAGACAAATGTACAGATAAAACAGAAATCCGGGTAAGCTCACCACCTTTATAAAAATATGGATATGACAATTAAAGAATTAAAAGAAAAGGGTTTAATTTTATTTGAGACTGTTAGTGGTTCGAGGGCCTATGGTACCGACTTACCAACTTCCGATACGGATATTAGAGGTGTATTTATAATGCCTGAAGACCAAGTATTAGGTAAAGGGTATGTTGAACAGGTGAATGACAATAAGAATGATATCATCTACTACGAGGTTGGTAGGTTCTTAGACTTATTGAACACCAATAACCCAAACATTCTAGAACTATTGAATGCTCCTGAGGATTGTATTCAGTATAAAAACCCATTGTTTGATATTATTTTAAAACATAAGGGTAAGTTCATCACTAAACAGTGTAGAAACTCATTCGGTGGGTATGCTGTACAACAAATCAAAAAGGCTAGGGGTCTTAATAAGAAGATTGTAAACCCTGTTGAGGTTAAAAGAAAAAACCCAATTGATTTTTGTTATGTGATTGAAGGGTATAACTCACAACCACTAACTAAATGGTTAAAGGACCGTGGTGTTGAACAAGAGTTTTGTGGTGTTGTTAATATCCCTAATGCTAGAGATATGTACGCTTTATTTGTTGACTACGCGGGTCAATTGGCTAAGACTAACAGTGTGAATCATGGTAGGTTGGGTTATAAAGGCATTACCTCACAGGACGCTAACCAATTAAAATTATCTTCAATCCCAAAAGGTGAGGTGTCTTCATGTGTGTTCTCATATAATAAAGACGGGTATACTAGTCACTGTAAAGATTATAAAGAATATTGGGATTGGGTTGAAAATAGAAACGAAGATAGATACAACGATAATACCAATCATGGTAAAGGTTATGATGGTAAGAATTTAATGCACTGTCATCGTTTATTAGATATGTCTTTAGAGATTCTTAACGGTAAGGGTATAAATGTACGTAGACCTAATAGAGAAGAATTACTGTCAATCCGTAGAGGTGAGATGGATTATGATGAATTAGTGGATGAAGCTGAAAGAAAGATGGAACTTATGGATAAACTTTTTGTTGAATCCAAGCTACCATCAAACGTACCTAGTAATTTATCACACAATATTTTATTAGATATTAGAAAAAAGTTTTACAAAAAGCTTGTAAGTTCCGAAATTTCTCAATAGTATTAAGAAGAGATGAGTGGTGGAGAGTATACACGACCCGTAGAATTACGGGCTGGTTTCATTTAATAAGGTCAGCGGGTGAGAAACCGTGACACGAAAAGATTCATCGAAGGGTTCAAGTCCCTTCCTCATCTGAAACTAAAAAGTTTCACAAGGGTCCTTAGGACCCTTTTTTATTTAAACACTTTTTTATATATTTAGAAGAAAAAGATTATGGTATCGTTAATTGCTGCAGTTTCAAAAAATGGTGTAATAGGAGTTGATAATAAATTACCTTGGTACATCCCACAAGATTTAAAAAGATTTAAAGAACTAACAACTAACAATGTTGTTATTATGGGTAGAAAAACTTATGAGTCTATAGGTAAACCACTACCAAACAGACTTAACATAGTTGTTAGTAGAAATAAAGATTTAGAAATAGATGGTTGTTTAGTTGTGGATAATATCCCTAAAGCGATTAAAAAAGCTGGACATAATAAAGAAATTTTTATTATAGGGGGTGGTGAAATTTACAAAGAAAGTCTTATATTTGCTGACAAGATTTATTTAACTAAAATAAATACTGTTCACGAAGGTGATACAACATTCCCAAAACTTAATGAATTTTGGGTGGAAACAGAAAGAGAAGACCACGAAGGTTTTAGTTTTTTAACTTATAAATTTAAAGATAAATGATATTCATAGGGGATACACACGGTAATCATAATTACATACAAAAAGAAATAAAAGGTAAAAAAATTACTGACACAACATTTATACATGTTGGTGATTTTGGTGTTGGTTTCATAAATAGAGAAAGAGAGATTGAACAAATAGGTGTTTGGAATAACAAACTAAAAGCCGATAATAATATATTATACGTTATTCGTGGTAATCACGATGACCCTCACTTTTTCAATGAAAAAGATATACACGATTATGACAGAAGTAATATTAAGTTTTTACCTGATTACACTGTTATTGAAGTTGAAGGTAAAAAAATCCTATGTGTGGGTGGTGCGGTAAGTATTGACCGTGTACCTAGACGTAAAATGAACTTACAAGAAATCAA
>Ga0208767_1003339_pt1 | contig 11716 bp, 19 predicted proteins | sample VirMetDEL_Mar_21_FD_184514 | JGI IMG/M metagenome (GOLD analysis project Ga0208767, IMG submission 184514) | Aqueous microbial communities from the Delaware River and Bay under freshwater to marine salinity gradient to study organic matter... | ecosystem: Environmental > Aquatic > Marine >... | reverse complement strand
TATGGGATGAGATAGAAAGACTAACTGCCGCTGGCGCAAACGAGAAGGGTTTTCCTCGTCACAATATTATCAAATATAGTGACACGGAATACGCCATGGAATTTGCCCTTGGTGGTTACAAAAAGAAAGACCTAGACATCGAGGCAAAGCCTGGAGTTCTAGTAATTCGGGGTAACCCTGAAGAGGATACCAAAGAGTATCTTCACAAAGGGATTACTACGAAGAAATTCGTGGAAACATTTCGACTCGCAGACCACGTTGTCGTTGATGGAGCTGAATTCGTCAATGGACTACTAGTGATTAAACTCAGAGTGGAACTACCCGAAGAGAAGCGTCCGAGAAAAATAGAAATTAATTCTCATTAAGGACACTCAATGAAAAACTTAGCAGCAAATGAGGAATGGATTTCCTCTAAAAAAGACCAGATGGTTGCAATCGCGCAACTGTTTGGCGTACTCGCAATAGCACCCATTATGATCGCCATTAGTTGGTACTTCTAATGGGTATGATAATTGCGATGACACTAGTCGGCATCCTTCTAGTAGGAGACAGTAACCGTAAACTCGATGGGCGTTGTGCTCAAGAAGTTTTGGATGGTGTTTCTGAATCAGTACAAGAGTGCCGCAACTGGTATGTTAAGGAGAAAAGATGATTAAGAAAATAAAAGAAGCAACAGGAATCGCACTGTTTGCATTTCTAATCGTCGGAGGAATGGTTGCACCTTTCTTCTACACTCCTGAACAACATCAGATGGTACCGATGCCTTTCACGGCAGATTATTTGATGTGATGTGGTTGGGTTTCCGAGGCGTTCCCATAAAAAACGCCTCGCCATTCTCTTGACTTTCCATAAATTTTATCATATAATGGGTCTATGAATTTTTATACATCAGTCTCAAAATACGGCAACAACCTTCTCTATCGTGGTTTCAAAAACGGTCAGAGGGTTGAAGAAAAAATAAAATTTAAACCAGTACTCTTCGTACAATCCCCCAAAGCAACAGACCGATACAAAACTCTCGACGGACACAAAGTCTCTCCAATTGAATTTGATTCGATGCAGGATGCACGTGAATTCGAACAGCGTTACAAAGCTGTTCCGAACTTTCCCATTTACGGACAGACAAACTTTGTCACTCAGTTTATCGCAAACAAATTTCCCAACACCATCGATTTCGACAGGGATATGGTAAACGTTTGCACGATTGATATCGAGGTGGCATCGGACGAAGGATTCCCAGCCCCCGACGAGGCGAAACATCCTGTCATTTCTATTACGGTCAAAAACAACCAAGATAATATCTACTATGTTTTTGGATTGTATGACTATGACGAAACTTTGTCAGAAAAAAATGTTAAATATTTTAAGTGTGCTGACGAGGAGTATTTGCTCCAGTCCTTCTTGGGTTGGTGGAAAGGAAACTGTCCTGATATCGTTACAGGTTGGAACACCAAGTTGTTCGACATACCTTATTTGGTAAATCGAATGATGAATTTGTTTAACACAAACGAACATCTAGAAATGTCGCCATGGAAGTTGGTACGTAAAAGAATGGTAAAAACTTTGGGAGGCCGAGAACAAGTCTCGTATGATCTTGACGGTATTGTTCAGTTGGACTACTTTGACCTGTTTAAAAAATTCACGTGGAATACATATGGGCAACAAGAATCATATAAACTGGATCACATCGCAAATGTTGTGTTGGGTGAACGAAAACTTTCTTATGACGAGTACGGTTCTCTGCATTCACTTTACAAACACGATTTTCAGAAGTTTATTGACTATAACATAAAAGATGTTGAACTGGTTGACCGACTTGAAGAGAAGTTGGGTATCATCACTCTGGTGATGACGATGGCGTATGGTGCGAAAACAAATCTTGGTGATGCGTTGGGTACCACGGCTATCTGGGATGCGATTATCTACAACGAATTGATGTCTGAGGGTAAGGTAATTCCACCCAAACCACCTGTCGAGGAAGTCAACAATAAAATTGTCGGTGGTTTTGTGAAGGAACCCAAAGTGGGCGCTCACGATTGGGTTTGTTCTTTTGACCTCAACTCTCTGTATCCTAACATCATTGTGCAATACAATATGTCTCCCGAGACTCTCAGTGATAATGGTGAGTGTGAGGCTGCAAATGGAACACGATACTCCAATAAGTTCGAAGGCATCATACCAAAAGTTATTCGTAAGTTTTATGACCGTCGGGTTGGTATCAAGAAAGAGATGTTGGTGGCGAAACAAGAATACGAAAAAAATCCTAGTAAAAAACTTGCAATAAAGATTGATACTCTTGACACCGAACAAACGGGTATCAAGATTCTTATGAACTCACTCTATGGTGCCCTCGCGAACAAATGGTTTCGTTACTTTGACCATCGTATTGCAGAAGGTGTCACATTGTCCGGTCAGCGTGCGATACGTTGCGCTGAGAAGGCGGTAAACGATGAGATGCAGGAATTACTAGGGACAAAAGATGATTATGTGATTGCGATTGATACTGACTCTGTTTATATCAATATGTCTCAATTAGTCAATCAACACAACCCAGCGAATCCCGTCAACTTCCTCGACAAGGTGTGTGAACATTTTGAAAACGTAATTGAGAAGGCGTATGATAATCTCGCAAAAGAAACTAATGCGTATGTCAATCGTATGGTGATGAAACGTGAGGTGATTGCTGACCGTGGTATTTGGATGGCAAAGAAACGATATATTCTCAACGTGCACGATAGTGAAGGTGTTCGGTTTGCGGAACCTAAACTTAAGATGATGGGTATCGAGGCGGTCAAGTCCAGTACGCCTCATGTGGTTCGTGATAAATTCAAGGAAGTGTTTCATATAATAGTCAATTGTACAGAATTAGAAACACAAACGTTCATTCGTGATTTTAAGAAAGAGTTTAACAATTTACCGGCCGAAGATATTGCCTTTCCACGTGGTGTGAGCGAGTTGCGGAAGTGGGAAGACAAGACTACTATCTATGGTAAGGGTACGCCGATTCACGTTCGGGGCGCACTTCTATATAATCACTACATTCGGTTTGAGGGTCTTCAGAACAAATACGAAAAAATTCAGGATGGAGAGAAAATTAAATTCATTTACCTCCGTGTGCCCAACAAAATCAAAGAAAACATTATTTCCTTCTCTGGTCAATTTCCTAAAGAACTGGGGTTGACATCATCGATTGATTATGATAAGATGTTTACTAAAACATTCCTTGATCCATTGGAACCGATTCTTTCGGCAGTGGGTTGGGAGTCTGAACCGAGAGCTACACTTGAGGATTTCTTTGGATAATGTACTCACTTACAATGTTCAAAAATCAGTTCGATAACAAAACCCATAGGACTATGGAATTCGACACGTGGGCAAAATTCGAATCACTATTAGAAGGTTTATCAGCTAAAGAAGGTCAAAAAGGTGGAAACAATTCTTCTCCTCTTATTACTCCTGCTCATTATCTTCCCAACTCTACGAGGTCTAATAAAAATGTTGATTATTGGGGTGGTTGGGCTGCTGTCGATGTGGACGATTTCTTTTCTTCTGATATCGTACTTCCTGTCGATTTAGGACCAACGTTACAGGATATTTGTGGACAATATCATTTTGTGTGTTACTCTACCGCAAGCAGCACACCAAAGTATCCCAAGTTTCGTTTGGTGTTCCCGTTGACGCATATTCTATATGCTGATGATATACCACATTTTTGGCACGCTCTGAATAAAGAACTAAAAGATATTGGCGATAAACAAACCAAAGATTTGTCACGTATGTATTATGTTCCGGCTCAATATCCGGACGCATTCAATTTCTTTTTTATCAACACGGGTCAACACATCCAACCTAAAGATTTGATGGATAAGTGGGTCTTTGAGACACCGAAGGGTAGAAACTTTTTAGATAAGTTACCCGACAATCTTAAAGAAGAAGTTATTAAGTATCGAAAAGAACAGGCACAGAACACAGAAATCGCATGGGTGTCATATAGAGATTGTCCATTCTTTCCGAAAAAACTAGGACAAGAATATATGTTACTTAGTGGTACCGGATGGTATCATAAAATGTATCAGATTATGGTGGCGATTGCTGGTAGTGCCGTCAAATCTGAGTATCCCATCACACCAAAACAGATTGCAGACCTTTGTAGAGAATTTGACAAAGACACTGGAAACTGGTATGATAATAGACCGTTAGAAGTTGAAGCTAACAGCGCAATAGAATACGTTTATAGGAATTAAAATATATGTCACTATTAAATAAACTTAAGAAGAATAGTAAACTCAAACATACTGAAATTTTGGATAAGTCTGAATTTTTCACCAATAAAGAAATGGTACAAACAGACGTTCCAATGTTGAACGCTGCATTGTCCGGTTCTCTTGACGGTGGACTTGCTCCAGGTCTGACGGTTCTTGCTGGTCCGTCCAAACACTTTAAGACATCGTTTGCTTTGAAGATTGCTTCTGCATATTTAAAAGCGGATCCCGAAGCCGTGATGTTGTTCTATGATTCTGAGTTCGGTTCTCCTGAATCTTACTTTGACGTGTTCGAGATTGATACTTCACGAGTTCTTCATATTCCAATCACAAACGTGGAAGAATTAAAGTTTGATCTTATCAATCAACTCGATAGCATCGAGAACGGTGATAAGGTCATTGTGGTCATCGATTCAATCGGCAACCTTGCATCCAAGAAAGAACTCGAAGATGCTCTTGATGAAAAGTCAGTTGCAGATATGTCACGAGCAAAAGCACTGAAAGGTTTGTTTCGCATGACCACACCCTACTTGACGATGAAGAATGTTCCTTTGCTTGCGGTCAATCACACCTACAAAGAAATTGGTTTGTTCCCCAAAGACATTGTTGGTGGTGGTACTGGCATTTACTACTCTGCTGATAACATTTGGATTATTGGTCGTCGCCAAAACAAAACTGGTACTGAAATAACTGGTTATGATTTTATAGTCAATGTAGAGAAATCTCGTTATGTAAAAGAGAAATCTAAAATTCCCGTCTCTGTTTCTTGGGAAGGTGGTATTAACAAATACAGTGGATTACTCGACGTTGCATTGGCTGGTGGGTTCGTAACCAAACCTTCTAATGGATGGTATCAAAAATCTGGTGAAGAAAAGAAGTACCGAGAGAAAGAACTTGATGGTGAATTCTGGGAGAGTATTCTTGCTTCAAAAGACTTTTCAGTATATGTTGAAAAGTTGTATAAAATCGGTTATAATGGAACATCACTTGAACTTAATTTGGACGAAGAATGAAAGAGAACGTCGACTATCAACTGATTCCGACGCCAGAAGAATTGGGTTCTGGTTGGGATGTCAGGTTTCTAACGGGCGAATATCCTGAAACGGTTATTCGTTACGGTGTTGTTAGATTTGATGGTAAAGAGAAGAGGCTTACTTTCGATTATAAAATAGTGTATTCACCAGATCCAGATGTCGAAGAGGACGATGATCTTCTTGAAAATCAGGCTACTGAAGCATTACAAGACATTATTCGAGTAGGTGTCGAAAACGGATATGTAAAGTTTAAAGATGTTGAGGTTAAATGAACATAGAATTAGAAAAGACTATTCTAAGAAATATCCTTACCCAAGATGATTTTATGAGAAAGGTTTTACCCTTTGTTCAGAAAAAATATTTTGAGGGGGTTTATCGTGAACTGTTTGATCAGGTCACGAAGTTTGTAACTAAGTATAACAAACTCCCAACACTGGAAGCGTTCAAGATCGAACTCGATGAAGTTACGACGATGAACGAAGAAATGTATACGCACGCTCTTGATATCCTTCCTGATATCTTCACTCCTAAAGATGAAGATTCAGAATGGTTGTTGAACACCACTGAGAAGTGGTGTCAAGATCGTGCTGTGTATAATGCCATCATGGAATCGATTCAGATCATCGATGGCAAACATCAGCAATTGACTAAGAATGCAATTCCTGATGTGTTACAAAAGGCACTGGCGGTCTGCTTTGACACGAATGTTGGACATGACTATCTAGAAAATGTTGAAGAGCGATATGACTTTTATCATGAGCAAGAGGAGAGGATTCCTTTCGATTTGGAATACTTTAATGAAATCACCAAAGGTGGACTCCCCAATAAGACTCTGAACATCGCACTGGCTGGTACAGGCGTGGGTAAAAGTCTTTTTATGTGTCATTGCGCCGCCAACTGCCTTTCACTGGGACGTAATGTTTTGTATATCACGATGGAGATGGCGGAGGAACGAATCGCAGAAAGAATTGATGCGAATCTGCTAAATGTTCCTATTGACCAACTTGATCATTTATCAAAATCAATGTTCTTGGATAGGGTCTCGTCTATACGAGAGAAAACGGACGGTAAATTGATTATCAAGGAGTACCCAACTGGCCAGGCGCACACTGGTCATTTTCGTGCCTTGTTGAACGAACTTCGTTTAAAGAAATCTTTTAAACCGGATATTGTGTTTATCGATTACCTAAATATATGTGCGTCATCAAGAATGAAGAGCATGGGGGGTGCGATCAATTCTTACACTTATATCAAATCAATTGCGGAAGAAATTCGTGGTCTTGCAGTAGAATTTGATGTTCCTATTTTATCTGCAACACAAACGACTCGTTCAGGGTATGCCAACTCCGATCCAGGATTGGAAGATACCTCCGAATCATTTGGACTTCCTGCTACCGCCGATTTGATGTTCGCACTTGTCACCAGTGAAGAAATGGAAAGCTTGAATCAAATCATGGTGAAACAACTTAAAAATCGTTATAATGATCCTAACCATAATAAAAGATTTGTGATAGGGGTTGACAGAAGCAAAATGAAGTTGTATGATGTAGAACAGTCTGAACAAAATTTGTCAGATGATACCATTGATAATGGTCCAGTTTTTGATAATTCAAATGTTGGTCAAAGACTTAAAGGTCTTAGAATACAATAGGAGAACATATGGAACCAATAAGTCAAACAGTATTAACAATTATATGTATGTTGGCAACGTGGTTTTGGGGAAATAAACAGGGAGCTGTAGGTGGTTCTCAACACACTTGGTCAATAGTCATTGACGCATTTGATGCCACTCACATAGAGTGGCAAGAAGAAAATAATGAATTAGTATTCACTAACGAGTATGGCAAAACCTTTAAAGCGTCTGAGGTATTTAAAAATGTATCAAAAGCTGACAATAAAGAAAACGATTGCGATATCTAGCGTCCTACTAATTGCAATCATGGTTTGGATTTTTAAAGATGACGATAAAGAACAAAAAGATGAAATACAAATTAAATCGCAAACGAAAAGCGTCCATCAGACCCCCTCGTCACCCCCAGTACCAGAACCTGTTGAATTACCAGAAACAGATAGAAACGGAATTGGAGAATTCGAGGAAAGCGAACAACTATGTCTTGCTCTCAATGTCTATCACGAGTCTCGCAGCGATAATCTTGCTGGCAGGGTTGGTGTGGCAGATGTTGTCCTTAATAGGGTAGATTCTGTTTTGTTTCCTGATACTATCTGTAGTGTTGTGCAACAAGCACAGACAAGGGTTAACTGGAAAGGTAACGTTGTTCCAATAAGAAACATGTGTCAATTTAGTTGGTGGTGTGATGGTTTGACAGATGAACCGTTAGAAGAAAATGCTTGGGAAGATGCTCAAGTAGTGGCCGAGATGGTATTACGTGGTGGATGGAGAGGTATCAGTGAAGGTGCAACGCACTATCATGCAACATATGTACAACCCAATTGGGTTAATGATAGAGGTATGGTGCCGATTGGTAGGATAGGACAACACAAATTTTATCGGTGGCATTAATGATTGTAGGATTTACAGCAAGCACATTTGACTTGCTTCATGCGGGTCATGCATCCATGTTGCGAGAAGCAAAAGAACAGTGTGATTATTTAATTTGTGGGTTGCAAGTTGACCCTTCTCTTGACCGACCAGAAAAAAACAAACCAGTACAAACTTTGGTGGAACGTTACACCCAACTATCAGCGGTAAAATATGTTGATGAGATTATTCCTTATCAAACAGAAATTGATCTCGAAGACATACTTAAAATGGTGAATATAGATATTCGCATTATAGGTGCTGAATATAAAGATACGAAATTTACTGGACGTGCTACTTGCGCTCAGAGAGGAATTGAGATATACTTTAATAAACGAGATCATCGTTTTTCTACGAGCGATTTGAGAAAAAGAGTGACCGATGCCTTATAAAAAAATACTACAACTTCAGTTCTGGAAAGGTTTTCTAGCTGGAGTCGTTTCAACTGAAATGCTTCTTTTATGTACGTATGTATTTACAACGTTATAACTGAACCTTATAGATAAGGTTGGTACGAAATGTGGCACTTGTCTATTAAAAACAATGACAATGAGGATTGTGATGAGTAAAGTTAATTATAAATTCTATGAAGATAAACTAATCAAGGAGTTGCATGAATATGTTGACAAAACATACGACCAACACTACGCAACCGACAAGTATCAAGCCACGGATGTTATTATTGACAGTGGGCATGGTACTGGTTTTTGCTTGGGCAATGTAATCAAGTACGCCAAAAGATACGGTAACAAGGGTAGTGCCTGCGATGCTAGAAAAGACCTGATGAAGATTCTTCATTATACTTTGATTCAGTTGTATATTCACGACGAAGAAAATGCGGATGTTCGTGATCCGGCGTTTGGTCCTTATCCCGAATATAACAATAATTATAGACAAGACACTCCTGCACATCATAGACTGAATGATGTTACTCCGGAAGAGTGGAACAAAATAACAACAAACAGAAGAGGTAAACATTAAATGCACGAATATAGATGTAAATTAGTTAAAGTAGTTGATGGCGACACGGTTGATGTTGATATTGATTTAGGTTTTGGTGTTTGGTTGAAAGATGAACGAGTTCGTATCATGGGTATTGATACACCTGAATCTCGCACCAGTGACAAAGTAGAAAAAGTTTTTGGTGTAGCTGCAAAGAACCGTCTGAAACAGTTACTTGGAAAAGAGTGTGTTCTGAAAACACAGGTTGCGAAAAATGGTGAAGACATGAAAGGTAAGTTTGGTCGTATCCTTGGTGACTTTACTGTATATGATGCAAAGAATGATGCGTGGCGTCCTGCTACAGAAATCATGATTGATGAAGGGCATTGTGTGCCATACTTCGGAGGCAGTAAAGAAGAAGTTCAAGCGCAACATATGATTAATCGTCGCCGACTTATCGAAGAAGGTATCGTTGATATGACACTGGAGAAAGCTGGTCTTGAGTGAACCTAATATTATGAGTAATGTGATTAGTCTTTGCGATTATCGTCAGAAGAAACTTGATGAACTCGCTTCTTATACAAGAACGAAGAGAAGTTTCATTGACAAATTTGTTCGAGACCTTGAAATGTCAAAAGAAATGTCGTATAATGTGAATGATGATTGGAAATGGTTAGAGAACGAGCATAGTATAGACACTATCACGTTCTCAATTGATGTTGATGATAATGGCGATCGATAAAACAAATTTAAAATTCGCCATAATCGATACTGTAGCAGCAACCCCTTTAAACGTTTTTATCAACTTTATTTTGATAAGCTTGGGTTTAAGTTTTGGTATGACTGCGGCAGAAATGACCTTTTTCATTACGTCAGTTTTATTTATTGTTGGTATAATTAGAAAATATTTTTTAAGAAGTTTTATGGATAAGAAGGATTATAGATATGGTTCAGACCGAACTTGAGATGCCAGTAAAGTTAGACCCACCATATGATGGGTTGTTTTTCTGTTTCGTCCGACAAGGATTGTTTAGATGGCCAGAGTATATTTCATATTATAAAAGGAAAAGATTATGATTAAAAAAGGACAAACTCTACCCGATGTGACTTTTCGTACACGAGTACGTGACGAATCCATTGAAGGACCAAACCCATATCGATGGGAAGATAAAACAACCGATGATTACTTCGCTGGTAAACGAGTTGTACTGTTTAGTTTGCCTGGAGCATTTACACCTACGTGTTCTACATATCAACTGCCTGGATACGAAAACAACTTTTCTGAATTTCAAAAGACGGGTATCGATGCGATTTATTGCATGTCAGTCAACGATGCGTTTGTAATGAATGCTTGGGCTAGAGACCAGAAACTTGAGAATGTTCAGGTTATTCCAGATGGTTCCGGTTTGTTTACGCAAGGCGTTGGTGCATTGGTGAGTAAAGACAATCTTGGTTTTGGTCAACGTTCTTGGCGTTATGCAATGGTTGCGAATGATGGTGTGGTGGAAGCAATTTTTCCAGAGGCGAGTCAACGAGACAACGCTGACGATGATCCTTATGAAATCTCTACGCCAGAAAATGTCCTTGCGTATTGTCAAAGTGCTGCAAGGGGAGAAGACGCTGCATGAACGATAAATGGGATGGAGAAGCGAGAGGGTGTGCAGATGTCATATTCTCTCGTATTCAAATTCTAATGCGAACGAACGACTTTGCGGCTATAACAATTGAAGATCTTTATACTTCTGTTTTATCTCTCGTTACACACTGTGAAAAAAACGATGTAAGGTTGACAGACATTTTAGAAGATGTTTATTTACAATTAAAGGAAGAAACAAATGAAATCAGGTAAAATATGGGGACAGACAGAAATCATTGAACATACCTCCTCATTCGAATTTCATCGAATCGAGTTTAAAGCAAACCACTGTTGCAGTGAACACTATCACAAAACCAAGTGGAACGGATTCTACGTAGAGTCTGGAACGTTGATGATTAAGACGTGGCAAAGCGAACCTACGGAACACAGACCCAATATGCTGTGCGATCAAACGATTTTACGAGCAGGTGATTACTACAAAGTAGAACCTGGCAAATGGCATCAGTTTGTAGGCGTAGATGATGGAGTTGCGTTTGAATTGTATTGGGCGGAATTTAATGGGAACGATATTGTTCGTCGTACTCAAGGACAACGAATGGATTCAGCTGCGACAGAAAGAAACATTGGAAATCCTTTAACAGATTTAAATGCTGACTAAGTTGCCCAACTGATGGTTTTTATTAGTTCAGCCGTGGTTGTCTTATAATGCAAAACAATCACCTTACCGCTGAAGGTCCGGTAAATATAAAATATCTGACCTTCAGTTGGGCTGTATCTTTCTGAGATTTCTTTCCTGTAGTCCATTTTTACACGAGAGTAAGTTGTGTTTATATATACAAATCTCGCTTTACAACCCTCCTTATAACGGAAAGTTATATCTTTATTCCAAAACGGTCTAAAAAAAGTTATTTTTTTGCCCTCGTAAGTCATTGATTTATCGAGGGTTTTTTGCGTCTAATTTTCTCCTTACAAATCAATGACTTAGCGCTTGTGTTTTCACAACATTTACTGTATAATTACTATGTAATCAACGAGAAGAGAGAGAGAACTAAAGATGGAAAAAATGACAAGAACTGCTGCCTCTTATGAAACCTATGCTGAGTACGTTGCTGCTCGTCGTGCAACACGTCATGACGTTTTGCCTGAGACCTTGTGGACTGCATTGAAAGAAGACGAGACATTGTGTAACACTCGAATGGCAGAAGGGTATGAAGAGTTTGAGGCTGCATGGAGGACTGTATAATGATTACTCATATAGGTGACGGTAAAATCGAAGGTGAAGTTGGTATCGCATTGTATGCTGGCGACACAATCAAAGCACGAGGATTCAGCCCTGAATTCC
>Ga0208767_1003332_pt1 | contig 11738 bp, 25 predicted proteins | sample VirMetDEL_Mar_21_FD_184514 | JGI IMG/M metagenome (GOLD analysis project Ga0208767, IMG submission 184514) | Aqueous microbial communities from the Delaware River and Bay under freshwater to marine salinity gradient to study organic matter... | ecosystem: Environmental > Aquatic > Marine >... | reverse complement strand
GCTATGATATGTTGTAATTGTAGATACCAATCATCTGTTGTAAACATTCCATCATGGTCAATAAACGCAACCCAATCATCATCTGCATGTTGACTTAGGCAAGCATTATAAGCTTTGCCTAAATCTTTCTGACCAGTGTTATCCCAGGCTATGTGAGTCCAAATCCTAGGCATTATTTGTATTTTCTTGCAAGTGATGTAAAGACTTCTTTGATACGATTGATTTCTTTATCACCCATACCTTGATGCGCACCAATCAACATACCATTTTTCATTACATGATCTGCTTCTGGAAATTCTTTATCACCTTTCCATTTCATATTTTTCATAACCGGTTGTCTTGTAATGTTACCGGTAAAGATAGTTCTAACTTGCACATTATTTTTTTCAAAATGTATTTGCATTTGTTTTCTAGTAAATGGCGCTTTAGAATCTAACACCAATGGATAAGCGAGCCACGGTGTATCTGCTCTTCCAAAACCTACACCATCTACCCATCGCATATCCCAATAAGGTCTAAAAAATTCATTTAATTGTTCAAAATTTTTTTGTCTTATTTTTTTATACTTTGGTAATTTTTTTAATTGTTCCAAACCAAACGCTGCAGATATTTCTGAGGGTAAAAAGTTATAACCAATATCCGTAAATATAAATTTAGAATCATAATCAATACCATCAACTTTAGTATTAAATCTTCTTTCTATTGCTTCCGATTCATTAAACAATGCAGATGATCGTCCCCAACCTCTAAGCAATTTTAATTTACCAACTAATTTTTTATCATTGGTACAAACCATACCACCTTGTCCACCAGCAGTTATAATATGTGATGCATAAAAACTGGTAGTTACTAAATCATTGTACTTACCTGTCGTACCATCTTTACTATCCCAATATTTATATCCAATCGTATCTGCACAATCTTCAATAACTTTTAATCCATGTTGTTTTGCAAAATTATGAATCTCTTTCCATTTACAAACATTTCCTAATAAGTTTGGTACCATGATAGCAACTGTTTTATCTGTTAGTGCAGATGCAATGTATTGTGGGTCTGCAATAAATTCAGCATGCTCAACATCTACAAAATGAGGTATTAGTCCACACTGATAAATAGGTGCAACCGTTGTTGCAAACGTTAATGCCGGTGTAATAACTTCACCACCTTTTGGTAAATCTAAAGATGCTAATGCAATTAAGTTAGCTGATGATCCAGAGTTAACCATGACTCCATACTTCTTACCAAAGACTCTCGCTACTTGCTCCTCGAATCTCTTTACGAGAGGCCCGTCCATTAAGGTTAAATGATTTTTTAATACTTTATTTACCGCAGCAATTTCTTCTTTGCCGTAAACTGCATTTGCGTAATATACTTTATCCATTGAGTGCTCCTAATATTAATGAGATTGATATAATAACCATTGATATGTAAAATAATCCAAATCCATATCTCCTAGTTTTCATAATAAATTGTGACTTTTTTAAATTATTTAGTCTCTGTTGTTTTGGTGTCATTCTTCTTCCTTAGTTGTGATTGTAGATACATTTTTTGTTTTCTTAACATATCTATTTCTTCTTCTAGTTTTCTAATATGTGCAACAGAAAGTAAATCTCTTTCTTTTTGTATATTTTTAAATCTAGGTTCGTCTATCATTGTGTCCTTTCTGGTGTAATATCTAAATCCAAATCTTCTGGACCAATAGTTATTTCACCTTGATTGTTACAAGCATTGCAATCAATTGCAATTTTTTCTTTTTCATCTGTATCTTTCCAGATCATTCTATAACCATTACCCTTGCACTCTTCGCATATAATCTTCCCAAACATTGCCTTCTCCTTTCTTAAGTTCTTGTTTTAGTTTTTTTAAAGAGTGTTCTGATTCAAACACCACTTCAAATAGTGTTGCTGCTTTATGTGCAACTCTTGCAGGTGATTCATCAAAGTTTGTCTCAAGTAAAAAAGATATAATCTTTTTTTTATCCAACCATTTCAAAGACATGTTTAACTTTCTTTCTATTATTTTTAAATTGATTTATCTTATCCCAAACATAATCAGGACTCAACCCCGCCATTTCACATACAACATCAAAATTTTCTGATCGTGTGGTGACAAAGTTTCTCGCCTCTCGCTTCTCGTAGTCCGCTAAATGTATCTTACGAGGTAAGAATGCATCTTCAAATGTTTGTTTAAGTACTGCTTTCCAAAGTTCTTGATTCGGATCTTTACGTTCCTCGTAAAGAACTTTCATATTTTTATCTGCTAGGTTTAAGTCTACCATTTAGTTTTCTCGCTTTCTCTTTTACTAATTGTCTTATTACTTCACTTCTAGATATTTTCATATCCGGGACCATATGGTCTTGTAACTTGGTGACAGTTACATAAGTACTATCATCAACAGTTATATTTTTATATTTAGTATAATCAGTCATACTATTTCCTTTCATTCGTTAAGCTATGAATATAGGATAATAAAATAATATGTCAAGTATTATACTTGAGGTTTTTTAGGTGGGATAATTACGTTTTCTTCTTTAATTTGTTCTGGTAAACAAGAAAATTTTGGATACAATTGATAGGTTTCAATTGCATTTGCAGATAGATGTTTTCCATCAAACATTAATTCAAATGAATCTCCTAATCCATTTCTAACACAACCGTAGTGTGTACCATATTCTTTTTTATATTCAAAAAATTCTGGTTTAGGTGTAACACATTCTCCACTTAATATGGAGCAAACATATAAAGTCAAGATCCACTTCATGCTCGACCTTGTCCATGATATGCTTTCTTTTGTCTTTTTTCTGCTTTATTTAAATTTTTCTTGTGACGTCTTGGACGCTTTGGTGGTTTTGGTCTAGGTACGTAGTTAGTAAATTTTTGTTTTGCCATCGTCTTTTAAATTATCCTTGATATATTTTATATCAGAATCTGACAATTGCATATACCTAATTCTTCCATTTACGTGTTGTTTTGTATCTTCCCCACAATTAGTGCATCTGTAGTAATCTTGAACAATTGCAACCATAATAGTGTCTTCTTCGCAGTATTCACAAAATCCATCTACAGTGTCTATTTTATTAAATAATCTTATTCTTTTCATACTAAGTCCACTGTTTTTCTTATTAATTTATTAATTTCCGGTAAATAAATATAATTTAATTTACTATTGTCGAATAATTCTTTTAAATCCTGCATAGTCTCTACTAAAACTTCTCCTGGTAGATTTAAACTAGTATTAATTAATATTGGAATATTTTTAAGTTTATTAAAAGCTTTTATCAAATTATAAAAATGTAGGTTATCTTTTTTACTTACAGTTTGTATTCTTGAATCATTATTTTTTGATATACCTGTTGTCATAATATTTTTCTTTTTTATTTTAAATACATACATCATATGTGGAGACTCTTCAATTGGCATTTCAAACCATTCTTTTGTTTTTTCTTTTAATATTGAACAAGCAAATGGTCTAAACCATTCTCTTTTTTTTATAGCGTTTAATTTTTCATAAGCTTTTTTATGAACTGGATTCATTAATAATGATCTGTTTCCAAGTCCTCTTTGCCCTTGCTCGCTTCTAGACTGAAAAATTGCAACTGGTTCTTCTATTAAAACTTTAGCAACCTCTTCAGGTGTTGTATTGTAAATTTTATGTTTCATAAAAATATCTATATTTAAATCTTGTGGTATACCTAAATATATTTGATTATTTTTTATTTTATTTTTTAAATAAAAATTAGCTGCACCTAAACTTAAACCAAAATCTCCATTAAAAGGATCACAAAAAACTTTATTAAATTTATTTAATAATTTAGAATTATACAAAACATTTTGAGCACATCCTCCAGTAAAATGAACATTATTTTTTATATTCCATTTATTTATAATATTATCCATATCTTCTTCAAAATTTTTTTGTATTTTAGCAGGTCTCTCATCGTATAAGCTCCACGCCATTGTTTTTCCACATTCTAGTGGGTTTTCAAAATGCATATTTGTAAAATTTTCGTATCTTAAACCTATTTTATTAAATTCAGTAGTTATATGTTTAAGTCCTTTGTTAAAAGAATATAAACTTTCACTTTCAAATGAATCTTTGTAATCAGTTCCAGTACCATCGCATACTAAAATATTTTTTATTTTTTTATTCCAAGTTAAAGCACAATAAGCATGGAATAAATGATGATATTTTTCAAAATATTCTATTTTTTCTATTTTTCTTAATTTTTTACTTTGGTTTAAAATGTCATACCAAATAGGCAACGAATGATTCGAAGAACATGAAATAATAATTTTATCTATTTCTATTTTTTCTAATTCGTCTTTTAATTTTTTTACAGGAAATGTCCAATGTTTTAATCTATTGTATCTATCTATTTGTGTATGCCACACAATCTTATTATCTTTTATATATGTTACACACCCATCATGAGATGCCCAAATTGATAAAATGTTCACTTTTAAATTAAAGCAAGTCTACCGCTTTTCCTATTATTGGTTTATATTTAACTCTTTTATCTTCTCTGTACGCGTGCATAAATTGTCTTCTAGGCTGGTAGGGTATCCAACTGGCATGAATCCACCCACTGTTTGGCTCACCAGGAGTATAAAACTCCAAAATTAATTGATCTGTCTCTAAATATTTATGTATCCAATCAGCAACTTCTGCATTGTCCACACCTAACACTTCGAAATCTGCGGCCTCAGCTTTGGCATGCTGTGAATTTTCTGAGCTTCCTATTGCTTTACATAACTCAGGGGATCTATAACCGCTAGTCACCTTGACTCTTCCGAACTGGTCCCGGACGGGTTGAAGTACATTTTCACACAGTTGTTTTAATTTATCAATCTGGTCACCGTTAGGTTCATTATGAATATTTAATCTGATTGCAGTATCCGATTTGATTAGCTCTTGTAAGCTGAAGTTTCTGGAAAGGTTCATGTTAGTTTTTCTAAAATAAATTTTTTTAAATTACTAAATGTTAGATGTGGATACATACTTTTAAATTTTTTAAATTCAAGTTTTATTTTGTTTTCACACAAAGGTGTCATTAAAAATAAAGGATCTCCCTGTTTTATATGTAACATATTTACATTTTTTTCAACAGCTATAAAAAAATTTAAATCTCTTTTATAATTAGATGGTAACACACCCGGTAAAATATTTAAATCATTAAAATGATAAGAAGACTGTGACATAAGTAAAGATATATCTGTATTTAAAGTTATTGGTAATGTAATTTTAGTAATAAATTTATATTTATCGGTGTTTATATAATCTATAAATTGAGAATTTGAATGCACTGAAACAATGTCTCCGTATCTATTGAGATTTATTTGTCCGACATGATAGTATTGAATACCTTTTTCATTATATTGTATGTAAATATCATAAGGAGAAGTTACCAATATAGATCTTCTATATAAATTAATAAAACCAGGACAAGTTTTTATTGTGCTTGAGAAAGGTAAAATTGTACTCATATTTTCAATATTTAAATTTTTAGGTATTTTAGAAAAATATTTTGGAAAATTATGTGGTATCATTTTAAACATATTTTTTGCATCTTCTTCTTGAAGAATATCAAAATAATTAAAAGTTATTTTTTTACTGAACATAGTTAAAATTCATTACGTATCTTTTGTGTGTATCAGTTTGATATTTTACTTTGTGTAAAATATTACTATTAAAAATAAGAATTCTATTTTCTACACTATCAACATAAATTTTTTTATTATCTATATTTAATATTGTTTTAGCATTACATGTAGTAAAATATAAAATAGCTGTAGTGGTATTTTTACTTTTAACATCTGTATGATATAGCGACTCTTTAGTATCTATATCTCTCACAACTAAATTTACCCTTACTTGAATACAAGTTATACTTTTTAATTTTTTTAAAATTGGAGTGATATGTGGATCAAAAAAAGGATGATCTGGTCTATCATTATTATAGTAACAAAAGTTGAAAAACCCATTACTTTTAGTTTTTTTATCACTTAAAACATCAGTTTGTTTTAAATACCAAGGAATTTGGTCACTTTGGATATAAAGTTTAATGGTATCATATAAATTTTTATCTAAAAAATTATCAATTATTTTATAAGACATTTTATTTTAAATGTAGTTCAGTTAAACCATCTTTAGTACCAATGGTACCTTTGTAAAAAGTATTAAAAGCAAGACTTGTTCTAACATTATTTCCTTCTTTACGATATACTTGATGTATTGTATCCGATGGAAATAAAATTAATTGCCCTGCTTCTACATTAAATTTCCAAATTTCAGAATTATAAATATTATAGTTTTTTACTTCTGGTTTTACAGTTTGATAAGCTTTAGGATTTGAAAATATAATACTATCTTTATGAGAATCAAAATATAATACACCTGATACAACTGAATTAGGATGTGAATGTTGATGATGAAATTCTTTTTGTTTAGTATAATTTAACCATGATTGAGTTATATAAAGTTCTACATCATTTGCAGGTGAAATAAGTTTTTCTAAATAATCTTTGCAACATTTTTCTATAAATTTTTTAATATCTTTAAATTCTTTTTTATTTAAAACATAGCTATCTTTTGTGGTGTAGTTACCAACATTATTTACACAATGTTTTCTTTGATCTTTAATAAACTGTAATTCTTTTTTTGTAAATTTTCTATCCATATAAGACATGTAGATTGGAGTTGGAAATAAATAATTTATTTGAGTTTTTTTAATCATTTAAAAACACCAAGATACAAATGAGTACCTTGTTCCTTTTGTTACTGGTTTAACTAAATGTGGATATAAAAAAGTTGATGGAAATATTAACACATCTCCAGTTTTAAGTTTTATTTCATAATTATCGAACATTATAAATTCACCACCTTTATAATTATCATTTAATACAGCCACTATACTTAAAATTGGAACACCTTTTGGTTTACCTGGAAATAAAGAATGAATAAAATCACAATGTTTAGACATTATTTGATTTTTTTTATATCTATTAAATCTAATTCTAGAAAATCCAGCCCAGCTTCTAAAAATTTCTCCACCTATTTTATCGGTAAGTATATATTTTTCTAAACTTTTCCAAACTAAACGATACAATTCATTTCTATAAGTTAAATTACCGTCATTTAAAGTAACATCTAATTCTTTTTCTTTATTTATAGATTCTTTTTTATATGTTCTTCCATCTGAATATTCATGTCTTTCCCAGATATCTGCTTCTTCTAATTCTTTTATAGTTTTAGCTGCAAAATTTTTAGGTATCCATCCCTTTAGATGAAGAATATAATTCTTCAAATTCATTGAATGTTTTTTCATAAATCTTTCTATTTTGGTTTTATAATTTTGTCTATACTTATACTACCATCTATATTTTTTTCAACCATTGCCTCGACTTCCCCGCACATAAAACGTTTATCATTCATATCCATATTTCTATTTGCTTCACGTTTCATCTTTAAACATGTAGAGATATCGGGTTGAATACGATGTTCAACCAATTCTCCTGCTATAAATAAACAAAGTGCAATAACTGTTTGTACCATTAGTGATTCCCATTTAATTTACCAATATTAGCTCTGACGCTATCTTTTAATTTTTCTGTATCAATTCTTAATCGTTCTACATCCATTTGTAGTCTTTCAATATTAACTCTATTGTTCATCATACCATCAACTCTTATAGTTAATTTTTCTAACCCTTCTGCTATATGTTCGAGCAACATGAACTGCTCCTGGTCTATGGGTTTTTGAGCTGATGCTTCTAATAAGTCCTGTTCAAATAATTTATTTGCTGTTTCTAATGCGTTCAATCTTTCAATAACACCAAAGGCAAACCATGCGCCTACAATTACGGCTGCGACTAACCCTATTAAATTACGTAACGGAAGACCGATACTTGTGTTCTCGTCGATTTTTATTGACATGATAGACACTCATCAGAACCTGAATCTAGTTCTGCTAATGCCTCTTCTTTACAATCTTGACTACAGAATAAATCCAATTCATCTTTTGGTTGGAATTCTTTCTCACATTGTTTACATTGTTTCATTTTTTTCTCCCTCGTTTTTTTCTTAATATTTTAACTCTTTGATGCCATAACCATGCAGTAAGTTTAATAGAATAAGTTTCTATTTTTGAAAATAATATATCAATAAAACCAAAAAAATTATATAACCATTTATCCATCATTTAGTTGCAATTTTACCTTTGTTAGGCCCTTCCTTAATTACATATTTTTGTGTACCATTGGCACCTGTTTCTACTTCTTTTTTTAAATTTTTAAATAAAATTTTTTCTTTATTTTTTTTATCTTTTTCTTTTAAAAATGTTTCAATTGTTTTAGTATCTCTCATTTATCCTCCTTTTTTTCTATTTCATAAAACATTTTGTCACTATCTTCTGTAACCCAGTCCGAATCTTCACAATCCCAGACTGTATTTTGTACTTTATAGTCAGGCCAGCTGTTATCAGTAGTGTAACTATTAACATGCCACAGAATGCGATTATTAGGCTGAGCTGCAAAATTGCCGTTATTAAGAGCCAATATATGTGCACACTTATGTTCTTGAGGTATTTCACTGTGTTCAACATTGAGTATATTAGTCTCCGGGTGCGCCCAATCAACTGTAAATAAATACTGTCCATGATAAAATTTTTTATCTTTACCTAAATATTTTCCATCTATACCAGCCAGCCAATCAAAGCAATGCACACTAGGCCAATAACTAAAACAGTTCCACAATTCCAACTCGTCGACTGACATATCTGGCACTTCGGATCTAGAAAAATGTTTTTGGAAAAACGCTGAGATAGGCAACCTCCAATAGCACGCACCATTGGGTAACATGATATTAAATAAGAGTGCACGACCTGAAATAGAGACAAGACCAAAGATAACGCAGTCACAACTATCTCCCTTATACTTTTCATCCATGTCGTAAAGATATTCTTTACGGATTTTACAGTAAATTGGTGGTATGTTTGCGTTAAGATATGCCATAAGTTCCTCATTTTATTGCTCCTACTAAAATTTCTTTTCCTTTAAAAGAAGGTTCTCCATAATGCAATATTTTTCCATTGAAAACAACCATTTTTCCTTTTTTAGGAGAAAATTTTTTATTTATAGGATCTTTTAATACTGTGTCTCCATCTGAATTATTTAAATATAATATAAAACTATAATCATCTGGTTTATGTAAATGTTCTCTTTGATAACCTCCTTTTTCATATTTAATATAATGTATATGAAATATTTTTTTATGTAATTCATTTATTGGAACGATTTGTTTAAGAATATTATCTGAAAATAATCTAATTATATTTTCACTTTGAAAACCTTTTTCAGTGCATGTTTGATTAGAACAATCCATACCTTTATATGAATTTAATATTTTTTTAATTTTATCTATTATTTTTTTATCTACATTATAATATACACATTCAAACATAATATTTACCCATGTATTTCACCCCAAGTATTACCATATTCATAATCAACTTTATTTGGGACAGCTAATTTAACAGCGTTTTCCATAATCTCAATTATCTTTTTAGCCTGTTCTTCCGACTCAATAGATATATCTAATTCATCATGTATTTGAATGTGCGGTATAATACCTTCATTATATAAATCTAACATTGCTTTCTTCGTCATATCAGCTGCACTGCCTTGAATTAATTTATTTAAAGCTTTGTAAGTCATTGCTCTTCTTATATTAGCTCTTGTTGCATTAGGATATTTTTCAAAATACGCAGCTTCTGCATCAGGTTTACTCATAGGTGCAATAAATTTACCATTGTTCCATTCAGCTATTTCCCATTTATCAAATCTACATCTACGACCTAACAGTGTACCAATAGATCCAGATTTTTGAGACATCTGAGAAGTCATGTTCATAAGATCTTTTACAAATGGAACATTCTCATGATATTGATTAAATAATTTTTCCGCTTCATCTTTAGTAGCCAAACCTAATTCTGCTTGTAATTTTGCTTTACCCATTCCATAAAACAAACCTAAGTTAATTGTCTTTGCTTGTGATCTAGATATTCCTGCCATGTCAGCAACTTTTTGGTGAAAGTCTACAGAGTCTTTTTGAAATTCTTTAACAATGTCTACAACAGAATCATCATACATAATTGGATCAGTGTTTGCTGCATAGTGTACAACTAATCTTGGTTCCTGTTGTGAATAGTCAAAACAACCCCAAGTACAATTTTCTTCTGGTATAAATAAACCTCTAATCATTGGACCTAAATCTTTATTTCTTGCAGGAATTTGTTGTAGGTTTGGATTACTATAACTAAATCGTCCTGTCACCGTTCCACCTTGATCAGAACGTATTGGATTTATATCTGCATGTATTCTACCTTTATATTCATGTTTTAAAATTGTATCTATAAAAGTTGTGTGTGCTTTATTTATTTCTCTTGCTTTTGCAATTTTTTGTACTAAAGGATGTTCGTGTTCAGACAGAAAATTTTTAGTAAAACTAGGCGCTTGTGATTTTACAGTTCTTTCGTAAGGTAAATTTAATTTATCAAAAACTTTTGCAATGCTTCTTGCAGCCCATATCTGTGGCTCAATACCTGTCTCTTTTTTTACATCTAATAGCAATGCTTGCTCTTGTTGTGTTAATCTTTTCTTTAATAAGTGAGCTTTCTCCACATCTACTCGCACACCTTTAAATTTCATATCAACCAAACATGGAAATAATTGTGTTTCCAGGTCAAATATCTTTTCTAATTTTTGTCTTTGTATTTCTCCAGATAATTTTTTAAATAGTTTTAAGGTTAATGTTGCATCTTTTTCTGCATAAGCTCCAACATCCATTGCAGGTAATTTATACATTTCTGATTTAGCATCTATACCGGCTGCAGCTGCCGCATCTACTAAAGCTTTTTCATCTTTTACTTCACCAAGATAATCAAAACCAACACTGTTCAAAGAATAAAATAATCTGTTCTCGTCAATTAAAGATGCCATCACCATTGTATCAATGATATGTCCATTAATTTGTATTCCGTATGATCTTAACCAACACACATCATACATTGCATTGTGAAATATTTTTATGGTGTCTGTTGCACAAACTTCTTTTATATAATCTATTACAATTCTTTTATCTAAATTACCTTCTCTATGTCCTATTGGATAATAACCAGACCAACCATCAACAGCTAAAGCAAAACCTATAATCTCACCCTCACCAATTACTGCACCAGATCCTCTTGTTTTTAAATTTGGGTCTCTTGTTTCTAAGTCAATTGCAATATATTTTTCTTTACTTAAATCAGGAAAATTTTCTGGACAAGTCCATTCTGTTGCTGCTGTAAACATTATATCAAATCAAATAAATAAATTGTTACTAATGAATAAAAAAATAAATCATGCACTGCAAATAAATTCATTTCTTTTTACTCATGTCTTTCATCTTTTTAATTTCTAATTCACAATAATGAATTATCTTTTCTAAGTCTTGTATACCATTTTTATTCATATATCTACACACGTACTTAATTACGTTTCCTTGAAAAAATGAAAGATCATTTTTTGAAATAAATTCATACGGTTGAATGTGAAAGTCTTTGTAGTGACTCCCGCCTATTTGTTTATTTTGTGGAAATGCTTCATCAAACATATCTTTACTTGTCATATTATTTCTTCTCCTATGTTATATTGATATTCATAACCTTGATTCATTATGAATAAGTTTTCTTTTGCTCTTGT
>Ga0208767_1003329_pt1 | contig 11741 bp, 21 predicted proteins | sample VirMetDEL_Mar_21_FD_184514 | JGI IMG/M metagenome (GOLD analysis project Ga0208767, IMG submission 184514) | Aqueous microbial communities from the Delaware River and Bay under freshwater to marine salinity gradient to study organic matter... | ecosystem: Environmental > Aquatic > Marine >... | reverse complement strand
AAAAGTATTTGAATAAAATTATTTTTTTGGTTGACAAACGAAGCTCAGTGACCTATAATACTTGTGTTGCTGAGCTTTTTGCGTATAGTAAATAGCACTTGCAGTATTGCCCTTGGCAACAGGAGTTTTATGCAAACCGTTTCTTCTGTTAACAAAAAACGGAACTTGATGGTTGTATAATGTTAATATGGAAGACTTCACTGGACACGAGGTGCGACTCCTCGTCTAGTCCACCAGAAGCACACTTATATGAGGTGTGTAACTCATATGATCGACGGATTACCAAGTAAAATACGCTTGGGGTAGTGTGTTTCTGATGGGCTAGAGCAGAATCGACAGGTCGTAAGAAATATTAAACGCAACCCGAAGTTGGTCGAATGGGCTTCGTTAAAATCGACTACTTTTAATTGCAGAACTTGATTTTGCACTGGCAGCGTAGCTGTCACGGGGGTTGCCTGTCCCTTGCTACCCAAACAGGCATTTACTAATTTTTTTGAACAAGGAGAAAGTATGAAGGGATTTGTTTTAGCGATTGCATTTAGTATTGGTATTTTATTTAGCTCTCAAGCTATGGCTCAAGAGTGTTGTCATCCAGTAAGAAATGCTGTTCGCAATGTTGTAACTATGCCATTCGTTGTAATTGACAAGGTACGTCCTGTACGTCGCGCTGTATGTTACATCAAAACAGAGCGTCCTGTTCGTAGCGCAGTGTGCTGCATCAAGGAAAAACGTCCTGTCAGACGATTTTTTGGTAGAGTTTTTGGCGGTTGCTGCTGCAACTAATTCTTAAAGGTAAGGATTCGTCGGTAGATATTATTAACTACCGACGTTTTCTTATTCTTTTTTGAGAAAAAAAATAAATTAAAGTTGACAAATCTATTTGCCGATGCTATAATATACTGAACAAGTCAAAGTTACTAGGGGTATTAATGAGGAAAAAGCCGTTCAAAACTTGTCCAGCTTGCAATCATAAATGTCATGCAAGAAAAGCTACGTGTATCTGTGGCTATGTTTTTTACGAAAGAAAAAACAGAAACAAAGTTATTGAAAATTGGAAAGACTTAAAAAGGGGTGACGTTGTAAAATCAATAAGTGGCAACGGCCCTTATTGGGAAAACCCTAAAACTTGGGAAAGAATATATATGGGATCATACGGTAAGTTTGTTGTGGAAGACGTAGGAAAAGATTATATTCGCTGCTCCAAACTTATTAAGAATAGTAGAAAAAATTATAGGATGTCAGGTACTTATATATTGTATATGGGGCCATCATATAAATCGGATTTGTGTGATAACTTGTACAGTTGTCCACATAAACTAATTGGTGTTTTATTAAAGGAGAAGGTCTAAATGACTGGAACAACAGATTGGAACATGGTATTAACTAATCGTTCAAATGTTAATGCTGTACGTAATTTTGCAAGCGGTAATACTAGCGGTAGGGAGTTTTATGCAAATTTTGCAAATACTCCATCAGGCGGTGTTGTAAGAAACTTGCTTCGAAATCATGGCGTAGATCGTGCGCGAGTTTTGGCTCGTAAAGCATTGAATCGTCGTAGCAACTAATTTAGGGAGTATTTGAATGTATAACAATCGCATTACACTTAAGGGCAATTTGACTCGTGATCCAGATTTTAAGACTATCCAAAGCGGTGGTCAAGATAAGGAACTTGTTTCGTTTCGTATTGCTGTTAACGAGCAAATGGGTAATGGTCGAGAAGAAACTGTTTATCTAGACATTGACGGTTGGAATCATCATGTCAATTACGCTAAGACTGTTCAGCTTAGCAAGGGAGATAGGGTTATTGTAGACGGTCGTTTGAAGCAGCGAAGTTGGGAGGACTCTAATGGGTCTAAACGACAAAGTTATTCAGTGATGCCAATTACATTTTCCAAGGTTGTTACTCCGGGGCAAGCTCAGGGTAATACAGATTCCTTCTAGACTTAGCGGAAAAGGGGGAGCGATGTCTCATCATCGCTCTCCTTATTTTTATTATGAAAAATAAACAAACAGTTATCAATACATTAAAAGATATTGAAGACAGGATTAATACTCTTCAAGAACGTTCTTATGATCCAGAACTAACAACATCTGAGATCAAAGAAATAAATAAAAGAAAGAAGAAGCTAAACAAAAACAGGCAAAAACTTCTTAAAAAACTTGAACAATGTCAAACCCGTACTAATAAGAGTGACTCATGAGTAAACCAAAACGTATGCAAACCAAGTCTCAGCAAAAAAGATCTAACAAAAAACACAAAGTCAGAGAAGCTAAAAAAAGACAAAAGGCTTTAAGAAAAAGGGCTGAGCTTAATGAAGAGAAAAGAATCAACGCAGATACCTATAGACTAGAAGAGGAAGTCAGAAAAATTAAAAATCAAGGATTGACAATCAGAAATAATAGTTTATAATTTGGATGTAAATCAAATTCTAGGGAGATTAAAATGGATAATGTCGGTGCATACAACCCAGTCATAGGGGCGTTGTTTTTCTTCTTGTGTTCTTTGCCAATTACTTTTATGATGGCTTCCGCGCTTGTAAGAGCTTTTTACAGCAAAACGCAATATATAACTGTTGAAAAAATTGTAGAGGTTGAAGTTCCAAAGACTGTTTATGTAGATAGATATAGATATCCAACTGCTAAGCCAAAACGAACTAAAAAAACCAAAGCGCCATTGAAAACGCCAGACAAAGTAAAGACAGAAGCTCTAAAAGGATTAAAGAATATCGGCTTTTCATCAACAGAAGGTAGGGATTTAATATACAAAACTATACAGCAAAAATACTACAAAGATGCTGAGCAATTGTTAAAAGATTGTATGGCAAATATATAAAATGTGTATATAATCCATATAGCCTTTGGGGGAAAATATGGATACAAATCAAGTAATAAAAGAATTTTCAGACAAAATTGACAAACTAACCTACACAGATAAAATAAAAATTGAAAAGGTTGGTGAAGAAATCACTATAGGTTGGAAAAATGTCTTACCTAAACCTCCCACCAATAGTTCTGAAAGAACTAGAAAAGAAATAGAATATCTTCAAAATCTAACAAAGTCACTAACGCCACAACAAAGAGCGTTGGTGGCTTTGGTTGATAAAGAGCCGTTAAATTTATTTAAAAATATCATATCAAAAAACAATCTAAAATTTAATGAGGCCGACTTCAGGAAATTATACAGTGCGGCATATCCTGTTATAATGAATCTAAAATATCAATACAACAGACCAAGACCTTCACAATTAGCACCATTATACGGAATGAAAGTGAATGTTATCGAAACAAAAACCCATCAAACACCGGCGTACCCTTCTGGTCACACTGCTTATACTGCTTTTGGCGCTTATCTACTTTCAGATATGTATCCTGAATTCTCAAATGAATTTTTTCGTCAGGTTGGTGTTGCTGGATATGCTCGTTGTCTTCAAGGTGTGCATTATCCTAGCGACAATGAAGCTAGTATGGTAATATCTGGAGCTATCTGGGAAGATTTGAGATATAAACTATTCCCCAATTTATATTCTTTTGAAAAGGAAACTATATGAAAAATTTTGTCTTAGCCATTTGTTTTATGTTGTTCTTCTCAACATTAGCAACCGCACAGTACAACCATCCACATCAACACAACGGAAATTGGCATACTCACCCTCATTCCGCCGCACATTATCATAATTACTGGGGTAACGTGACATACTACCCTCCGACCAGTACATACAGAGGTATGGGTATCTGGAGCTATAGTCCCGGAGCAGTAGTCGGTCCTAATAGAAATGTTATCATTGGGTTCAGCGGTGGATACTATTACTACCCCGGATACTATTACTACAATTATAATTCGTGCAATCCATACTACAGGAGATAGCAATGCCCCTACCAAATAGAAAAGAAGATGAGTCTAGAGAAAATTTTATTTCTAGATGTATGTCTAATGATAAAATTAAACAGGAATACCCAGATAATGCTCAGAGGGTAGCTGTCTGTTTATCTAAAGCTTCTGAAGATATGTCATCATTCGCAAAAGCTGACTTGCAATACAATGTAGAAACGTATGGATATACTGAAGAAATCACTGAGGACAATTTATACATTCCGGCAGAAGCTGAGTATGTAGATTTTGGAGAAGACACAGAAGAATGGGATGTAGCAGAAGCGAAGCCCGGACTTTGGGAAAATATTCGTAGAAAAAAGGAACGAGAAGGAAAGAATTACAAACCTGCTAAAACTGAAAAGGAAGGCAGGCCCAGCCAAGAAGAGCTTAAAAAAGCTCAATCAGACAAGCCCGGAAAAAAAGATCCTAGAAGGACTCCCGCTCCTAAAAAAGATCAAAAACGAGGATCTAAAAAGAACAAACCTGAAAGCGCAAAAAATCCTAGTGGGAAAATCACATTCAGTAAAGAAGTAACTGCTCAACTTTCTAATAAAGTAAAAGAGCATAATGCAAAAGGCAAGGGATCTAAAGCCACACTAGGAATGCTAAAAGCTGTCTATCGTCGAGGAGCTGGAGCTTTTTCAACAAGTCACGCCCCAAAAATGAGTCGTCATGGATGGGCTATCGCTAGAGTAAATGCATTTTTAACCTTGCTGAGAACTGGAAAACCTTCAAACTCAGCCTACACCCAAGATAACGACTTACTGCCAAAAGGTCATCCTAAAAAGTCGAAAGCAGAAATGACCGAAAAGCAAAAGAAAGCTCTTGATAAAAATAAAGACGGAAAAGTTACAAAAGAAGATTTTGAGTTACTGCGTAAAAAAAAGTCAAAGAGTGCTTTTAAATACGAGAATCCAAAGACCGGAGAAATATTGATTTTTAACAGTCCCGGACTACGCAGAAAAGATGGAGAGGTTTTGATTTATTTAGGGGAAATTAAAGCCGCTGAGTACAAGGGGCGTAAAGTGACCTTAAATAAACCTTTTAGAACTCCTAAAGGGCCAAAGAAATTTGCTGTTTACACTAAAAATGAAAGCGGAAACGTGGTCATTGTGAGATTTGGTGATCCTAATATGGAAATTAAACGAGATGACCCCGCGCGACGTAGATCTTTTAGAGCTAGACACAAGTGTGATACCCCCGGTCCAAAATGGAAAGCTCGTTATTGGTCTTGTAAAAAGTGGTAATAAAAATATTTTACCAAAGGTCTAGGGATGTATACACTATGTCTCTAGACCTTAATTTCGAATGATTTAATGTGGTATAAAAACCTTACTATAAAATTTAAAAAAGACGGATTTGGATGTCAGTTGAACGCTAAATTATCTGGGTTAGCGTTTTGTGAAAATCATATTAATTACAGATATGTTCACACACCATTCACTGACGTATCTCATGGATGTAATGCCAGTAAAGATTATATTGATAAAATAAATACATTTGTAGGTATACCTGATAATAGAAAAGGAAAAAAAATACATGTGGCAATGACGCATTGTAGTCAGGTGTTTAATAACCCTTCCCGCTGGTGGAATAATAAATCGCTAGAGAAAATACGTGGATACTATTGGACAAATGAAAAACCTTATTGTATGCCCGATATTGTTGTTCATATAAGACGAGGCGATATTCACAGAAAAAGAACAGACGGTGAAATTCTTAGATTTATTCCTAATAGTTGGTACAACAAACATATACCAATTATTGCAGATAAATATCCAGACCATTTTATGATAGATATTTTTTCAGAAGGAAAGATTTCTGATTTTTTAAATATAACAAAAAATTGGCCTAAAGATTTAAAACAAAGAACAAGATTTAATATATCTGAACCAGACGATATCAATAGCGAATTTGACGTACTAACCGCTTTTCATCATATGGTATGCGCTAAAGTTTTTGTACAAGCTAAAAGTGGGCTTTCTTATACGGCTGGTCTTTATAATGAAAATCATGTATATTTTTTGACAGGTAGTAGAGCAATGGGACAACATACACCTTTAAAACATTGGTTCGATTATACAAGGAAACCTCTATGATTAATTTAATGACACCTATCAATAATTTAGGATATGGCGTGGCGGGTCTTAATATATTAAAAGCGTTGCAAAAACAGACAGATGTTGCGCTTCATATTATTGGTCAGCCAGATGTGTCTTGCGATGAAGATATCGCCGCAGTTAAAAAGGGTCTAGAAAAAGCTAAATTGTTTGACCGCCGAGCACCTTGTATTAAAATATGGCATCAGAACCAAATGTCCGAACGTATAGGTGATGGAAAGTTTATTGGTTTTCCTATTTTTGAATTAAATAGTTTTAACAATGTAGAGAAACACCATTTAAATTCCTGTGATGAACTTATGGTCTGCTCAAAATGGGCCAAGTCAATAGCAATGGATCAGTGCTATTATCCTGTTCCTCCTGAAGTTTTAGACAACAGAATACATGTTGTGCCTTTAGGGGTAGATACTGAGATTTTTAAGCCTCAAGTTTCAAAAAGAGACAAGACAATCTTTTTTAATTGTGGCAAATGGGAAAAACGCAAGGGGCATGATGTTTTATTGGAATGTTTTAATCGAGCATTTAGATATGAAGACAATGTAGAATTATGGATGATGTGTTATAATCCATTCATTGGTCAGCAGAATCAAGGATGGGAAAAACTATATAAAAATTCTCCATTAGGCAGCAAGATTAGAATGATTCCTAGACAAAAAACACACCAAGATGTGTATAATATAATGAAACAAACAGACTGTGGAGTATTCCCAGCTAGGGCAGAAGGGTGGAATCTTGAATTGCTAGAAATGATGGCGTGTGGTAAGGACGTAATAGCAACCAATTATTCGGCGCACACAGAATTTTGCAACAAAGATAACTCCTTCTTGATTGATATTGACAGTCTTGAGCCAGCACACGATGGTGTATTTTTTACAGGCGATCATGGAGAGTGGGCAAGCTTTAACGATTCTGCCAAATCTCAGCTTATCGAACATATGAGAAACGTTCATGGCGTTAAACAGCAATACTTAAATAGTTGGGACAAACAGATGCATGATTTTTGCTCTCCAAATCGTGCAGGTATAGAAACAGCAAACAAATTCACTTGGGAAAATTCAGCACAGGAGTTATTAAATGGACTCTAATTTTAAGTCGCCGAGATCTATTTTAAATTTTTACAAACAGGGTTTTATTGGCGCAGTTTGTGATGAGCTTGATGTTAAAAAGCTATTGGGCGAATTGCCAATGCCAGTTTTTGGAGCTGCCGCCTACGACCTATGGGGAAGTGGAGAGGGCAAGCTAAGTCTGCCGTTTAAGTGCTTACTAGAATTTGATCCCGGTTTTGGGCCAGCAGAAAGGCAAACCACTGGAGACTGTGTTAGTCATTCCACTAGAAATGCAATCGACATTACTAGAGCAGTAGAAATTAAAAACGGGGAGAACGAAGAATGGGTGGCTCGTGGAGCTACAGAGGCTATATATCAATCTCGTGGACACAAACAACAAGGTATGACATGTTCGGGAGCTACTAGATATGTATACGAAAATGGAGGTATTCTGGTTAGAAAAAATTACGGAGATGTTGACCTAAGTGTTTACAATTCTGGATTAGGAGCTAATCATAGAATACCAAATAGCATTTACAAAACCGAAGCACAAAAACATCAAGTCAAAACAGTTTCCAATGTTAGAACTGTAGAAGAAGCTAGAGATGCTTTGGCAAATGGTTATTCTCTTTCTGTTTGCTCTGGATATGGATTTTCTTCCAGACGAGATACCAACGGTATCGCTAAACGAGGAAGTGGATGGAGTCACGCTATGGCATGGATTGCTTGCGACGACACTCGTGAGCGACTGAACGAAACACTGTTCTTAGTGCAGAATAGCTGGGGAATGTGGAATGCAGGCCCAAAAGCACACGGACAACCGGATGGTAGTTTTTGGATCAGAGAGCAAGATGCTAGAGGTATGCTTGCTGGCGGTGGAGCTTGGGTCTACAGTGATGTGGATGGATTTCCTCCTAGAGATATCAAATATACAATCGACGAGGTGTTTTAATGAATTTACCACAAAGAGCTGCTATAGGCGCTGTTGCTGTAGCGGGATTTATTTATGTTACAAATATAGAAGAATTTAGAGGATTTGGGTTGCAGGATGAGGAAATCCAAGCTATAATAATTGGGACTACAGAAGGTTTCATACAGGCTGAAAAAGATGTTTTTGACGTAGAACCTGATGTTATACCAGATGATAATCTTGTCCCAAACCCCGATCCTAAAAAGTGTCCGTGTCAGGGCACAGGAAAAATAGAAAATGGAGATGGACATGTTACTCCCTGTCCATATCATGGACTTAGCGCATCTGAAGAAAGCGATATACAACTGGAAGAAGTTTGTCCATGCGGCTGCAACAAAATTGGCTGCACCTGTTCAAAAGGAATAATGTTTAGAAGGTGATGACTTTAGTTTAAATCCGGCGTGCCCGGATCAGATTAGTAGCTTACCTTTTGTTTACTTTTTTTTATTGGAGACTATTATGAAATTAAAATCTTTACTTACATCCAGACGTTTCTGGGTTAGTGCAATTGGTCTATCCGCCGTGATTGCCAACACAACTCTAGGAATCAATCTTAATGAAGAGCAAATTCTTGGAGTCGTTACAATTGTAGTGGCTTGGGTGATTGGAGACACCATTCGTGAAACTAAATTAGAAGATAAATCAGAATAGGATTAGTTAAATGGAATTCTTGAGTTCTTTAAGTTTAGTTCAGTGGATATTTGTATTAATAGGATTAGGTATCCTTGGTTCTTCATTATTGCCTTGGCTCAAAGATAAATTTGAAGATTGGAAAATTAATGTAAAAACTGATGAAAACGAACCTAATACAATTGATTACAAAAATCATGATCTAACAAATTTAGTATGTAAATGGGAATGCTTAGTAGATGCATGTGAGTATATGGACTTACAGGCCGCTACAGAAAAACTCTATGAAGTGTTTCCATTATTAATTGAAGTGAGAACTGATGATTCTGACAAAGAAGAAGAATTTTAGAGGTATAAAATGAATAAAGCCCTCATAGGCTTGGCATTTGTACTGATTGGATTATTCTTGCCACAAATTCAGGAAAGGATTCCTGATATTTTGGTAAAGCCAGAACCGGCTCCAATTATACAAATAGCTCAACCAGATAAAAAAATTATTGACAAAGTTTCAAGTATAGCCGCATTAGTTACCGACGATATGGATAGAGTTAAACTTGCTATATTTAATGATATATTTTCTAATAGAATTTTAGATTACGATGCCGACTCTCAACAAATTAACGATGTTTACACTGAGGCTGCAAGAAATATTTTTGGAACTTCTATGAGAGGCAAATATCAAGGATACGCAGATGGCATTACAAAACTTTTTAAAGAAGTTTTAGGAAATCAAAATCATCAAGTATCCGATGTAGAAAAAGGACAATTAAGTGTCTACTTTCGCGGACTTGCTTGGTGTTTAATAAATCAGGAGAAGTAGATGGATATTATAAATGTATTAAGAACAAAAATTCAAGCAGATATGAATAAAGCAACTTGGGAAGTAAATCGGATATTAGCTAACCCCCTAGCAGATAAAGCTTTAGAGAGCTTGGAGGAGTGGACTTCAGTTTACACTATAGCGAATGCTAAATTAGATATGTTAAACAGATTAAAAGGACAAATGGACAGCGACGAACGTATCAAGCAGATGGATCAGGCCAAAACTGATGAAAACAAGAATTAGTTTAATTATATTAGAAATAATGTGTGAATTTCAAGTTTTTGGAGGTAGTAATACTAGATTCGTAGTAGATGATGATTATAACATTATGTCTAAATACATCACTACAAAAACAGCCGAAGACACTCTTCAAGATCTAATGTATGAGTATACTAATATTGACGCTAGGCTTTATAATCCTAAATTAATGGATTTTATTCACGAAGAAAAATCAACTGAATGCGAGGCTGTATATACTTTAACTATCCCGAGAGATATTATATCTTTAAATAAAGGATATATTGTAGAAGAATCAGAACTTTTTATAGAGAATAAATATGAACGAGCCATTAGGAAAACCCCAAGATCATTTTACTGATACGGATTTGTTTTCAGTTTTGAATATTTTTGTTGACAATGAAGGAATCATGCAGTATAATTGCGACTGGGACAACACCGCTGAAGGAATTTCAGCTGTTGCTTCTATATTTTATAAAATTATGTTTGACGATTTACCTGAATCAATATTGGCAGAAATTAAACAACAATGCGTATTAAATGGTAATGAAGAAAACTACATGCAGATTATTAGTCTTATAAGTTCTTTTGCAGTTGAAAATAACAAAGAAGATTTAAATACTAATGATGATGAAGTTGTAGTTCAACCTGATCAAGTTTTTCATTTATAGGAGTTCAAACATGTCTCGTAAGCGAATTATTTGGAAAAGTTGGAATGCTCAGGAAGAAGATTACTTGTACGAATTAGAGGAAGAATTAAAACAACTAGAAAACGAATTACTGGGAGACAATGCAGCCAGCGATCCTAACAGCGTGCCTTTGATTCCTATGTTTGACAAAACATCTTTAGGATTAATACATACTCCAGTAGGGGTTTACCCAATTGAATCTATGTTTAAACCCTCCAATAGATGGGACTGCTGGATAGCTACCACTAGTTTTGATATAACAAAATCGATCAAAAATAAATTAAAAAAGATCCAAGGAATAGAAGCGTTAAGAATTTTAGGTAGATATACTTTTTTTATAGGCGTTCCTATCACATTTGATTTTAAAAACGTTAGAAAAGACATTGAAAAAACAATATGTGATTATACAGAAAGAGAAATATTAGACGAGGAACTTCAGGAAACTGTTGATCTAGTTAAAAAACAAATTACTAGTAAAAAATATTGGTCAATACTAGTGACACCAAGTGGTAAAGTTGACTATATTGTATCAAATGATCTGGATAAAAAATATCTAGATGGTTTGAATGAACTTTTGGAGCTTAAAAAACTTTTAGGCGGTATTATTTTAAGAGGTGATGATGGATAACATTGAAAAAAAATTTGAAGATTTATGGAACGATTCTAATGTGCAAAATATCATGAACAAAGTATCTAATAGATACAATCGTAAAATTGATTTGGACGATTTAGAATCAATCAAGATGGATGTATTATGGAAATGTATTGATAAACATGATCCAAGCAAGAGTAAATTTACTTCTTATTTGTATCAACAATTAACATACGCCATGAAAAACAAACTAAAGAAAAAAAGTAACGAGTTTAATTGTGACTCTATAGAAAAACAAGACGATAAGTATCAATCAAAATTGAAAGTTATAGATGCTGTATCTGGTCTGGATCAAGAAGCTATTAATATATTAAGTCAGCGATTTTACGATAATATGACTATGGCAGAAATTGGAAAACTTAATGGATATAGCCGTGAAACAGCCAGAAGAAGGTTAAAATCTGCTATTAAATATTGTCAAGAGAGTTGCTTGTAAAAATATTTTTTTACTTAAAAATATAAAAATTTTTGCGTATATAATAATTAGGAACTGGAATTATTCGGAAATGGAAAATCTGTATTTACTTTTTCACTATTTTATAGGGAGATTTTCTCATGCCAGTTCCTAATTCAACTTCTGACTATTTAGTCAATACCACTGGTGGTGCTTTTGTATCACAAAGACAAGGTGGTACTCTTTTAGGCAACGGAACCACTGGTTCTGTTATTACTAAAGCTTTTCTTATCAAAGACGCTACTGACG
>Ga0208767_1003328_pt1 | contig 11742 bp, 7 predicted proteins | sample VirMetDEL_Mar_21_FD_184514 | JGI IMG/M metagenome (GOLD analysis project Ga0208767, IMG submission 184514) | Aqueous microbial communities from the Delaware River and Bay under freshwater to marine salinity gradient to study organic matter... | ecosystem: Environmental > Aquatic > Marine >... | reverse complement strand
ACTACCGGATCTAATGGTGTAGCCAACACCGGCGGCGGCGGTGGCGGCACGTCAGAAAACACTGTCAGCGGCGCGTCGGTCAGCGGTGGAGACGGCGGATCTGGTGTTGTGATTGTCAGGTATCAAATTTAAGGAATAAATTATGATTAAGAAATTTAAATGTAACTGCGGTCACACTACTCGTAAAACAGGATCACATGCTAAAGGAGCAATAAGTGGCAAAAAAGAAATGGATTCAGTCCGCTATAAAAAGACCCGGCGCACTTACAAAAAAAGCAAAGGCAGCCGGTAAATCAATTTCTGGTTATTGTCAATCCAAGGATCTTTCAACTCGCTCAAAGCGTCAATGCAACCTCGCTAAGACATTGAAAGGTTTTAAAAAGAAAGGAAGGTGATCCATGTCTTTTTATAATATTTCTAAGGTTGCACTATCAAAAGGAGGCAAACATGCCAATGAAGTCTAAGAAGGAAATGATGAAGGATTATTCACCAATGAAGGGAAAGAAGAAGGCAGGTAAGGCTGTTGCTCCAAAGGGCAAGAAGCCTATGATGAAGAAGAAGTATGGATGAAAACTCCACATAACACAAAGAAATACGCAATTGAGAATACTGGGTTAAAACCCGATAGTTCCAAAGCGACTCGCAAGAAGCGAACAATCGCAAAGGAGATGAAGAAAAATGATAGAAGAAAACAAGCCTGAAGAATCCATCGAGACTCAGGTAGGTAATGATATTGTCATGCCCAAAGAACCAGACGAGGATCCTATTGTTGCAGGTGAAAGGGCTGCGTTTGTAAGGTATGTCAAGGACCAAGGGGAAAAGATTCCCCCAAATTTTAAAAATGCTGAGGACTGGTTCAACTCTTTGAAGAGTGCCCAGTCACAGTATACTAAGTCTCGGCAAGAGATTGCCGAACTTAAGAAGCAATACAACGAGACAGCGGTTGGAAATCCAAATTATGACCCGCAGGCTCAAGAACAACCTACGCAACAGGAAGAACCTGTTGTTGAGGACATCAGCAATATTCCTGATGAGTTGTCAATTTCAAAACCTAAAGATCCAGAATACGGTAATATCACCGAGCAGGATTGGGCAAGGTGGGGAAGGGAGATTGATAAGAATGGCGACCTTACGGAAGCCACAAGAAGGGAAGTTGCCAAGAGACTCAACGCAGATCCTGTTGTAGTCGAGCAAATGGTTCGTGGCAGACAAGCAATGCAGAAGCAAGCATTCGATGAATCTGCCAAGGTTGTTGGCGGTGCGGATAATCTAAAAAGGATTTTCAAGTGGGCGGGTGAAAACTTGTCTGCTGATGAGGTTGAAGCCATGAACAGAGGACTGCAAACCCCTGCTAGTGCCTCTATACTTCTTGGTCTTCAAGCAAGATATCAGCAGGCTCAACCAGCCACTCAGAAATCTCAACCTGAGCCGTCTGTCTCAACCCCAAATGCCGTACCAGCCGGTCAAGTTCCCAAGCCCGGTATTGAAGCACAAGCATTCAACTCGGAGGCGGAAATGAAAGCAGCAATTTCAGATCCTCGGTATCGTACCGACCCTGCTTTCCGGCAAGCCGTCGAAAGACGGATGGTGATTACTCACCAACACGGCTACAAGAGGAGATGACCCTAACAATCCCCGTGAGAAGGGACTAGGATAATCTAATCCTTACTGTTTGTTAAGTTTAAAACATAAGGAGATTATCGCAATGGCTGATAATGTTTATAATTACCCATTTTCTAATAGTGCTGGTGAAAACACTAACGCACTTCCTACTGGCTGGCTAACTGGTGGTCAGGCTGCTGCCACCACCTCTGCTGGTGCTATTGGTCAATCCGCAGTTCCACAAGATGGTACTGCTGATTATTGGCTTCCTATTTGGAGTGGTGAAGTTCTCAATGCGTATGATCAGTACAATATCTTTGAGCCACTTGTCACCACTCGGGCTATTACTAGCGGTACCACTATGCGATTCCCAATTACGGGAACCGTTGGCCTCAAGGCACAGTGGAAAGCCGGTGAGGAACTAGAGGGTTCAACCGGAACTACTGATCCTCAGTGGTTCGATATTTCACTTGATGAGCGTCCCATGGCCTCTCACTTTGAACTTGACGATATTTCGCTCATGCTTACTCAGTGGGAGTATCGTGCAGAACTGGCTCGACAGGCTGGTCTTGCACTAGCCAATGCAAGAGACAAGCAGATTGCTTCTCTCATTGCTCAGGGTGCATTCATGGCAAGCAGAAGTCCTGCCGTAACCAAGGGTGGTAACTTTGGTGGTGCTACCACCACCACAGATCTTAGAAGTAGTTCTTATGATATGCCTGCTGATGCAGCGTTTAACCATCTTGGTCACTCTGCTGCAACTCAGGGTAATCGTGCCACTGCTGCACTCAAACTTCTTGAGTACATCGAGCGTTACATGGTTCGTCTACAAGAGATTGATGCACCAACCAATGGTGTGTATGTTGCTGTCAGCCCCCGTGCTTTCAATGACATCCGTGCCCTAGGTGTTGCTCGTACCAATACTGAAGTTCAGAACATGCAGCCCATGTTTGGTGGCGTTGCTGCTGCTGGCGGTCTTGGTGCCCCATATACTCAGGGTATGAATGCTCTTACCGACACTCTTACCTACATGGGTGCAACCATTGTCAAGACCAATCACCTTCTACAGCAAACTGTAGAGTTGGGTGGTACTGATTATACCGTTGCTGATGCCTCAACTGAAGGTCAGATTGACACCGAACTAGACAACATTATTGTTGCTCCCGGTGGTGGTACCGTGTTTACTCAGAATGACCTAGAAGCAGATAAGATCGTTGATCTTGGTGATGCCAAGTACAACTTTGACTGGCTTCGTTTCTCAACTGCTGGTGGTGGCGTTGTTGGTCAAGCTCCCGGTGGTTTTGATGCTATGTTCCCAGTCAAGGCTCTTATCTGGCAGCGAGATGCAGTTGCATCGCTCAGTCTACAGGGCATGAAGGTTGATACCATCCGCGACGTTCGCCGCAACACTCAGTTCACCGTCGCATCAGTGATGCGTGGTGGTGGCGTCCTACGACCAGAGCTTTGTGCTGCTGTTTGTGGTGCCGCTGTAGTCTGATAGATAATTAAATATTCGGGAACCTAGGGAAGAAATCCCTTTTTTCTCGTTTTATAAGGAGGTATTATGGATAATCCATTTAAAAAGAAATCACAAGGACTAGGCGACACAGTAGAAAAGGTTGCTTATATTGCTACCCTTGGTGGTCTTGTTGCTCCAAAGAAATTAACAGATAAGGATTGTGGATGCAACAAACGCAAGGAAGCACTAAACAAGAAGGTATCTTACACAAAGGAAAAGTAAATGGGAACATTCTCCAGATTGGATGCAGTCAACCACATGTTGCTCATGTCGGGTGAACACATTGTCAACCATCTGGAAGACGATTCCGGTGTTGATACAAGTGTTGCAGAGCATATCCTAGATGAGACAATCACCTCCTATGTCATGAGGGGTCTTGTCAACAACTCTTATTATAAAAAATACCAACCCAACTCTCAAGGGTATGTCTATCTTCCTTCGGATACGCTTCATGCAGAACTGTGTGAGCCTATTTGGAGTAAGGATAGAGATCAATATGTCCTTGCTTCCTATAAGGGAAGCCCACCTTATTTGTTTAATGTAACAGATCACACTGCTGATTGGACAGACAAAGGAGGTAGTGATGGTATATTGATCATGTTGATTACAGATCTTGAGTGGTCTGATATTGAAACACCTATGCAACGAGGCATCATGTCTTCGGCTGCTAGGGATTATCAAATGATTACCCAAGGCGATCACAACGTAGACAAGTATCTTGCTCAAAGAGAAGTGACCTACATGTCCAAGGGTAGAGCATCGGACATCACCAACAAGAAACGAAGTTTCCTTGGGCAAGATCCCGGTACATTCCTTGCATCGACAAGAGACTATTCCTTCAGAGATCCTAGGAGGAGATATAGATAATGCCAACAACAAGAGTACCTATTCAATCACTAAATGGTGGTGTCTCCAGAAGAGAGTCATCCAAAAGACTGCCACAAGAAGTGGAGAATGCAGACAATGTACTCTTGACTGTTGAAAGATCAGCCGAAAAGAGACCACCTCTTACGCACATTAAGACAAGTATGGAAGGTGATTACCTAAACGTACCCAACATTGTGGCTGGTGGTGGCTTCAATCCAGATCATTTATATTTCCATTTCATTGATGTTGATGGTCTTAATAGATTTTGTATTGTCATCAACCGGGCACAAACACAGACAAACTTAATGGTTCGTGTGTTCAGAATAAAGCCTACGGAATGGATTGAAGAAGAATTTGATAAGGATAGTTTTGATAGAGGCATGAAGGAATACCTTATGCATTACAACCTATCCACAGACTCTTCTCTTCCTATTGATGACATCATGGGTAGTGTTACTTATGGTTCTGGTGCAATCTTTTGGAACAAACAAATGAAACTTGGGTTTCTACCCGACAACGCTGATAAGATTATTAGTCAATGTAATCTTCCGGGTGCAGACACAAGCACTTGTGATTCTGGTTTCTATGAGCCTGACCCATCATACATTCACTCAGGAGATAAGATACACTACAAAACAGCAGACATGTTTTTTGTAGATTCTTTTGGGCAGCCCGCAAATGGTGGAACAGGACAAGCAAGATTACCGGGAGCAGACAATGAAGACATAGAGGCAGTCCCCTATGAACCATCAAAAGATAGTGATAACTTATACAGCAAATGGATTACATATGTTACCAACCCAGCTACAGGTGGTGGCTACAAAAATGTAGTAGATGATATTGAGTTTAGGGTTAATCCTGTTAGCCTAGAGTCATACTCAGTAGGACACAATGTAGAAAACTTTTCTGAGATTAAGGTTCCACCACCAGCCGATGATATCAACTCTCATAATGGATGGAAAGCACAAGCAATGATGCAGCATTTGTATCATAGAAGTGAAAATGGAATCTCAGGATCTACAAATGATGCAGGTTATTTGACATCACCGTTTAAGGATATTACTGGTAGCGATTCGATTTATAATTATGAAACCGCCAACACATACGGAAAGGGAGAGATTTGGTATGCCCGTGATCCATACTTCTCATTCCCCTCTGGGTTTTATAGAACAGTAAGCAATTCTGAAAATGGTCAACCTTATTTTCAACCAGTAAGATCAGAAGATAAGAATTCTGTAATTGATCATAGAACTTTCCCTGTCATGATCCGAAAGGAATCTGATGGCAAGTGGCGTATCAGTTATTCTCCTTTGGTTCCAAAGACAAGCGGCACTGCTATTAACAACCCCGGTCCAGAAGCAATCAATAACAATGAAACCATTAAGGCTATGGAGTTCTGGAAGGGTAGATTGTGGGTAGCCACAGATACAACCATCTTTGCTTCTAGAGTAAATGAGTTTTTTAATTTCTTTTTAAATGATTCGTTGAACATAATTGATTCAGATCCAATTGACATATCGGTCAATACAGGTCAGTTCAATAGAGTGCAGAGCCTAACATCGTTCCAAAACTTCTTATTCATTACAACAAGAAGTGGCAATCAGTTTGAAATTAGAGGATCCTCAACCAATGCTGGCAATGTTTCACCCACGTCTATTGAATTGAGAAGCACGTCGTTCTACTCCACAGCATCCACAGCAAACCCAGTTAAGATGGGCAACAACATATACTTTTTTGATGAAGAGAAGTTGTTCTTGTACAGTGGGTCAGATGCATTTGGTAATGAGTATTCAACTGCCTATGAATTAAGTACTCATTGTCGTGGATATCTGCCTGTCAATTACCAAGAAGTAACAGCAGTTCCATCATACAACTCAATCATTATGGTTGATAAAAATAACAAGAATCATATGTATATCTATACCCAAAAGGTCAATGGTCAGCAACTTGTACAAAATGCATTCTACCGATGGGAGTTGCATGAGAATGATCAGATTATGGCAGTACAAGGTTATGAATCAGGTTTCTATCTTGTTGTTAAGAGAACCAATGGTGTAACTCCAAGGCTTTATACATACTATGGTACCTTTGAACCTGTCACTCTTGCCACACCTTTGCTTGATAGGTTGGTTAAAGTAGAGTCAAACAAGATTACATATGATGCGGACTCAAATATCACAACCATCAGGCTACCATACTTTGATCCTGCGGCTGTTGAAGTTGTTTTGGACAATGGGTGGTCAGAGAGCAGAAGATATACAAGACACATTGCAACAGGTGTTGTCTCGCAGGAATATGATGGACACTTTACCACTAACTTATTGGTGCCCGGAAACCTTGCTTCTGAGAGACAATCCAATGGATCATATCAGTCAAGGCGTGTGTGGGCAGGGCGACCGTATGAGATGAACATTCAATTATCACCTCTTCATGTACGAGATGCAGAGAACATAGCAAGACCCGGAGTCTTGAATCTCAAAAGGATGACCACAAGACACCGAAACTCTGCTCAATATAATGTAGAGATAGAGAGATATAATAGAGCTAGATCTTCTGTAAGAAGCGAGTCATTTAGTTTTAATGACACCACAGATTTGCTAGGTTCTCTTAGGATTGAAAAAGAAGGGGAGTTGTTGTCTAAGATCCTTGGATACGCAGACTCAACCGGCATCTTTATCAAGAGCAACTATCCAACACCTTGCAACATTACATCTATAGAAGTTGTTGGGAACTTTAGACCCGGCGATACTTCTATTCAGAAATAAGGAGAACCATAATGGCTAACTGGGTACGCTCGCCATCACAAAGATGGTTCACAAATGCAAAGTGGGTGCAATACGCATTTGAGAATGCAAAGACAAATAACCCAAATTGGAATAGTTATTATGGATCCAATCCAAAAATTACCATTTCTCCCGGTCTTAATCCCGACAACCCCACACATCAACTTGCTGCATTAGGGTCAACTTCTTGTGGTCTTTGTGAGTTGTTGTTAAATTGCTCAAACTCAACTGGTGAAATATATAAATGGCTATGTAAAGCAAGCCAATACAATATAGAATTAGGAGGGTATTGTCATCAATATGGTTTTATTTGTGGTATTTGCGCAACATGTGACTGGTCTAATAACCCAGATTTATGTGATGCAATGCAAGATTTTTGTTATACTGGGTCCATTCCTTGTGATGTTATTCCTGCAAACTGTGATTTTACATATGACATTACTCTTTGTAACGCAATTCCTCAACCCTGTATTCTACCAAGTCAATGTTTAGATCAAAATTTTAATTTTGTAGATTGTAATAGTAGTGAGGCAATATGCAATCCTTGTAATGGTGGTTGCGATGATTATCTTCCATGTCCTTGTGGTACAGATGGATGCATTCTTTTGCCACCCGAAGAAGAGTGCCCGGCTATATGCTGTGTGCCGGGAGAAGATGGATGTGTAGAGTGCTGTGAAGATGATAATCCTAATTGTGGTCTATGGACCCCAGAGGATTTATGTTGTCCATCTTGTTCTGGAGATTGCCAACCCTATGGAACCCCCATGCCCGACAGTTTTTGCCAGTCTTGTGAGTATTGTAATATAGACCCAACTGCTGAGCAATGCAATAATTGTTGTCAATGCGGTGGTAGTCTTGTTTGGGTTGACTGTGAGCAAATAGAACAAGGATATTGTGATCCGCCACAGTGCGCGGACTTCAGTTCAAATTGTTATGAGTGTGGTGGTAGTTATATTCCCATTTGGTTTGGTTGTTATGAAGATGATCCATGTCCAAACCCATACAACCCAGACTGTACAACAGGAGAAGAAACAGTGTGTTACGATTTTAATACAAATGATCCAATCTATTACAACCCATCCAACTTGGGTGCCTCGGTTATTATTGAATATGATAATCCTACTACTGGAACCCCCTATGGATACGGTAGTGTAGCAACACTGTGTTCTGTACCTGACTCACTTCAATTATGTGTCTATCTCGTAAACAGCAATGGAGACAAGACACAACTAACTTATGAAACAGATTTTACAATCAATGAGCAAGATGCAACAGTTACTTTACAACAATCGGTTACTGTTGCTGGGTTTGCAAAATTGAGATTTGAAAGATGTAGTGATGACAAGAGAATGTTCTTGACATTCAAGGATGGAGCCAAGTTAAGTGCTGAAGATCTTAATACATCTCTGCACCAGTTGCTCTTCTTAATTCAAGAAAAGGAATTTGCAAGTAACAACTATTATCAAGTTGCCAATGATGATGGATCAGGTGGAGCATTGTTTACAGTAACACCATCAACCAGTTCTCCATTTAACTTTGACCTGTCAAGCGTAACTGTTAATGATGTATTGATTTGGGATGGCAATCAATCATTTGTGGGGGCACCACCCTCACAGATTGCTGGTAATATTACCTTAGATAATTTAAGTAATGTAAGCATTACCAGTGTAACAGGTGGGGAGTTCCTTTCTTTTGACGGAACCAATTGGGTTAATGCATCCCTACCAGATGCTGAAACTTATTTTGAAACCTTTGAAACCTACAACACAACAGCTAACGCCGCTCTTAATAATTATTATGTTCTAGGACAGTGTGATACTAATGTGGATGCTGCATGGGAAGCATTGACCACAGGCTGCATGGTTGTACCCAAGGATCTAATACCCAATGCCATTACATCTTTTGGGTTGGGATACTACGCCGCACAGCAACAGATCTTAGATCAACTAGCAGATCCAACGGAACAACTACCAGTATATATTGCAGACCAAATCAACACCAGCACGACATCTGGCGGTATAATCCTAACATCATTTAGATGGGAAATTGGTCGAGGAGAGGGTAGAATCTTTTCAACTGGCATTCCAGATTATCCTGTTGCTTTTTTTGATATTGATAAGTTTGATACTTTAGACCACCCCGGTACAGGAGGTATCTTAACAGGATCTAATCCAACACAATCAGATCTGGCATATTATAGACCATGGTCTTCGGTTACTTGCTCAGTGTGCAAAAACAAATTGTATATGACCAATATTGAAAAGTTCTTATACAACCCAAGCAAGACCCATACCTTTGGATTAGAGTTTACAAGTGGTACGCTTAACCCAACCACAGACAGATATCTTTCTAGGATTAGAAGTGTCATTAATAAATCTGATTGGGGCACAGCACTTGGCTATACAGAAGAGCATCCATTAACTAACTACCCAAATGCAAGTGTTCAATACACAGACCAAACAAACAATATGATTACTGTTGATTATCAATTTACTGATCAAGAAGGTCTTGGTAACTATTCCAATACAAAACATGTACCAAGTGTTGTTACATACTATCTATCACATCTATGGGATGGGACAGGAAGCCCACCTTCGTATATTGTATGGGATGGTAATATGGATACACTTGGTAAGATTGATGAGTCGGGGATTCCCGTTGATGTTACAACATATCTTGGAACAGGAACCGGAAGCAACTGGTTCTATTGGCGATGGTGGATAACAGGTTATGATGTTGGGGGTAACTCAAGCAATCCAGCCAATATAGACAGTACCAGTTATTATAATCCATTTGATCCTGCTAAATTATCTCTTGAAGGTGACAATAGTTATACTATTCTACCAGCATCTGCGGACTGGACAACAGATTATTCAAATTATCCTGATGATTTAACTATGGCTAAGGGTGGTAGTTATTCAATCAAAGTTGACGCAAATAAAGCATTTACAAACCTTGAAAGAGTTCTTCCTGACATGTATGATGAGTATGTGTTTGAAGTTCAGTTCTCTACTGCTGGATCTGTAACAACCACAAACTGTCCTGATGCAAATTGTTATGAGATTGTAGCAAAGGTAGAGAAGTACATTGATGGTTGTGATGATGGGGGCACCGGATGCACTAAAATTGGATCTGGCGGAACCAACTCAGATGGCTATCATATTTACCCAGACGACTTTGATGCCAATGTAGTAAGAGCATGGGATACTTATCCTTATGAAAAACTTGGTATTGACATTAGGAACAAAACAGGTAATGGATTTGATCTTGTTCTTAAAGTACCAAGACTTAAACGAATTGGTTTAATTGATGTATATGCTGATAGTGATGGTAACTTTAGACAACTTGCATTGGATTGGCTGGCAGATTATCACGCTCATGATTGGGATGATACTACTGTTGCACAACCAGAAGGCACATCAGATACAAATAATCATCCACCTGATTATACAGATATGTATATCAATATTAACAACAATAGCCCAACAAATGGTGGATCTGCCGCAGCATTTAGTCTTGAAACAGCAGTACAATTTATCCGTCTTGGAATCCCTGCAAACATTAGGGTGAGTTTCTACACGGTGACAACTCCACAAACCAATTTGTTTGAGGGATAACAATGGCTACAGTAGAAGTAATCAAATCAGCAGGAAGTGGTTATGATATTGAGTTTATATCATGGTCTCCTATACAACTCATTCAAGAACTTGGGGTTGCTCAGTTAAGGATTTACTTTGCGGTTGACAACAACACCAACCCATGGACTGAACTATATAGACCATCATGGATCCATACTTTAAGCAACGCATCAACAGTCAGTTTAAACAGTGCTACCTATACAGGACCAAGCAATGAGCAGATTCCAGCATATCTAAATCCTGAAATACACAAACTTAAGTTAGTTAGGGTTACTTCTACTAGCCTATATACCACTTTTGTTGATGGTGCAAAGTTAAGTGGCAGAGATTTGAATGTTGTAAATACTCAAGCACTTCACTTGCTGGAAGAAGAGGCAGCACGATTGGATGGAGAAGATGCAGACATCTATTCATTCATTAGTGCCTCACTTGCCAACTACTATGACAAAACAGAAATTGATGCAGCCCTTAATAATTTAGGATTGGTTGAGTCTTGGCAAGATGGTACTAGTTATATTCAAGGTGATGTTGTTAAACATGACGATCCTAATACAGAAGCAACCAATGAGACTGTTTGGTATTGTACAACCAGCCACACAGGAACGCCGCAAAACCAACCATCGGAAAGCGGAGGTGGTGCAGCATATTGGTCATCACAAAAATCAACAGTATTGAATAGTCTAGGATATATTAGAAAACTTCCGGGTGTTACTGGAGAAGAACTTGAGTGGAACACTATAAAAGTATCAGATTCAAATGCCTCAGCATTAAAGATCATAACACACGCAAGTCAATCTACAGATGTATTATCAGTAAACAATTCTAGTAACGATATCATATTCAACCTTACTTCAAGTAATTCCCTTATACTCAACAACAACATGTCTATTTGGGCTAAGGGAAGTGTGTACTCTTCTGGAAACAACTGGTTTAACTATGTTCCAACTGATACAGTAGTCAATACTCCAGTGGTATCTGTTAAAGGTAGAGCAAGTCACAATGCGTTTGAGGTTGTCAAATCAACAGCCTCAACTAATACATCGTCTGGAGATGTATTGTTTACAATAGACGATGACAGTTTGTTTGCTGGTGCCACAAGCCATTATATTGATGGTGGAACAGTAGAATTTATAAACAAATTAGTGTGGTTTTCTAATGGAGAAACACAGGATTGCTATGGTAATGATACTCTTGATGTTAATAACGAGCCACCATTTACAGCAGTTAGGTTTGGCAGAGACGCCCAATTTGGTACTTTAGCCTCATGCGACTCGCCTTTTGTCCCAACCCTTAGTCTTTCTGCATCAACAGGAAATATTGGTACAATGGGAAC
>Ga0208767_1003326_pt1 | contig 11743 bp, 21 predicted proteins | sample VirMetDEL_Mar_21_FD_184514 | JGI IMG/M metagenome (GOLD analysis project Ga0208767, IMG submission 184514) | Aqueous microbial communities from the Delaware River and Bay under freshwater to marine salinity gradient to study organic matter... | ecosystem: Environmental > Aquatic > Marine >... | reverse complement strand
ATCAAGCAGTTCGATAGCCTTATCCCTAGACACTAGCTCTAGTACAGAGGGACATAGGTGACCATTCTTACGTACTTGCTCAATCTTACGTTCCTCACCAGTGTTTTTGTTACGTATGAACTTCCATGTTCTAGGTTCCCAACCAAGAGAAAAAAGCCATTGCTTTACTTGCTCAGTAGAGTTTGGGTTACCATCCTCATAGCTGTCCACATACGTCACAGGTCCAGCAGTGTCATCTGGTAGCTTCAGTTCTCGTAGTAGTGCAAACCAAGTCTCCCCATGCTTACTAAGACTGCCATCAGCTTTGTAGATTACCTTTGGCTTTTCCTTCTTCTTGGTGATAGGGTTCTTAGGCATTGCTTCCTTAAGAGCTTCTACTTTCTCTCCTTTCATTGTTTCTAGTTGGTTTAGGTAGTCCTCACACTTAGCTACATCCAGAGTGAGCGGGTTAGCCTCTTGCTCTCTAAGACAATCCATCTTGAAGCCAAGGTAGTTGATGAACCTGAGTGTGTTGTCATTCACTTTTCAATATACCTCTCTACAAAAGACTCTATTCCAGAAGATTTATACCACTTAGACTTACCTTCCTGACGCCACTTACCAGTAGCAAGGGAGTAAATCAAAGGTTTTCCTTTAGGATTCAGGAACCTTATGAGACCGTCACTATGATACTCCCACTCAACTTCAAGATCAAAAATAGGGAGAAGGTTTTTCATCCTATAGTAAGCTCTATCTGCGCTATTACTATATCTATCCTTGTCATAACAAGCTAAGTCAAGACCCCTTGCCAGTTTCCTGAAGGTTTCCATTTGCCTCTTACAGTCTTCCTTAGTCTCTGGTTGTTCATCTAGGTCAAGATCAAGGCGAGAGTGAGCTTGGTAAAACTTTAGGCACTCCATATCCTCTTTAGTTATCCAAATTTTTTTAGCGTTCCAGTAGACCTTATCCTCATCCATAAATTTCCTCTAACCTCCGTTCCATCTTCTTCCATAGCAACCAGTTAATCTTAGTATCTTCCTCACATCTGTGTGCATACTCCTCATAGCTAAGGTTCTGCCAGTCATCCACCTTCGGTTTAGCTACACCAAGATCAAGTCCCCACTCTGCCAGACCATGCTTCTGTCGATCTGGATACAGATACCAAGACAAGGCCAGAGTATCTATCCACTTACGGAAGTCCATAGGAACCCCCAAGATACGATTGAACACCACCATGTCATGTCTGATAGCATTATGAGCAACGATAAGATCAGCACTATCAAGAACTGCCCTCATGTCGTCATAGTCACCAGTGCTATGGTAGGTCTCCCCATCTCTAGTGTAACTTAGGACGTGTAACTTAGTGCAGTCATAGGCTAGACCATCACTCTCTGAGTCAATTACTATCGTTCTCATTTCTTAATAAACACCTCTTTGATAGAGTCATCCACGTAAAAGATACGAGCGTCTGGGGTCGTCCAACCATATCTATCTGCGTAGAACTGAGCTACACCTTCAATACTTTCTTCCCCAGAATAGTGAGGGAACTCTACCTCATCACAACCGTACCAACGATCACCACAACACTGACAATCTATCCCCTTGTTTACACCATCAAAGTAGACCCCGATGATCTCTGCTTTTTTAATAGCTTCCCCTTCACTTTCTGCTTCAATAAAAAGTCGGTGGCAGATTTTCTCATCTACATCAAAAGAACCTCCGCTGTTATTTTGGCTAAACTCGTAGAATTTCATCTTGGAAGTCATTAGAAAGGTACTCCTTCATCTTTAGGTGTCTCAGGTTCAGCAGGTCCAGTGTACTCTTGAACCATTGTAGTTTCTACATCATAACGTAGCATACCAGCAGGTCCAGTGGTAGCAAAGGGTCGGTTCTTGGTCACAGTCAAGTGTGTCGTGTTCTTCTCTTCTGCATCCTCAGCCAGTTTATCACGCTGTAGCTCCAGCAATACGATAGCTTCTTCTTCAACAGACTTAGCATATTTTGTATGTCCGTCATTATTAACATGAGAGATACAGATAATACCAACATTCCTACGCTTAGATAGTTCCACCAGCTTAACACCCAACTCAGTGAGAGCACTTGTAGCACCATCCACACCACTCAGATAAGCCAGACGCTGTAGGTGGTCAATGAAGATGTAGTCAGCACCATAGATAGTAATAGCGTGTTTACATTGCTTCAAGGTACTCTCTAGCGGGTCATGTGGGTCAATGTCAAAAGACACAAACTTCTCTTCCCCAACTACATCCAACAAGGCTTTCTCAAACTCATCATCAGTAATACCATTCGTCTTCTGATCTTCCTCAGTGTTTACATTGTAGCCCAACTCATACGTAGCCATGCCTCGTGCTGTAGTACTCTTCATCTCCTCCATAGCTAGGTTAGCCACAACCTTACCCTTGTTACGTACAAGATCGTGTTGGACATAACGGAAGAGGCTGGTCTTACCAACTCCCGGTGGTGCCTTAACCACTGTGATACCGCCCTTGATCCAACCCCGCATAACCTTGTTCAGAGCCTCCACAGGCGTGGGTGTGTACTCGTAAGGGGTCTCATCCCTAACAGCCTTAAGCCAGTCCTCAGCGCCGCTTGTAAAGCCCGCAGGAGAGTATTTCTTAGCTGCCCACCATGCAGACTTATACTCACGCTCCTTACCAGCCATCAGGAAATCATTGGCATCCTTATACTGACCGTGGTTCATCATGTGGACCTTACCGGGGAACAGATCGAACATGATCTCTGCTACCTTACGTCCCGGTTCATCATTATCCACACTCAGGATGATCTTATCAAAGCTCTCCAACCAGCCCCTAGTCTTCTCCCACAGTTTACCGCTTGGTGTAGCTGATGGCAGAGATACTACAGGGTTCTTGTAGGAACTACCCTGAGACAGCATTTGGAAGGCAGACATAGCATCAACCTCACCCTCCACCACAGTCACCATCTTACTACTACCAGCAGGAAACAGGTTCATACCAAATAGTTCATTACCACGAAACCCATTCTTAGCGTAGAACTCTTTGGGGAACTTACGTACCTTAATACCACCACTAGGATAGGGATACTCTTGACGATCCTCTCCGTAGGTCTTAACACCATAGAACTCCATCACGTTACTGGTGATACCACGAGAAGCTACAAACTTGCCGCTCTCCTTCTTATCAACTACATCATCAAACACTGGTAGTTCCTCTTCTATTGCTTTTGGTGTGAAGCCCCTCGTAGGGTACTCTTCCTCAGCCCAGTCATACTTCTCGTCACGGTTTGGATAGCCACGATGGCATGAGTGACACTTACCAGTCATCTTCTCGACATTGTAAGCGAAGGCATCGGAAGAGCCACACGAGGCAAATGGGCAAGGCTTATGTATTACCTCAGTCACTAATGTCAGTCTCCTTCTTCAGTGATTCTAGGGCATCCTGTATGTCCCACTTATAGATAGCGCAGTACAAGATAAACTCAAGCCCTATCTCTGCAATCTTATCCCTTGTCTCATCTTCAAAGTGGAAGGTGTATGTAGCAGAGCCATCTTCATGCTCAACTACCTCCTCAACTCCGATAATTCCTAATGTATCTTCAGTCATGTGGTGTAAATCCTAGTGAGTCCGATTCATAGATGTCATCTGGTAGTTCGTCTTCTACAGAAATCATCTCCTCAAGTTTAGCTACACCATCACTAGCATTTTTACCTACAGCGGACATATCATATCCAAGAAGCTCTAAGAACAGCATATAGCCATAACAACTACCCATAAGTGATACTTCTTCATACTCTGTAGGTAGTTCATCCTTATGCTTCTCAAGCAACTCCCTAAAGACCTCTGTAGCTACCACATTTACTGTCTTAGTTTGTTCTTCATCCATTCTTCAGTCTCCTTCTTAAGATTAATACTTAAGATTCTAATCTTAGTATGATTATTAATACTAAGAGATAATTCTTAAGATTAATTCTTACGAGTCTTTCTTAGAGGGGGTACTTTACTATAGCAACCTTTTCTTGAGCTTCACACTTCACAAATTGTTACGTAGTTTCTTCATCATCTCGTCCTCCCACCTAGATATAGTCTGTTGAGACACTTCATACTCATCAGCTAGTTCCTCTTGAGACTTATCCTCAAAAAACCGAGCCTTCAGGATTGCCATTTCTACCTCAGTTAGTGTCGTTACTGCAACACTCATAACGTATGCAGCATAGTCCTTATCCTCATACTCCTCTGCATGATCTGGTGCAAAAGCCATGAAGTCATCCATCTCAACAACCTCATAACTCAGGGTACGCTCTAGGTGCTGAATACCAGCCTCTGAGTAGTTTCCTGTAATCTCTCCTGTGCCCCTAGACACCTTACGAGCAGTGTCACTAGCAGGGATGCTCATGGGGTTTGTGTCGAAGTTTAGGTAGTCATACATACGACGATTAGCCATGCGCCACAGTTGAGCAGGGTGTGGGTCATCATCCTGAGCCAAGACTTCATAACAGGCCAGAACACCCTCTTGCACTAGATCGTCATAGTGTTGTGGTGCCTTGTACTTGGAAGCCAGCTTCTCGCACATTTTGATGATTTCAGAAGTTTGGGACACTTTCTTTTGCTCAGTCATTAAGTTTTCCTTTCAGAAGTTTGGGACATACGAGTCTCCTTTATGTAGCAGGTATTCGAGGTGTTCACGCTCAAGGTATAGAGCTTGTAGTTTGTCTGGTCCTAGTGGTAATCCATCACAGTTCCACTCAAGGTCACTGATCTCCTTGTTGAGTTCCTTCAGTCTTGTGCTGATGCAGGTCAGTCTATCATCCATCAGTCTTCCTCCATTTGCATCTCAAACCAGTAAAGGTTGTTTAGTATCTGTGTGGCAATGTCAACCAGAACATCATCAGCATACTCCAGTTCTTCTCCACAGCAGTCAGTGATAGTGATACCAAAGATGGGGTGTTCCATAGGTGTGAAACTACCATCAGGTTCTGCATCAGCCTCACCATGCTTGATTACTTCAGCGTCTACATAGTAGACATCATCAAGCCACTCAAAGTCAAAGTTGTAGGTATTCATTGTACCTCTCCCAAAAAAGCTACACTGTCCACCTTAAAGCTACGCCAAGCACCCTTATCCAAGTCCATTACAGGTACTACGTTAGGGTTCTTAGGTTCACCAGTAGGAGGCTCCATCATGCAGCGCATCTTACGTTGTTCTCCGTTTACCTTGTAAAAAATGACTACAAACTCCTTACCATAGCCGATCTGGTTGAGCTTAAACTTTACGGTTTCTTTATCAAGCGTGTTCATAGGTATACTCCCTTGAGTTTGTCTTCGATTCGGTTCAGTTCTTTAGTAGTATCAGAGTAATCCTTGGTTGTAAACCACTCTAACACAGTGACAAGAGCACGACAGTACCTTAACCACTCTGTAACATCTTCCAGATCATCATCAGTCTCAATGTTTACCTTAGTAAGTTCTGGAAGGGTCCAACGCAATGACTTCTCAAGTCGGTAGGCTATCAGGTCATCAAAACCATCACTCATAATAAGATCATGCAGGATTTGTGCCTCTTTATTGCTCATCTTTCAGTTCCTTTAGTGTGTCACGTACATGCTGTTCAATCATCACTTACCACCCTGAAACTTATAACCCAATTCTTCCAGTACTCGACCCGCATAAACACCTTGGTCGTCGTCTTCCCAACCATAGAACTTCAAGGCGTTAATAGCTTTAGCTAGGTTTGCTTCTAGTTCCTCAATACGATCAGCAGCCTCATAGTACAGACTACCATCTGGTTTATCTTCATCCTCTGGGTACACCTTCTCCCAGTTACGTAGCTTTTCTACTAGCATCCTGCTTCCTTTCTGATGTTCATAATATCACCCCAGTGACCTTTCACCCCTACAATCTTAAAACGATCCCTCCTCCCCAAACAGGTATCCCTAAAATTTTCAGCATCACAACTACAAGGAAAAATCCCTACAAGAGTGTCATACTTACAGTCATCTTCTATCTGCACCAGAACATAAAGCATCTGTTACTCTCCATCCCATTCTTCGATTTCGTCTACAAGATCGTATAGAGCACTCTCCAGTTTGTCTGTCAAGTTCTTTAGTGGTAACTCACAACCCAAAACTTCTACATATTCTAGCATAATGTCCTCAGGCTCCCAGAAGGTAGGACTACGAGGAACACCATAGTCACTCTCTACCAACACTGCACTAAACTTAGCGGATACATCTTCAGTGTGTACCCATCCGTAAGCTCTATACCGCATCTCATTTCCTTTCGTTGTCTGTCTGAGTATCTATATAAACGATTCGTAGAAAAGGTCAACTAGCAAAAACCCCCACACGTATAAAAAACATGACTACCAAAAACACCATCCACCTCAAAATGATCTACCCAAAAAGGCTCTACATAGTCCGCATGATAGTGTGTAGAAGTGCTCCCCAGCCTATAACCATCAAGGTAGTTCTGGGCTAGAATCAATGCTTTACCAGCCATTCTACGATCCTCTGGTAGTGGGTAATCCTTAAGGTCATCAGACAGACCATCATGGGTGAAGCTGAACTGCTTGTCATCATAGACTACCCCACAGATAGTATCAGGGAACCTCTCATGCTCCACCCTGTTCATTACTACCTCAGCTACCATCTCCTGCCCTGTGTGTGGCTCTCCTCGTGCCTCGAAGAAGATAGCTACAGCCAAGCACATTAGTTCTGTCATCTCTTTATCTCCTGTATCTGACGAACATTTCCCTCGTAGGGCTACTACACGGATCACTATCAGTCAAGCGAACAATTCCCTCGTGGGGGTGATTCCGAACAATTCCCTCGTGGGGGGTCAGGCGAACAATTCCCTTGTGGGGTATCTGAGTACCTCAACCCACACATCTCAGAATCCATATATCTCAGAATCCGAATGTTAGCGGTAACGTCAATTCTTTGTAACGAATCGACACAAACTTCACGTTTTACCTGTCAACTACTTGACTCCTATATTGTGATAATTGTTACTGATTCTTACATCACAAATTGTTACACGAATCGAAATATTCTTCACAAATGCCTGTCAACAGCTTGACTCGATAATGTGAACGATTTGTTACAGATTGTAACCAAACGTGATATTCAAATTTGACAATGTGTTTTTTGTGTGAACGTGAACAATCCTGAGTGATTCGGTATGTAAATCGGATTCACATTAATCCTGACAGTTTTCCTATGTTAAGAGGATTCACATTAATCCTGACAGTTTTCCTATGTTAAGAGGATTCACATTAATCCTGACAGTTTTCCTATGTTAAGAGGATTCACATTAATCCTGACAGTTTTGCATAGGTAAGACTCCCTGACCTAAAAAGCGATTCCCCATACCTCCCCGTTTTTTGCGATAGGAACGCAATGCGCACCGACCCAGCCGAATTTCACGGGAACAAGTTGCATATATACGATTCTTTGGGCCTGTCAATAGATGGTCATCCAGATCGATCCTGACAGCTTGTCCTATAGATGATCATCCAGATCGATCCTGACAGCTTGTCCTATAGATGATCATCCAGATCGATCCTGACAGCTTGTCTTATAGATGGTCATCCAGATCGATCCTGACAGCTTGTCTTATAGATGATCATCCAGATCGATCCTGACAGCTTGTCTTATAGATGGTCATCCAGATCGATCCTGACAGCTTGTCTTATAGATGATCATCCAGATCGATCCTGACAGCTTGTCTTATAGATGATCATCCAGATCGATCCTAAAGACACTGTTGACACGCCGCGAATCCGTGCTTAAATGCTTCTCACGCACACAAACAAGGATGCACACAATGGACAGGAACGACATAATCTGCACAGTTTTCATCAGTCTTGTTTTCATCAGTTTTGTTGGCGCGGCCTTTGCTGCGGTTATCTTAGGGGCTTAAACAATGGACACTGACGATAAAATGACTCTTGCACTTGCCACAATCGTGACTTTTGCCTTGCTGGCCTACACATTCGGATTCGTATCTAGTGACGGAGTCGGGTTTATGGTTCCGGGCTTGGGCGGTTACTTCTTTCAATTCTAATAAGGGGAAACACAATGACTCGTAAACAATACCAAACAGCACTTGCGCAAAAACTGGCATTCTATGGGTTTACATCTAACCCGCTAACCAATGCGCAAACGTCAATTCTATGGCATGACAAAATCAGCCTAGACTCGGCCTATGGCATAGCTTGTGATGTAAACTCTGGATTCTCTTTTGCAGAATCCATTGACGCTAACGCCTAACCAAACAACCGGAGAATCTAAGATGAACACTTATACACTTGCACAGCGCCCACGCGTAGAATCTCGCAATGAATTGCAGATTGAGGAACCGACACCAATCCCGAATCTTCCGCTTATGTCCATTCGTGACGCTCGTATTGCTTGCGACATTGCTCGCAAGGCTGGACAAGATGTTATCGTCTTTAATACCAAAGCAATCTAAGGAATCCTGAAATGAGCGACAATCTGACATATAAGACAATTCTTGACCGTTGTAAGAGTGACGTTCTGGAATATATCCCGGCATTACCTATGGATGGCAGTCTCAATTCATGGGAAACATATCTGGACCAATTGGAATCTTGGCGTGACGATTCCTTGTATGAACACGCAAGCGAAAGCGTCGAGTCTTGGGATTGGTCAATCTACACCCATTATGGGTTTGAGATTCTTGACGCTTTGCCAAGTGATGAAATGAGACAGGCGGAGTCTTCATTCTTTGAAGTGTGGGGACATGAGCCTATCGAAACGCTCAATGATCCATACGACATGGCCAGCCGGATTGCATATTTTGCTTTGCTCAATATATGGCAAGAGGTAGCGCAGGAATGTGTAGAAGAGCTTATAGAGCTTGCACAGAATCAAATTGAGAACATGGAGTCGGTCTAATGCTTACTTTCAACGCTATCTTAAACAAATATCAGGACTGGTGCGACATAGGCCCGTCATATGAGGATGAATCCGTGATGGTTTATTCTGGTGATCTATGGGCCTTAGCTAAATCGTTCTCAGGCGATCCAACGGACACTAAAACCCTAAACCGTTTGCAAGGTATAGCTGAACATTATGGGATTGAATTGCGGTTCTATGATGAAACCATAACGGATGAATCCGGGCGCGTTCACAATACTATGCCAAACGGATGGGGCTGGACTCCTACATATGCTGTTCATGATTGCAGTGTGTGGGCTGAGGACGAATCGCAAGAGCATGTAGAGGACTATGCGACCTATCTAATAGATAACGACAACATAGCGGATCAATTCGGTGTTGATTTTACCTCTATTGGATTCACTCAATGGGAAAGCCTATGCGAAAGCGGATTCCACCCTGGGCAGAACGATACGCCGCAGTCTCTGAGGGAATCTATCGAGGCAAAGCATGGGCCTTGCGAATTGATCTTCTACATTGATTCAACTGGTCAATTTGACGTTACTTTCGGTGCATGGTTTAAACCTGAGAATGAGGAGTCTTGAATATGTATGATTTACCTGAATCCGCTATCCTTTACGCTGACTCAGCGCACGGTGTTTACATTCCACAATACTTTGCCGAGTCCATTAAGAGGGAGTGTGTCTCTGGTGTTGATCCATTCGACCTAGACTCGTTAGCTATGGGTCCGGATGAATGCGAACACTATTGGGATACTTGGCATCACGTGGAATCTAACGCTGTCGTCACTGACTCGGATGGTAATCAGTTTTACCTATACCAGGATGGTGACCTATGGCTTATTCCTGTTGACTATGAATTAGAGGAGTCAATTTGATGGCCGACACTTACGCAATCATAGGTTTCAGCAACGAGTCTCCCGTAGTGTTGCACCAGTCAGATAGCTATACAGACTGCGAGAGGTTCAAGGATAACTACACACGCTGGGGCGATTGGGGCGGATATGAGACACTGGCATTATATGAGATAGCACCTAACCAGAGTGCAGACACAATACATACAGTGGACTCCCCTATCATAGCGTGGTGTCAGTATGAGTAGATAGTTACACAGCCAACCACAATCTATAGCAAGCCCCTTGGTGTGACAGCCTTGGGGCTTTTATTATTGCGTAGGGCTTCTGTGCTGGCCTATGAGTAGGCTTGTTGGTTGTTTGGGTAGGGTAGGGGCCTAGGCGCTACATGGGCACTCAGCGGGCTTCTCTGCGCTTCTCTGAGCATGGGGTATTATGATACCTGTCCAATGGTTTACTTGGGATTCACTTGTTACAATTTGTAAGGTTTTGTTGGATTCTTGTAACATGTTCTTAGGGCATGGGTGCTGCGAATCGAATCGCCTCTGTCAAGTTTTTTCTTTCGATCAACACAAGATATTGCGCAAGTGTGTCTTTTGTGCCACTACATCCAGATAGTTTAATGTTAAACCATTTTGTGATCACATTTAGTTTAATGTTAAACGATTCGCTCGTGAGTGTGATCACAAGAGCCTGTCAAGGGTTATTATCATTGTGGGACCCTATAGATTCTGGGGTGTGGTTTTTGGGTCACAGGGTAGCACGCTCGGAATCCAAAAGAAGAAAATTCAAACGGGCACCTTAGAATCCAAAAGAAACAAAAAGGATTGAGGTGCGACACTTTGGCACAACTCATAAGAACCCTTAAGCTATAACTAAAGAGTGTGCTAATGATTCTAACTACAGCTATAGGTTGATCGCTACACTATCACAAGCAAAACTACAAGAAAAAAGAATCGTTAGATTTCAACTACATGAAAAAAAAGTTCAGAATTTCATGAGTAAGACTTGAAAAAAGGTTGCTATAGTATAGTAGAACCCCTTAAGACTCTTAAGAATCAAACTTAAGACTTCAACCTACCAGTTAATAATACTCATTAAGAATTATAACTCGTAAGATTGATTCTTAAGAGTCTGAGCCTATCAGTGATTATTAATTATTGTAGTTTAACACTGAAGAGTGGCTCTTAAGATTCCCCGACTTCTGTAGCTGAAGAAGCACAGACCCTGTAGCTCAACTCTATGGGGTAACTACGTAACTCCTAAGATTGGTAGTTTATCATCATGCCTCCCAACCATAAGCTAGAGTACAACTCAGAGATCGCTAAAGTCGTAAGGCGTAACGCTGCGGCTGGTGTGACTATGAAGGATACCTTTGCTGAGATTCAGCATATGGCTTGGGCACCAGCAAGCATGACTACCTTCATGAAGCATTATGGCAAGGACTGGCACTCTACCAGAGCAGACATAGCAGCTAAGATTGGTAATAGGGTAGTTACTCAAGCTATTGAGGGTGACATTGACCATCCTGCTACATGGAAGTCTCAAGAACTGTATCTACGATCTCATGGTGGTTGGTCACCTAAGTCTACTGAAGAGAGCCGTGAGGTTGGTACTGAAGAGGAAGAAGCTGAGAGTGCTGTAAACTCCCTTATGAAACTGTTAGGTAAAAATGATGAGGCTGACGGCTGATTACTTACGTACCCTCCCGACAAACGAAGTAAAAGCAGCTTTAGAGCAACTCACACCTCAACAGATAGAGGAACTACAGTATTCCTACGAGTTCCTAGCTAGGGATAACCAACTACCCCCTGATGGTGATTGGAACGTATGGTTCCTTAATTGTGGTCGTGGTTTCGGTAAGACTTGGACTGGTGTTCAATGGGTAAGGGAACAAGTTAAGCAAGGTAAGAAACGTATTGCTGCTGTAGCTGCCACCAACTCAGATATTGAACGGGTTATGGTTAAAGGTGAGAGTGGTTTCCTTAGCCT
>Ga0208767_1003325_pt1 | contig 11743 bp, 22 predicted proteins | sample VirMetDEL_Mar_21_FD_184514 | JGI IMG/M metagenome (GOLD analysis project Ga0208767, IMG submission 184514) | Aqueous microbial communities from the Delaware River and Bay under freshwater to marine salinity gradient to study organic matter... | ecosystem: Environmental > Aquatic > Marine >... | reverse complement strand
AAGAAGAAAAATCTTCAGGAAATTAGGAACTAAATATGGACGCAAACGAGGTCGCCGCAGAGTTAGCAAAACACGAAGCTGTATGTGCAGAAAGATGGAAAACCGCTTTTAATCGGTTTGACGAGACTGCTTCACAGATAAAAAGAATAGAAACAATTCTAATCAGTTCAGCAGGTACTATCATTGCAGGAGGTCCTGTGCTCTGGACAATATCTAGCCTACACTAAAAGGAAAATAACTATGATGGAAGAATACACAAAAAAAGTAATTGAACCAAGTGTAACAAAAAAAGTAAAAGAAGAAGAAGTTTTACCTATTTTTCAAAAAAGACAACATTGGTGTTTCAGATTTGAAGGACTTTTACATAAGTTTTCAACTGAAGCAGAAGCAAAAACTAAGTATAAAGAATTAAATAAATGAGCAATAGTATTGAAGAAGCTTTGAAAAAAGCAGTTGAGAAAACAGACTCAACAAAAGTAGTTGATGGAGAGGGCTCAGAAGCCTCACAAGAACTTTCAGCAAGAGTTAAAAAACTCATGTCTCGAAAGACTAACCTACAACGTAAAAGAAGAAGTCGTTTACCAAGCAGCATAAGATGAACAAAAAGCTTTCCCATGAGGAACGCTACAAGATCTGTAAAAAATGCCCAAACCTAGACAAAAGATGGAAGGTTTGTAAAGTTTGTAATTGTTTTATGCCCCTCAAAACAAAAATTAGATGGGCAGAGTGTCCTGAGGAACCTCCTCGTTGGACATAGGAAGAAATATGCCGTATCATTATAAACCAAAAAAGAAAAAAGGTAAAAAGAAGAAAAAATAATGCCTGTACGTAAAGTAAAAGGGGGTTATAAGTGGGGGAAGTCTGGCAAAGTTTATAAGACTAAGAAAGAAGCAGAAGCCCAAGGCCGAGCAATATATGCTTCTGGCTATAAGAAGAAGAAAAAACATGTCAAGAAATAGTTTTCTAAATGAGTCTTATTTTAACATTGCAAGGGGCAAAATAAATAAAGCTACGAACATACATAAATTTGGTAGGAATCCAAATGTAGGCGGTGCTCCAGAAACAATATGGGAACAAGGTGGGGTTTATACTTACTTGACAGTTGCCTCTACAGTTTATGTATCTGGTGCTGACGCACAAGATAGTGCTGCTGGAACAGGTGCTCGTACAGTTACAGTACAAGGATTAGACACCGACTATAATGCAATTGAAGAAACACTTACAGTAGATGGTGCAGTTTCAACTAAATCATTTTTAAGAGTTTTTAGAGCTTTTGTTGCTTCAGCAGGTTCATTACAAACTAATAAAGGTGATGTGTTAGTATCAACAGGTGCTAGTGGTGGTGGTACAGTATTGGCAAAAATTGCAACAATTGGAACAGGTACAGTATATGGTCAAGGACAAACAAATTTGGCACTCTATACAATACCTGCGGGCAAAAAAGGTTATTTAACAAATTGGAATATAGGAGTAGGTGCGTATAATGACTCCGTAACCGCTAACTTATATACGAGAGAATTTGGCAGTGGGTTAATTTTTAGAACAAGAGATGTTATGGATGTTCCAGGCGGGCTTCATCAAAGAATATATCAAGTACCATTTGCTTTACATGAAAAAACAGATATTGAAGTTAGAGCAATTGCTTCAGCAGGTACAAATATATCATCAACATTTGATATTATACTGATTGATAACTAAAATGGCAAGAAAAAGAAAAAGCGTTAAAAAGAAACCAATTCCGACAAACCCTACGCTATACGCAAGAATTAAAGCGCAGGCAAAAAGAAAATTTAAAGTTTATCCAAGTGCATATGCAAATGGATGGTTAGTAAAAACTTACAAAGCAAAAGGCGGTAAATATCGCATGGGAAAAAGAAAATGAAAGGAATATACACAGGAGACGGAAAATTTATCGTTAAGAGTGGACATACAGATGCTGCTTCTGCAATAACAAGTTGCAAAATCATTATGAGTCATTGCCAAATGATCTTAGATGGATTAGAAGGTAACGAAGAAATGGACAAGCTTCCTACATGGTGGACAAATAAATTAGCTATTTCTGAATACGAAGTTGTATCAGCTGCTAATTATTTATCATCTGGAGATATTGAACACGAACATGGCGAAACCTAAAGGTGGTTTAACAAAGTGGTTCAAAGAAAAGTGGGTAGATATAGGTCGTCCTAAGAAAAAAGGAAAATATCAACCTTGTGGTAGAGGAAAAGCAAAAACCTCTCGAAGAGGGTATCCAAAATGTGTACCTTTAGCTCGTGCTAGAACTATGAGCAAAGCTCAAAGAAAATCTGCTGTTCGAAGAAAAAGAGCAGTAAGTCAAGGAGTAGGTGGAAGACCAACAAATGTTCGAACAATCGCCAGAAGAAAAACTAAAAGAGGTAAGAGATAAAGAACGTCAGTTTACTGACTGGGCTTTACAAAGAATCTCTCAGGGCGAGTTTCGAGAAAATTATTATAAACTATTAAAACAATACGAGGAAGAAAATGGTAGAATGGTTAAAGATTAAATGGACACAATTTGTGAACATTGTCTCAGGACAAGATAAGAACTGGGATGGCAAAGTGGATATTAAAGATAAACTGATAGAAGCTGAGCAAAAAGCTAAAAGCTAAAATTCATTAGCTAAGTCACATAAGGACTAGCATGGACAGACGAGAAACTGCAAACGAGATTCTACAAATAGTAAGGATGTCGCTTAAATTCAAGAAAGCTATAGAACAAAGACTAGCGTGGAGCGAAGAACTTCGTAGCTTATTAAATTTACCACGCACTAAAAATAATAAAGAATTATTAAAAACTCATTTAAAAAATGGGACGGAACAGGGATAACCTGTTTAGGAAAAGAAAATGGCAAGACAAGGCGGATTTCTAAGTGGACCAAGCGTTCACGGTACATCTAAATTAAGAAAGCATGTACTAAAACGAGGTGTCACTAGAGACATGAACTCAGCTGCAGGAAACTTTGTAAATACAAAGACTCCTATGTCCACTCCTGGTGGATTCTACGGAGCAGCTCCGAAAGCAATCGGACCAAGATTCGGCAAAACAGTCAACCCTAAAAGGGCTAGATTTAGTAAAAAAGGTGCAAGCCGAATATTACGTAGAAGATAAATATTATTCACAGAGACTTTCATAAATTTATGAAAGCAGGACGACTTAGTAAAGTCGTAAACATGATACACAATGGCACTAACAGCAGCAGAAAAAGCAAGGCTAAAAAAGGCAGGACTCTCACGACTAAACAGTCCAAAGAGAACTCCTAAGCACCGAACAAAGAAAGCAGTTGTAGCTGTAAGAGTCGGTGGCAAAGTGAAAATCATTCGCTTTGGAGCGCAAGGCATGGGGCATAATTATAGCCCAGAAGCACGACGCAGTTTCAAAGCACGACACGGAAGAAATATCGCAAAAGGCAAATCTTCCGCAGCCTATTGGGCAAACAAAGTATTTTGGGCAGGTAAAGGTGGTTCAAAGAAAAGACCACCTCGCTCCCAAAAAAGACAACTTGGAATCAAACGAAGGAAAAGATGACAGTACCAAAAGTAATAGATCGAAGAGAAGTATGGTTAGATGGTGTTAAGTTAGATGCCGTTAAACTTCTAACAACGTTACAAAGTCGTAAACTTGACGGTATTACTTTATCTGAAAGAGAAGAAGAAATTTGCGAACTTACAAGCGGATACTTATATTTATTACAGCTTTGCAAAGAGTATGGAATGTTTGATTCTGATGACCCATTTAATTTATTTGAAAAAGAGACCTTACATTGATCGAAATAAGCCGTTCAGATATTGTATCTGACTATCATATGGACATAAGTTCAGAAACTCGTTTTATCAAACTTCCGATAGAGGGTTATTTAGAACTATTAAACATTACTCCAAATTCATCCCAAACTGCAATTATCAATGCAATCAACAATCCTAAATATCGTTTTGTCTGCGCAGCAGTATCACGACGACAAGGAAAAACATATATTAGTAATATTATAGGACAACTAACTTGTTTAGTTCCAGGCTCTCATGTATTACTTATGTCACCTAATTACTCACTATCTCAAATCTCATTTGACTTACAGAGAAATCTCATCAAGCATTTTGATTTAGAGGTAACACGAGACAACGCAAAAGACAAAGTTATTGAACTATCAAATGGTTCTACAATACGAATGGGTTCTATCAATCAGGTAGACTCAGTAGTTGGTAGAAGTTATGATCTCATTATATTTGATGAAGCAGCGCTAACAGACGGCAGAGATGCTTTTAATGTTGCATTACGTCCTACACTAGATAAAGAAAACTCCAAAGCAATTTTTATATCAACTCCTCGAGGTAGAAATAACTACTTCGCAGAGTTTTATTATAGAGGATGGACCGAAGAGTTTCCAGAGTGGTGTAGTATAAAAGCTACTTACCATGAGAATCCTCGAGTATCTGAAGCAGATATTATCGAGGCAAGAAAAACAATGTCAGAGGCTGAGTTTAATCAAGAGTATATGGCAGACTTCAATGTATTTGAAGGACAGATATGGAAGTTTAACCATGAAAAATGTACTGGAGACTTTTCACAACTTGACACAAGAGAAATGGATGTATTCGCAGGGTTAGATGTCGGGTATAAAGATCCTACAGCTTTATGTGTATTAGCATATGATTGGGATACTTCAACTTATCACTTAGTAGATGAATACTATAATTCAGAAAGAACAACAGAACAACACGCAGCTGAAATACGAAAACTGATAGAAAAATGGGATATTGATTATATCTACATTGATTCCGCTGCTCAACAAACAAGATATGACTTTGCACAAAATTATGATATTAGCACTATTAATGCAAAGAAATCAGTACTAGACGGAATAGGGCATGTAGCGGGCATAGTGGATAACGATGGGCTTATGGTTGATCAGAAATGCAAAGAAGCTCAAATGTGCTTAGATCAGTACCAATGGGATCCAAATCCTAATTTAATGAGAGAAAAGCCAAAACATGACATGGCATCTCATATGGCTGATGCTTTACGATACGCACTCTATTCATTTGAAACCAATATCACTACATTCTAATAAGACCTGTCAAAAACAGTTCTTGACATTTGATGTAAGTTTTTGGTATAATTCTAATTAAGAGTAGAAATATGAAATTAAAAAGAGATTTAGTTAAATATGTGAGAGACAAGGCTAAATCACAGTATAAGAAATCAGATAATTGTTATATCTGTGGCGACACAGAACATCTAGACTTTCATCATTATTACGGATTAACCGAACTACTAGAAACTTGGTTAAAACAGAAAAAGATTACTATAGAGAAGGAACAAGACATACTAGCACTTCGAGAATCCTTTATTGATGAAAACTACGATAAAGTATATGATTATACTGTAACTCTCTGTCACAAGCATCATCTTAGACTACACTCAATATATGGTAAACGACCCAAATTGATTACTGCAGAGAAACAAAATAAATGGGTCGAGATTCAGAGAGAAAAACAACATGGCATGGTACGATAGACTATTAGGTAGAACTCCCGAAACTGAGGAAAAACTCAACCCTGCCCAATATGTTATTTCTAGAAATGAAGGTCTAACTGTAGATTCTCGTGAAATTGTTACTAATTATAGAAGTGCATATGAACAGCTAGAAATAGTGAATAGAGCAGTCAATATGATAGTTGACGATGTAGCAGATATACCATACTCTCTCGGAAATCAAACACCAGGAACAAGCAATATAGTAAAAAATATTAGAAGATCAAAAGTAGATCTTTTAGTGAATAGAGAGCCAAATCCTTTTCAGGATATTAATTCTTTTAAAAGAAATTTAATTATTGACTTAATGATAGATGGTAACATCTTCATTTATTTTGATGGGGCACATCTCTATCATTTACCAGCAGATAAAGTAAGAATAGAAACAGACCCAAATACTTTTGTTGCAAAATATACATATGAAAATAGTTTAGACTATAGTCCTAGTGAGATTATACATATTAAAGAAAACAGTTTTAACTCCATATACAGAGGAGTACCAAGATTAAAGCCAGCATTTAGAACTATGCAGCTTTTATCAAGTATGAGAACATTTCAAGATAACTTCTTCAAAAATGGAGCAGTTCCAGGACTCGTACTAAAATCACCAAACACACTTTCAGAGAAGATAAAAGAAAGAATGTTACAGGCATGGGTTGCAAGATATAACCCACAATCTGGCGGTCGTCGCCCTCTATTCTTAGATGGCGGACTAACAGTTGAGAACTTAACAGAAGTAAACTTCAAAGACTTAGATTTCCAAGAAGGTATCAAGTCAAATGAAAGAATCATACTAGAAGCGATGGGAATACCACCCATTTTACTAGACGGCGGTAATAATGCAAATATAAGACCTAATCATAGGCTTTATTATTTAGAGACAATTTTACCAATCGTAAGAAAACTAGGGTATGCGATTGAGCGTTACTTCGGTTTTGAAGTATCTGAGGATGTAACAGGTATACCTGCTTTACAACCAGAACTAAGAGACCAAGCTGCATATTATGCCACTCTTGTAAATACAGGGATTATGTCCCCAAATGAAGCAAGAGAGGCTTTAGGTAAAGATCCAGTAGATGGATTCGACCAACCTAGAGTACCAGCTAATATAGCAGGCTCAGCAGCAAATCCCGAAGAAGGAGGTAGACCTCAAGAGGCTGCCCCAAGCGAAGAGGAATAAACAAATGACAAAGAATATGATGGCTAAAGCATTATCCGACTGGTTTGTAGAACAAGGCGTCGAAGAAATGGATTTACCAACTTACAAAAGTCATGGCAATGACGTTCCAGTTAAAGACTATATGCTCAGACGAGCATTTGGTTCTTGGAGACGAGTGTTGTCAGCCATGAATAAAAGGCATCCAGTAGCTGTAGTTGAAGAAGCTCCAGCACCAACTCCCGCCCCAAAAGCAAAACCGAAAGCGCCTGCTAAGAAAGCGGAGACGAAAAATGTCAAATAAAATTTATCATTGGACTAGCACTTTTAAAACATTAGGCGAAACCGAAGATGGTGGAGTTGATATTAAAGGATCTGCTAGCACTAACGCTCTTGATAGAGCAGGCGACATAATCGAATCAGATGCTTGGACAAAAGGTGGATTAGAAAACTATAAAGGTAATCCAATTATTTTGTTCAATCATAATTACGACAAACCGATTGGTCGTGCAAAAGATTTAAAAGTTACTGAGAATGGACTCGAGATTTCTGCAAAGATTTCAAAAGGTGCAGGCGATAACGTAACACAATTAATTAAAGACGGTGTCCTTGGGGCTTTTTCTGTTGGTTTCAAAGTCAAGGACGCTGATTATATGACCGAAACCGATGGATATAAGATAAAGGACGCAGAGCTTTTTGAAGTATCTGTAGTATCAGTGCCATGCAACCAAGGGGCAACCTTTGGATTAAGCAAGTCATTCGATTCTATGGACGAATACAATGAGTATAAGCAAACTTTTTATAAGGCTAACTTAAAAGATTCAGCAGACGCTGTTGAAATTGAGCAGCCAAGTACGGCGAAAGCCAAGGAAATGGAGACAAATATGTCAAAAGAAAATAAATCTCCTGAAAGCAACCCAGAGTTCAATCTTGAATCATTTGCTGCAGAAGCTGCTGAAAAAGCAGTTGCTCAGTATGCAATGAAACAAGCCGAACTTAAAGCTGCTGAACAGAAGGCTGCAGAAGAAGCTGCTCAAAAAGCTGCTAACGAAGCTGAAGTTCAAAAAGCCTCCGAGGAAGCAAAACAGGAAGAGCAAAAAACTGTAATCCAAGCTGGATTAACAGGTGCTGAAAAATTAATGTCTGACGTTGAGAAACGTGTGAACGACAACTACTCTAACTTAGAGACTGTTGTTAAATCACTAGAAGCTCAACTAGCAGAGAAGTCTGAAGAAATCATGAATATTCGTGAGTCAAAAAGACATTTCTCTGACAGACAAGGTAACAACTCCGATTGGAAAAAATCATTCGAAAGCGACATTCTTGACGCTAAATTTGCTGGTCTAGCGACTGGTAAAGGATGGGACAACCCAATGGCAAAATCTTTAATGGAAAAAGTAAATCAACATTCAGGTGTTGAAGTTTCTTCCGCTGATTTTGAGCAAGTCGTTTCAACAAACATCGAAAGAGATATCGAAAACGAATTAGTCTTGGCTCCTCTATTTAGAGAAATCCCAATGACTTCTGCGAATATGATTATCCCTATTCTACCAGATGCTGGTTACGCTGAATTCGCTTCAGGTACAGCCGCTAGTGGATCAGCTCCTTATGGTAACTTAGAGACCAGAGGCGACACATACGGATCACCTTACACTGGTGTTACTATGACTGAAAGAACTCTTTCAACTAAGAAATTAATCTCAACTTCATACTTAGGTAATGAAACTGAAGAAGATGCAATCTTACCGATTCTTCCTTTAATTAGAGAGTCTATGGTAAGATCACACGCTAGAGGTATCGAAAATGCTATCCTAGCTGGTGATGATGCTGATGGTGTCTACGGAACAAGTGGTGCTGCTTTTGAAGGTCTACTTCACTTAGCAAGAAATGACAGTGATTATACACAGTCAGCTACCGCTTTCGCAACTGACACTGTTACAGCTGCAGAACTTCTTTCAATGAGAAAAAACATGGGCAAATATGGTGTTAATCCATCTGACGTAGTTTATATTGTTTCACAGAGAACATATTACGAACTACTAGAAGATGCTGAATTCCAAGATGCTAATTTAGTAGGCGATATGGCTACTAAACTAAGTGGTGAAATTGGTCAAGTATTCGGTTCAAGAGTACTATTATGTGACGAGTTCGCTACTCCAGCAGTATCTAAATTCGCAGCTATCGCTGTTAACCCTAGAAACTTTGTATTACCAAGATTACGTGGTGTGACTGTAGAGTCAGACTATGAAGTTTCTGCTCAGCGCAGAGTGCTTGTTGCTTCACAAAGAATTGGCTTCACCGATCTTATCGATGGTGCTACTTCTAAATGGGGACACATGTACAAAGCTAGCTAATATCGGCTTAGACAGGATTCGTGGGGCAGCCTTAATTGCCCCACACTTTTAATAATTATGGCAGATTTAATAACAGTACAAGAGTATAAAAATGCAGAGGGGATAGTGAACGCAAAGGAAGATTCACGCCTCGATATTATTGTACCACAAGTTAGTAATTTAGCCAAGAAGTATTGCGGTACTTCATTTGTTGATTATTATAGTAGTGATAAAACCGAGACTTTTTCAATTCACGACAACTTTACCAGTACTATAATCGTCAGCGAAAGTCCACTTGTAAGTGTGACTTCCGTAAAAGAAAGAGGAACATATGAAGCTTCATATGAAACTCTTGCAACGAGTGATTATGAATACTATGTAGATATTGCATCAGATTCAATAATTAGAACTACAAAGAGTGGAACAAAGAAAGCATTTCCACAAGGTGTGGGTAGTGTACAGGTTGCATATAGAGCAGGCTATAGTGCCGCTCCAAGTGATCTCAAACTAGCACTCTTTGACTTAGTAACATATTACTTAAAAGACGAACACAAAGAACGAAGAACAATAGCAGGAGCAACGTTACAGAATCAAGGAACATCTGGAGTAAGAGACAATACAGACTTCCCAGATCACATAAAAAGAGTACTTGATTTATATAGAGTAATAATCTAGTGGCTAAAAAATATTGGACAAATATAATACGAGATATTTTTAAAGAAGAAGTAAAGGGAAGAACAAAGACATATAGAAAATTACAAGGAAAAAACTTTAAAGATGAATCTCTAAACTTAAGAACTTTTGCAAAATTAGATAAAAATTGGACAAAAGCTGCAATTGATGCGTCTCTTGCAAAAGTAGGTATTAATCCAAACGAGTATAAAGAAGCAGTAAGTCAAGCAGTAAATGCTTTTCATGAAGAAGTAATACGAAAAGGCAGTAAGTTAAAAACTATTGAGAAAGTAACACAAACTGGAATTGCAGGAAAAGGACGAACAATAGCAAATAGTGTGCTACCTGCTGCAAGAAGAAAAGCAAGGGAAACATTACAGAAAGCAATAGAAAATTTACCTCAAGGCGAAGGAACAAGAGAGTTACAGTTTTCCCATGGAGAATTTGGGATTAATAAAAAAGGTATGCAAACACCTATAACAACGACAGGTACTATGAAAGGTTTGCATTTATTAAATTTATTAAATTCTGAAAAATTTGCAAAAGCTTTTGAAGGACAATCAGGAAGAGGATTACAAGCAGATAAGTTTCTACGAGAGGCAATATTAGTAGACTTAGAAGAATTTTATAGTAAAGAACTTTATTGGAATATAAATTTATCAGCAACTCCGGGAGCAAAGATAACAGATACTTACGAAGTATATGCAGGTATAAAAAAACAAGAATTACCTTTAGAATATGACTTTCCTTTCGATAGAGATAAAAAAATACAAAAAAGAATAAATGATAGATTTCAAGAGACTATTGAAAAAACTCTTAGAAAAAATATGGGAACTTATTTTAAAGCCAGTAAGATGGAATCAAGTTCAAAAAATGCAGATCGTTATAAACTAGCGCTCTTAAAAACAGTAGTAAATGAACTAGATAATATTCCAGGCTCAAGAATAACTTCAAATGTAAAAGAGTTAAAAGATCTTTCTAGTAGGAAGAAAACTCCAGTTATTAGTAATGAAGGCAGAGGAAGAGTTGTAAAAAGAAGAAAAATTAGTAAAGCTTCTTCAAAGAAAGTAAAATCTCAACCTACAAGTACAGCAGTTAATGTGCTAAAGTTAAAAAATTTAATAAATGCAATGTTACCGGAAGCATTATTAGCACAAATGGAATTGCCAAGACTAAGAAATAGAACAGGTAGATTTAGAAGTTCTGCTCAAGTTACTGATATTAGAATAGGACCTAGAGGAGGAACTGAAATAGATTATACCTATCAGTTAAATCCTTATCAAACCTTTGAGCCGGGAGGAGCACAAGGCAGTGTTAATAGAGATCCACGTGCTTTAATTGGGGGAACAATAAGAGAGATTGCTCAAGAATTAATGGGCAAAAAATTTATTAAAACAAGGAGAGTATAATTGCAAATAGAGACTATACAACAAGAAGAAGTGCCATTGTAAATGCCTTTGTAGAAAAACTAAAAACAATAGACGGAACAGGAAAATTTAGAACTGTAGTAGCAAGCACCTCACCAAGACTTTTGTTTTGGGATGAGATAGCAGAGTTTCCCGCAGTTCATGTAAACTCAGGTAGCGAAACTAGAGAATATCTAGGAGCAGGCGAAAAGTTTCGATTTCTTACTTTAACATTTAGATGTTATGTAAATGAAGAAGATGCAGTAGATGCTTTAGAAATGTTACTTGAAGATGTGGAAACGGTAATTGAAGACAATAATCCAATAACTTATAATACTGGATTAGGTGTAGCAACTACTACTATACAAACAACGATAAACTCAATCGATACAGACGAAGGAGTTTTAGAACCTTTTGGAATTGGCGAAATAATAGCGACAGTCCAATATTAATGAAAACGGATAGGCAGAGAATACTCTAGCCGACCCTTTTCAAAGCAACGATAGGAGAATGTAAAATGGCAGATACATTTTATTACTCGAGAGATACGTTAGTTCATCTTACTGATAGCGCAGGAGCAATCTATAAGATACCAGTACTAGACGGATTTAGTTTCTCTCAAGCAACC
>Ga0208767_1003320_pt1 | contig 11750 bp, 19 predicted proteins | sample VirMetDEL_Mar_21_FD_184514 | JGI IMG/M metagenome (GOLD analysis project Ga0208767, IMG submission 184514) | Aqueous microbial communities from the Delaware River and Bay under freshwater to marine salinity gradient to study organic matter... | ecosystem: Environmental > Aquatic > Marine >... | reverse complement strand
TCGGCAAGCTGTATTTGAGAATGCAACTCTAGGCCAATCAGACACCTCAGCGGTCGTCACTACAATGAGTGACTATGGAGCAACTTATGCAGTTAATGGCGTTGAGTCAATTGGCGCAAGGCTTTCAATTACTGTTTACACGAAGGGGTCAAGTTGAAGTATAAAATTGTTGGTAATAAAAGAATCAATAATAAAGAACCAGGAGAGGTCATTGAACTTAAAGACCCATTTCTTGCACAATCTTTAATTGATGGTGGTCATCTTGAAAAAGTAAAGGGATCCGTTAAAAAAAAGGGTAAAAATGCCGAAGGGTAGAAAATATAAAAGCGGTAAAAAATACAGCATGGGTTCAAAATCTAAAGGTCGTAAATAAAACATGGCTAATTTTGTATTAACAGATGGCCGCTTATTTCTTGGTGGTTATGATTTATCAAGTCACACGCAGTCTATGACCCTGGATTTAACAAGTGATGACGTTGACGTTACTCCTATCAACTCCGGAGGTTTTAGGTCAAAAATTGCAGGACTAGCCGATGCTAGCTTAAGTGCGAATGGTTTTTTTGAAGCTGGAGATGATAAGCCTGACGCTTTGCTTGGAGTTTCAGTTGGCTCTGAAATAATTGGAACCGTATCCCCTACTTCATCTGCTGGTGATATTGCATATTTTTTAAAGTCTAGACAATTTTCTTATAATATTGGTGGAGCTATCGGTGATGTTATGCCCTTTTCTATTAGTAATTCTAATAGTTCGGACCGTGCGGTTCGTGGGACTATCATGGTCGATGATTCTGCAAATTTGACAGCAAGCGGTAATTCAACCGGGAGACAGCTTGGAGCGGTTTCAGCTGCAAAATCTGTATATGTTGCTGCTCATGTAGTTTCTGTATCAGGCACTTCGACTCCGACTTTGACGGTAAAAGTACAAAGCGATGATAATCCATCTTTTACTTCTGCAACAGATAGAATAACTCTTACTAATTTTACAGCCGCAGGAGCTCAATATTCAAAATTAGCAGGTGCTGTAACAGATGATTACTGGAGAATAAATTACACTTTATCAGGCACTAGCCCGTCTTTTAAATGTTTTATTACAGTAGGTATAGTTTAATTTTTAAATAGGTTTTAGTCGGGCAACCGATTAAAAAATGGACTCCTTGTTGTTAACCCTATAAGGACCCGGTACCTCTAGCCTTGTCGCGTCACAGCACGGGTACCGGGATTGTCCACTCTAGGCCATAACTGTTTAGATCCACATTCTTTAAACTATCATTTGGTCATATGGCTAATGGATTTAAAGTATTTTCAGTATCTGAGGTTTTAACTGCTGCGGATGTAAACGATTATTTAATGGAGCAAAGCATAGGTATCTTTGCTGATGCAACGGCACGTGATGCTCAGATTACAAGTCCTATTGAAGGTCAGTTTGCCTACTTGGCCGATTCAAATACACTTTTCTACTATACCGGCGCAGCCTGGGCATCCTATATTGGAGATGGCGACATAACGGGTGTAACAATAACAACCGCCGGAACTTCAGGTCTTGGCGGAGGGGCCACGGCATCGTCTGGTGCTTTTAGCTCAACCTTAACAATTGCACCAAACTCAGCAACTTCTGCAACTGTTGCATCTGATGACATCGTTTTAATTGGCGATGCTGATGATTCAAATAATTTAAAAAAGACAACCGCTGGGGATATAGCGGGCCTTGCATCAGCAGGGGTTTCCCTAGGTTTAGTATTGGCTTTAAGTTAAGAGAGGATAAAAAATGGCAGATACCTTACATTCAGTCGCAGGACAACTCGGAACAAGCACAGCAGATATTATTGACGCTGTACCTAGTTCGACAACTGAAACAGCAATAGGAATTTTAATTTCTAATGTTAATTCAAGTAGTTCTGATGTTACTGTCGATTTAAGTATTACAAAATCGGGTGGAACATTAAGAAACATTTTAAACGACGTTTCATTACCATTCGGGACAACTATACAAATAGATAGCAAGATAGTACTCGAAACAGGCGACATCTTACAGGGATTATGTTCAACTGCGTCAAGTGCAGATTATACAGTTTCATTTCTTAGACAAACTTAAAGGGGCTATTTATGGCTTACTTAGGTACGCAACCAAATGATGTAAAAAAGAATACAGGTTTATATACACCTAGTGAAATACTGCAATTAGAAAAAGATGGACATTGGGGTGGTTCATTAGAGTTATTAGAAAGTAAAGATTTAACAGGCACTAATCCAACTGCTTTAGATTTTACAAATATGCAAGAAAATAATTATAATGTACATTTATTAACATACAATAATTTACAGATAACTAGTGGCTCAGACACAATAAGATTAAGAGTTTCAGATGATGGTGGTAGTACTTATGAAAGTGCAAGTGTTTATGATTCAGCAGTAAGAATTTTAAGATATAATGCAACTTTTGCAACACCATCTTTTAGGGTTAATTATAACGCTTTTGATAGAATTGGGCAAAATGCAGTAGACCAACCTTATAGTGGATACATATATATTTATAATGCAGGGGATTCATCAAAGACTACAAGTATTAGTTTTCATAATTCAACTATGGAAGATGGTTTTAGATATGGTGGTGGTACATATAAAGTTACTTCAACAATTAATGCTCTAAGATTATATTTATCTACTTATGAATTTAAAGATGTTGGCTCTGTTGTTAATTTATATGGGATAAAACAATGAGTAATTTAAGACTGATTAATGAAACAGTAATAAATACACCTATAAACACACTTCAAATTACAGATATATTTTCTAGTGATTTTAACACTTATTGCATTGAAGTTGTTGGAATTTCTTGTGAGTCAAGTCTTGATAATAATTCAGCAACTATACAGCTACTTGATGCAAGTGGTAGCACTATATTTGATACTAATCAAATGTTTGAATATGATTTTTTTAGAGGTTTTGACAGTACACCTTTAGAAATTGGTGGAACAGGCAGAGATGAATTTGGGCTTATTTACTATGATGATGATGCAGATAATGCTTTTACTAACATGACAATGTGGATATTTAATCCCTTTGATACTGATAAATATACATTTCATATATCAGAACTATCAGGGGTTATGAGGAGACCATCAGATGACCATGTTGCTATGTTTGCTAAAGGAATGGGAGTACACCAATCACAGGAAACAATTACAGGTTTATCATTTATTAACAGAGATAGTTTGAACATAGCAACAGGCACTTTTAGGACTTATGGGCTTAGGAGAGATGATAGCTAATGGCAGGGAATATAGTACAAGTTAACACTAACACTATAACTACTAATGTATCACAGGTTATTTTGACAGGAATAAATACTGATGATATATATTTTTGTACTTTTGATAATGTATCAGCTTCTAATGATAATAAAGGAATACAAGTGAGAGTTGGTAAAAGTGGTGTTTTACAATCAGATTCTAATTATAGGTATCAATATTTAAACCTTAGAACAGATACTTCTTATTCAGAAACTAGGGGTACTAATGCAGGTGTTGCAGTTGGTAACTCTGGAACTAATACAGGAGAAACAGGACAAGGCATAGTTTACCTTTATAATTTTAATTCAAGTAATGAGTTTAGTTCATACTCTATTGCAACATCTTTTTTGAATGCAAGTCCACACAATACAGGAGCTATGGGTGGAATACAACATGCTGTTAATAGTGCAAGTGATTCTATTGGGTTTACTGCTAGTAGTGGAGATTTAGCAAGTGGAACTTTTACTCTTTACAGACAGGTAGGTAGCTAATGAGTGAATATGGATACATACCAGAAGCACCAGAACAAAGTTTTGGAAATAATAAAGGGATATTTACACCTAAAGATATTTATGATCTAACAAGAGCAGATAAATACACTAACTATGGACAATTAGAATTAATTGAAACTCAAAATATAACAGGTGTATCAAGCACAACTTTTTCTGATTTAGGAAATTATAATGTACATTTTTTAACTGTAAATGATTTTCAACCAGTTCAAGATGGAACAGATTTGAGAATTAGATTTATTTCTAATGGAACAGAATATACAACAAATTATCAAAGAGCTTTACAGTATGGATATTCAACAGGTACTAATGGAGAGGAAAAAAATTCAGCAGGAGATTATTTTAGAGCTGTTTTCAATACAGGTAGTGCAACTAATGAAAAAGGAAACTCTTATACATATCTTTATAATTTATTAGACAGTTCAAAATATAATTTTGCTACTCAACAATCTGTAGTTATAGGTGCAGAAACTCACCCAACTATGAAATATATGTTTGGAAGTTATGTACAAACAAGTGCAGTAGCAATGGACACTATAAAACTTTACAATGTTTATAACAATGTTTCAGCAGACATATCTCTATATGGCATAAAGGAATATTCATAATGGCTACTGATTTAGAATTTATAGAACAGTTTGAAGTTACAGGAACAGTTCAATCTTTAGATTGTGATAATGTTTTTACAGATAAATATGATGTTTATTATTTAACAGTTGCATTGAAAGAAAGTTCATCAGGGAATAACCAATGGATAAGAATGAGATTAATTGATAATACAGGAACAGTTATAACTGCAAGTGAATATGATTATGCACAGTTAGTTATGCCAGCTAATAGTGGTTTTTATGACACCAATAGAGCAACAGGACAAAATGTTATTTTATATGGTGGTATTGGATATACAGATGACACAGGAAATGGTGGTAGTTTATATGTTTATAATCCTAATGACAGTTCAAGTTACACATTTTTACAAGCACAAGCAGGTAGCACAGTAGGTAATGTTTTATATGGAACTAAAGGAATTTCAGTACATAAATCTGCTGAAACAATTAGAGGTATAAGATTTTTGACAAGTGCTTTTTGGGGTAGTGGAACAGTATCAGTATATGGAGTTAAATAATGGCAGGTAGCTTAATAAAAATAGATGAAGAAATAGTTACATCAGCAGTAGCAAGTGTTACTTTAACAGGTATTGATAGCACTTATGATGTGTATATGTTAACTATAAATAATGTTGATAATTCAAATGCAGGAAGTGTTAAAGCAAGAGTTATAAAAGCAAGTGATAGTTCAGTAGATAGCACAGCAAATTATGATAGTGCTTGGAAAGGTATAAGAACTATAGGTAGTTTTTCTAATCAATCTTATACAAATCAAACAGAATTTAAAGATTTAGCTTGGTCACAAAATACTGGTGACCAAGAAACAGCACAGGGTACTTATTATCTTTTTAATTTCTATAATGCTTCAGAATATTCATTTATTACTTTTGAAAGTCTAACTTATGGTTTTCCTAATACAAGTAAAGAATTATTATCAACTACAGGTGGTGGTGTACATACAGTTGCACAAAGTAATTCAGGAATATATATAGTTCCAACATCTAATAATTTTGTAGCAGGAACATTCACATTATATGGTTTAAAGAAGTAATTAAATAAAGTATGAAAAGATAGAAAGGATAAATTATGGCAACATTAGAGCAATTAACAGCAACAGCACAAGCAGAAATAGACGCGAAAAAAACTGCTAATGGTGGCGACGGTATGTTTGCACAAGTAAATAACATTAGACGTGAATTTACAGAAGCTGAATATGACCAAGCAGTTATCGATAAAGCTAATAGCGATTTTGACCAACAAGAAAACGGTTATAAAACTGCTAGACAAGAAGCTTACGATAGTACTGGAAACCAGTTAGATCAGCTTTTTTGGGATATACATAACAATAAGTTAGATAAAACCGGCGAATGGTACAAAGCAATAAAAGCTGTAAAAGACGATAATCCAAAACCTGAATAATGAAACTTGAAGTTATCAGGACTCAGCTTGGTTCTGATGCAACCAACGGCGAGTTATGGATCGATGGAGTCCGGGAGTGTTTTACCCTTGAGGATGAAGTTCGAGATGGTCCAAAGGTTTACGGTGAGACGGCTGTTCCTGCTGGTGAGTATGAAATAACATTACGTACTGTTGGTGGTTTTCACACTCGAACTAAAAAACATTACGATAATAAAAAAGGTTTTGGTCCTGGTTGGCATCAGGGTATGCTTTGGGTCCGCAATATTCCTGGTTTTGAGTTTATATTAATTCATCCTGGTAACGACCAATTCGACACCCTGGGCTGTCTATTGGTAGGTAAAACCCAGCAGGACCTTGATAAAAACAAAGACGGATTTATTGGTCAGTCACGAACTGCTTATGAGGCTCTCTATCCAAAAGTTAAAGATGCTCTGCTTGATGGCCAAAAAGTAACTATAAAATACACAAATCTAGGCCAAGTTTCAACCACTCCCCTTGATGATAATATTGCTGTAGAAAAGGAGCAGCTGTTGTCTAAAGGTGATAAAGGCTTAAATGTTAAATTTTTACAAACTCTTTTATTAAAGTGGAACGCGGATTGCTTACCAAAATATGGAGCGGATTCTGATTTTGGTGGCGAAACGTACGAAGCAATAAAAGAATTTCAGATTGAAAATGCATTAGAAGCCACCGGCTCTATCGACTTTATGACGGTTATTGCTCTCTCAAAACACGCTTAGGAGCAAAAAATGAAATTGAAAGATTGGGCCATTAAAGTTGGCATTCGAACTTTACGCACATTTATACAAGCATTCTTAGGAGTCCTGGTTGCATCAGGTGCTGGAATGGTTGAGATTGATGTTTTGTCTAACGCTATGGTTGCCGGACTTGTAGCTGGTGTTACTGCACTTCAGAATGGTTTAGAAGAGTGGACTCCAACTAATAAAGGCTAATTAAAAGAAACTTTTGTTATATAAATTTAATTCTTTCATAAGAATTGCTATCGTCATGTTTTTAATATTACCCATTCCGGTCTTTGCTAATGAAACAACAACGTATGAGCGTATTGCTGATGATGGTCAAAATCAAACTAACTTAACTTTTGACTATGGTGGTGTTTCCTGGAATAGATTAGATATTCACGGCACTGATTGTGGATCATCGAGCCAAGCGGTGCATTTTAATATGCAAAGCGTAACCGACGGAAAGTTGACTATGACATTCCCGGAGTCGGATGTATCAGCTGCAGGTTTTTTAAGTGGTTGTGTAAATGATAATTATTCCGTGACTTGGAACTATTCAGATAGTACATCTGCGACTGAAAATTATTCAGGCCAATCTAGTAGTGATGTTACCAACATGTATGAAAACATTACACATTCTGTTAGCGGTAAATATATAACTTCAGTCGAGATTGTTTACGATGACTATGTAATTGTGGATGATATCTTTTGGACCTATGGGACTCCGGTGACAACAACTACAACTTCAACTACAACAACTTCAACAACCACTACCCTGCCAGTTGTAAAGCCACCGATTAATGTTTCTGTTGCTTTTGCTACTGATAATGGTTCAGACGGTTTGTTGGTAAATTGGGATTTGTCAAACGAAGGAAACATTGAACCTGAGCGTTACGCTATAGGTTTTGACGAGGGTTCGTGCTGTGGTTATGGAATTGCTACGGGTAATGTTGGAGATGAGAATGCATTAAAAACATCTTATTTTTTCACATTTAGTTACCTGGAGGCAGTCTTTGGTTCTCAGTATGGTGACTTTTATTTTAAGGTTCGTTCGGATAATGATTCGCAATCTTTATATTCATCGTTCACGGACCCGGTCCAGCATTCCGTAACGGTTCCAACAACTACAACCACTTCAACAACAACCACAACCCTGCCCCCTGCACCAATTGTCTATGAGATACCTAAACCTGAACCGGAACCTGAGCCAATTGTGGAATTGATATTAATTGGCGATGTTGAAGTTGAATTTACTGAGGATGAAATCGCTGACGGTACAGTTGACCGAGAAAAAGAAAGACAGAAAAACCTTGATTTCTTTGGTTGTGAGGCGACTGACGCTCAAGTTAAACGTGGCGATTGTGGCGATGTTGATATTTTAGAAAATACTGAAATAGATGAAAACCTTGAAACAGATACTTTTGACTTGAAAGATTTGTCTGATGAGGAACTTGAGGAGCTGGAACTTCAAGCTCAGGAGGATGCCGAGTTACTTGAGGAGGAACTTGAAAAGATTGAAAAAGAAATCGAGGATGAAATAAGAAAAGAGTTAGAAATGTCCGGGGGTTTTTTTGATGGTCCTGTTGAGGAGTTGACTGATGATGAACTTGAAAAAATTAACATCTTAATCGATCAAATAATTTTCATTGAGGAAAATGTAGACTTTGATGATTTTGAGTTACCGGAGGATGAGGTTATTGAAATATTTGAAGTTGACCCGGATATTGTAATTGTGTTTAAAGAGCCAAAAGATGAAGAGCAACCACCACCAATAATTGAAATATTTGACGAAGGCGAGGACGATGTCTTTGTTGAGCCTGTTGATGTTGAAATAAAAGAAACTAATAAAAAGAAAATAGTTTTGACCCAGGATGAAATTATTGAGGTTGAGCAGGCTGTTGAGGAACTGGTTGAGGTAATTGCAGCGGCTGAAGATGAGATCCCTGAAATTCCAAATGAAATAACTGAGAATTTGTCTGAGGACCAAGTTGAGGCTGTTGTTGACACTTATGTTGAAACCCTGGAAGTCGAGGCCAAAGTTGAAATAATTAAGGATGTTGTTGAGGTTGGCCTGGAAGAGTTGTCTGATGAGCAGGTTGCTGTTGTTGCTGCTGTTGTTGAGTCTGCTATTGATGATGTTGCTCAGTTATCTACGGAGCAAGTTGAAACCGTTGCTGAGGTTCTTGGTCTTGACGATTCAGAGGACGTTGCTGTTCTAGCTGCAAATGTACAGGATGATGCAGCAGTTGCTGAGGCTGTTGATTCATTTGTTGAACGTGCTGCGTCTGAGAAAAATAAAGACGTTGAAAACTATAACGTGGCTGATGCTGTTGTTGAGTACCAAGTAGAGGAGTTTTTTGAAAATCCGACAATAATTTTTGAGGTCGATTTTCAAAATATTAATTTAACGACATTGGGCGATGACTTAACTAAACAACAAAAAGAAAAGGCACAGGAGGTTGTTGTCCCTGTAATTATTGCAAGTCAGATTATTTCTGCTGCTGTGCCATATAGGAGGATAAAATGATAAATAAAATCAAAGGACTATTTAAAAAGATAAAAGTTTTTAAATGGATTAAAAGTGTTTTGCAGGAGACCCTTGCTCAAACATTTACGCTTTTGGGTTTCTTTATTGCTTGGTTAACTTTAACCGGAACAGCAAAGGACATAGTTGGTATAGCCATACTTGTATCTTTGACTCTTTGGTTGTTAACCATTGGCTTTAGAAAATAGTGATAGGCTTTGTGTTTGTGTGCGCATTAAGTATGCCCGCATCTGCACAGGATTTAGCAAGTTACCAACAATGTAGTGAATATAACGAGTCCTGGACACTTGGTGCTGAATGGAGCACGCTCATCAATCAACATTTTAAAGAGAAAGACAGAATAACTGCTTATAAAATAATTGGTTGTGAAAGTTCAGGATTTGCAAATGCTAAAAATCCAACATCTACAGCAACTGGTTTATGGCAGTTCATTGATAAAACCTGGGGCTGGGTAAGTAAAAAATTAAATATGACTGGGTCGCCTTTAGATCCCTTAACCTCAACTCGCTACGCTGCGTTTTTAAAATATAAAACAAGCCAGGGATGGGGTCATTGGTCTGAGTCGGCTCATTGCTGGAAGGAGCCTAATGAAAAATTGGGATACACAAAAATTAATTAACAAAATATTAGACGTTTTATGGACTCTGTATTGGTGGTTTGATTCAAAAAACAACAAATTCTACAGGTGGTTAATCAATGAAGAGAAACAGCGACCAATGTCTGATTAGTTATGCTTATTCTATTAATCATAAAAATATGCGTTTAACTGCTCTCACATTGCGTTCTAAGCGGTTCATGTTGTTTAGGCCACCGTTCTGCGTAGGTACATTTAAAACGTCTTAGAGTGGCTAAAAGTGGCCACTACAAACCATTTTAAGCAATAATTTTTTGTTACAAACGTTTTTAATTTGTCTAGGCCACTATGAGTTCAGATTGGTTGCACTAAGTATTCTTATGGCAAGTATAAAAAAGAAAAGGATATTTTATGGCTACTTTCGTTTTCACGGACGCGTCCGTGACAATAAATTCAGTTGACTTATCTGACCATGTACGTTCTGTTACTTTAGACCTCTCGGCTGAAGAGCAGGATGATACGGCCATGGGTGCAACCTATCGCTCTAGAAAGGGTGGATTAAAGGAAGGCAGCCTGAGCTTGGAGTTTAATAGTGATTTTGCTGCTAGCGAAATCGATGCAACTATATTTCCTATTTTAGGGACTAGTGTTGCTTTCATAGTTAAACCTACCAGTGGTTCTGTTAGTTCAACTAACCCAAGCTATGCAGGGAATTGCTTAATTACACAACATGTACCTATGGGTAACGCTGTTGGTGATTTGGCGACCACATCTGTTAGCTGGCCTACTTCCGGAACAATTACAAGAGCTACGAGTTAATCGTGGCATCATCAGGGTTGCACCAGCTCACTTTGGTGTACATTGAGGGAGAAAAACAAGAACTCGATTTAAGGCCTATTGACTTTGTTGCCGTTGAGCGTAAATTTGGTACTCGTCCAGCTGCTGAATTACAAAATTTAGCATTTGAGGAGTTAATGTATTTATGTTGGCACGCAGCCAAAAGGCTAGGAGTTAGTGAATCATTCGATAAATGGTTAGAAACTGTTGCAAGTATTGACGGACTTGATGGAGATGATTCCCCGGGGTAGTTGACGGTCACTTCGTCAGCATAATTTGCGATGTTGCATTGGCTGCGGGGTTAAGTCCATTGGAGGTGGCCAATTTGCCCCTGGAGTATTTTGTTGGTTTACAAAACTCATTAATTAAAAGAAATGAACAAGAGAGGCAGGCGTCTAAGTAATGGCTAAGGGAATAACAAAAAAGACCTCAGGTAGCGGTATTGCTGCTGATGGTCTTAATGATGTTATCTTTGGCTTACGTGGCCTTGAAAAAGGGAACGAAGTTAGAAAAGAACTTAGATCCTTTCATAAGGAACTATCGAAAGAGGTTGAATCTAAAGCACGAGCTGAGGCGATGCGTCAAAAAGAACAGGGTGGCTCAGTACCAAAAAGGCAGCGTGGCTCTATGGGTTTTGTTGGTGGTGGTACTGATAAAACGGCCCACTTGGATATTCGTAAAACTAATAAATTCGCCAGGAACCTTGAGTTTGGCCGTGATTATCAATTCATACCTAACCTTGTAGTTGGTCCTGCTAAAGACGGCAATAGGTCAACAATGAGCAAAACACAGAGAGGTGCTGTTGCTAATCCCATGGTAAGAAATGCCGCAGGGAAGATGGTTTCTGATGGTATAAAAGGTTCATTCTACCCTGCTGAAAAAATGAAAAAAAGAGTTTATAAACAATGGATAGGTACATTTTGGTCTGCCCGAGGAGGTTTTCCTGAAGGTACAAAATATGGCGGTTATGTAGCTGAAAAAACAATTGCAGCTATCGTTCCAGGACTAGCTAGTGATTATGCAAATGAAATCCATAATTTAGTTAAAAAGACAATAAAGGGTAAAAAATAAATGGCGATGGACACAAAAACATTACGGTTTGAGTTCTTAGCTGACACTAAGAAATTTTTAGGCAAGGTTGGAGCGGTCGGTAAGAAGTTTGAGGTCTTGGGCCAAGACATGAACCGTGTAGGCGGCCAAATTAATAAAGTTTTTGCAGGCA
>Ga0208767_1003319_pt1 | contig 11752 bp, 18 predicted proteins | sample VirMetDEL_Mar_21_FD_184514 | JGI IMG/M metagenome (GOLD analysis project Ga0208767, IMG submission 184514) | Aqueous microbial communities from the Delaware River and Bay under freshwater to marine salinity gradient to study organic matter... | ecosystem: Environmental > Aquatic > Marine >... | reverse complement strand
CGAGACGCTTGGTTCGTGCCTACTCATCACTCAGTTTAAAAGACGCAATGCAAAAAATCTTGACGCAATAACCACGTCTCTCGGATCTTCTTTACGCACAACTTCGTTGTGCGTAAACTTTGAGATTGCATGTGGGATTTTTCTAATAATCATTTACCTTTATACATGCGTAAACTTTGAGATTGCATGTGAGTTTTTTCTTTTACCTATATACCTTTACATGTGCGTAAACTTTGAGATTGTATGTGGGATTTTTTCCTAAAGGTATTTACCTTTATATATAAAAAAATTTAAATTTTTTTAATTGGTCCTAGAGCCGTGGCAGCTCTTACCTGGACTAGGTTTAATTGGTCCTGAGTCTATAGCAGCTAAAATAAAAAGTTGACAGCTGTGGGCATCCCATGCTAATGAGACAGATAACTAACATGGAGAAAAAAATGAAAAATAAAAGATATAAAATAATCAAGGGGCTTTTTTATTTTGAGATAGTAGATAAAAGAATTAATCGACTGGTAGGGTCTCAAGAGACATTAGCAGCTGCAAAAAAAATAATCAAAAAACTAGAAGGGGGTAAATAATGCCTTTATTAAATTACTACAGTCAAACCAAAATGGCTAAGGGTGAAAAATACGGATATAAAACAGCGATATTGCATCTGGCACCATTTACATTAAGTGGAAAAAACGTTTGCCCTAAAGCATCCCCAGAATGTGCTGCAGCTTGTCTGAATACTTCAGGCCGTGGTCAGATGGGTTCCGTCCAGAAGGCCAGATTAAATAAAACAAATTATTTCTGGACTAATAAGAATGCATTCTTATGGGACCTGAGTCGTGAAATAGAACAGCTCAAAAAACGAGCTGCCAATCAGGGCTTCAAGTTTGCCGTTAGGTTAAATGGTACAAGTGACCTTGCATGGCATCGAATGAAAGTTGATGGAGGTGGTAGCCTGATGGAGATCCACAGTGATGTACAATTTTATGATTATACCAAGGTTTTAAATTATCTTGATCATGATCTTAAAAACTACAATGTTACCTTCAGTGACTCAGGGCGGAATGATTCGGACATAGCTGCAGCTATAGCTAAGGGCTCTAATGTTGCCGTTGTCTTCCAGGATAAGCTGCCCAAAAAATGGCTTAATAAAAAAGTCATTAATGGAGATCTACACGATTTGAGATTCCGAGATCCGGGTGGCGTGATAGTTGGACTGGTTGCAAAGGGTCAAGGCCGTAAGATTAACAATAAGTTTATCAAGGCGGTAGCCTGATGGATCATTTTTTAGCCTTTATAATGCGACTCGTAATATTCTTTCCAGTTACTATTCTAATAGTACTAACATTGATTCTATTAGTTTAGAACGATTCTAATACACAGCCCTACAACCTAGGGCTGTGTCAGCTGTAAATAATTAATTTGACATATCTTTTTAAATCCCTTATTAATGGGATTAATGATAAATAAAAAACAAACTAACAAAGGAGTTAATTATGAAATCATTAAAAAAAATGTTGGATATAGCCAACAATTATAAAACCATTGAGGATAAGGCAGTGACTTATTCTATCTTCAATGAAACAATAAAAAACTATACTAAGGTTAACAAGTTATTAAAACCTGAATTAGTTGAACATTGTGAAAACAACGGTAACTATTTTCAATTTAAAAAACCGACTGAATTAGGTCGTAAAGGTTTTTGGATTGGATCGGTTGAGTTACTTACAAAAAACACTAGTCGGTTTGATGTAACACAATTCAAAAAAGATAACCCAGAACTATATAATAAATATCTAGTTAGTGGTGTCTCTAATGAGTTGAGAACTAACCACAAAAAAGAGGTTAAATAATTATGGATATTGCTTTGCATATATTCTTAATCTTGATTAGTTTTTCAATCGCATTCTTAGGCGTTGTAGTACTATTCACGGTTGACGCTTTCACTGGTGGCATTCTTGCCACTGGTGGAATTGTATTAGCTTTAAAATCAATGGAGGTTTAATATGATACCATTTAAATTCAAGGGCTATAACGTAAAGATTGAAGGCGTAATTACGCCTTCAACGGATCAAGTTAAGTTTAGTTTTAGTAATGGCGTAGACGATAATGTTAACATATTAAAACTAAATACCATTAATGATAAAAAATGGATCAACGTAGTGAATAAAATACAGAGATCCATTAATGATCGTATAAGATACCTACAACAAACTAACAATTAACAATCATTGCCCCACGTGATCCGTGGGGCGTGGTACTTGATAGAGGTACCAGTCGAAATCTAAAAATAGAAATTTTTTTATTTCTATTTTTTTAGGATTTTTATACGAAAGTTTACTAACTTTACCTTTACTTGATATGACAGATAGAAGTAGTAAGGTCTTGTAGAATTAAGGGGTTTCTTTTTTGGGGACCCAAGGGTATAGTAAATATATATGACTAATACAGATTTGATGACTACAGATCAGCTTCGAGAGAGGCTCGAAAAAGTGTGGCTTCAACATATAAAATTATGTCAAGACAACTTTTTGTATTTTGTAAAGAATGTTTGGCCAGATTTTATTTGTAGAACTGATAGTGATCCAGACAAATGGGGACATCATCAACATATTGCACATGAGTTTACGAAGATAGCTAAAAATAAAAAAGGAAGGCTCATAGTAAATATGCCTCCTAGACACACTAAATCAGAATTTGCATCTATATACTTTCCTGCTTGGATGATAGGGAAACATCCTAAAATGAAATTAATGCAGGTATCGCACAACGCAGAACTTTCAGGAAGGTTTGGTGCTAAGGTAAGAAATTTAATTGATAGTCCAGAGTATAAACAGATCTTTGGAGATGTTAAACTAAGAGAAGATAGTAAGGCAAAAGGACGTTGGGAGACCAATCAAGGTGGGGAATACTTTGCAGCGGGTGTTGGCGGTTCTATCACAGGACGAGGGGCGGACTTACTTATTATTGACGATCCACATACAGAACAAGACTCAATGTCTGATAGTGCTATGGAGAGAACTTACGATTGGTACTTGTCTGGACCTAGACAACGTTTACAACCGGGAGGCTCGATTGTACTTGTAATGACCAGATGGGCTCAAGATGATTTGACTGGTAGATTAATTAAAGCACAAGATGAACCTAAAGCAGATAAGTGGGAAACAATTTCTTTTCCTGCGATCATTGGTGAAGACAAAACTGCAAAACCTGTTTGGCCAGAATATTGGAACCTAGAGGAACTAGAAAAAGTTAAAGCGTCAATATCAGTGAGAAACTGGTCAGCCCAGTACATGCAAAATCCAACTTCAGAAGAAGGAGCAATATTAAAACGAGAATGGTGGCAGCCATGGGCCGGGGATATTCCGACTTTAAAACATGTCATACAATCTTATGACACTGCATTTAGTAAAAAACAAACTGCCGATTACTCAGCCATTACTACATGGGGAATCTTCACGCCTCACGAATCAGGGCCAGATGCTATTATGTTAATTGATGCTGTAAAAGGTAAATATGATTTTCCAGAATTAAAAATGGTAGCCCTAGACCAATATAAGTATTGGCAACCAGAAACTATTATTATTGAAGCTAAAGCTAGTGGGCAAAGTTTATTACAAGAACTTCGTAGAATGGGTATACCCGTTATGGATTACACTCCAGGACGTGGACAAGATAAACATTCAAGAGTAAACGCTTGTGCTCCGATATTTGAATCAAGCCAAGTATATTACCCAAGAGATGAACATTGGGCTCAAGAAGTAATTGAAGAATGTGCAGCTTTTCCTCATGGAGAGCATGATGATTATGTGGACAGCACTACCCAAGCTATGTTAAGATACCGACAAGGTTTTTTTATAACTACTTATTCTGACGAGGATGAGGTTGAAAGTTATAAAGAACGAAAATATATATATTATTAGGAGATAAACATGTCAAAATTAAAGAAAAGACTTAAGAAAGCAGTTATGATTGGAGCAGCAGCTTATGGTGCTTCTAAATTAAAAGGTGCTATGGATAGAAAAGCTATGCTGGCTGGTGCAGATGCAAATGAAGGTTTTGGACAAATTGCAAAAAAATTTGTAACTAAAGGACCAAGAGTTGATAAAGGTAATGTAATGGAAGGTATTACAAAACTAAACAGATCAGACCTACCTACAAAAAGAAATATGAAATCAATCTTTGTTGGTAATGATGGAACAATCACTAAAGGTTTAGAGAAATTTAAAAATAAAGATATTTACTCTAAAACTATGAAAGCAAGAAGAGGTGAAAAATCAGGTGGAGGATTAAAAAACTTTTTAAACAAAGCTATACTTGGACCTAAAGCTCAACTAAACATGGGTGGTGAAGCATCAGTTAAAACTAAATTAAACGGTACACTGAAGACAAAAACATACTAAGCTTTTATTATGGCTGAAATTGATAAAGTAATTACTGAGGAGATTGAAACTCCTGAGACAGAAGAAATTGATGTTGAATTAGAATCAGAGGATGGTCAAACAACAGTCGAAGAAGCTGTAAGCGAAACTGAAAAATTTTTTGGTAACCTTGCCGAAGACATGTCGGATGAGGTTTTACAAAGAATGTCTAATCAGTTATTAGATGATTACAAAAAAGATAGAGTATCAAGAAAAGATTGGGAAACTTCATATACTAATAATTTAGATTTATTAGGTATTAAGCACACAGAGTTAACTAGACCATTCAAAGGTTCGGCATCCGTGACTCATCCACTTTTAGCAGAAGCCGTTACACAATTTCAAGCACAAGCTTATAAAGAATTATTACCGAGCCAAGGACCAGTAAGAACTAGAGTTCTTGGAGTTGAGGATAATGAAAAAACAAATCAAGCACAACGTGTTCAAGATTTCATGAACTACATGATTACTGAAGAGATGGAAGAGTTTACTCCAGAGTTTGATCAATTGTTATTTTATTTAGCATTAGCAGGATCTGCATTTAAAAAAGTTTATTATGATGAAGTAATGCAAAGAGCTGTATCTAAATTTATCCCAGCTGAAGATTTAGTAGTTCCATATTATGCAACAGATTTATTAGATTGTGAAAGAATTACTCATGTAATTAAAATGGGCGAGAATGAAATTCTTAAAAAACAACAAGCTGGATTTTATAGAGATGTAGAATTAAAACCATTAGCAAGTGGTCCCACTCAAATAGAAAAAAAATATCAAGAGTTAGAAGGAGTTACACCAAGTGGTGATAGACAATATTCTTATTCCGTTCTTGAGATGCATGTTGATTGTAATTTAGAAGAATTTGAAATGCAGAATCCAGAAAAACAAGTTAAGGTTCCTTATATCATAACAATTGATGAAGGCTCTGGCCAAATTTTATCTATCTATCGTAATTACGATATGGGTGATGAGACTAAAAAAAGAAAAGAATATTTTGTACATTTTAAATTTTTACCAGGATTAGGTTTTTATGGTTTTGGTTTAACACATATGATTGGTGGATTAAGTAGAACTGCTACTCAATCACTAAGACAATTACTTGATGCTGGAACATTATCAAACTTACCAGCTGGATTTAAATCAAGAGGTATAAGAATTAGAGATGATGACCAACCGTTTCAACCGGGAGAGTTTAGAGATGTTGATGCACCGGGAGGTAATATCAAAGATCAGTTTCAAATTTTACCATTTAAAGAACCATCAGCTACATTGTATCAGTTAATGGGTTTTGTAGTTGACGCTGGACAAAAGTTTGCAGCCATAACTAATATGGATGTTGGTAATGACATGCAAAACAGAGCAGTGGGAACTACAGTTGCATTAATGGAACGAGGTTCGAGAGTCATGACTGCTATACATAAAAGATGTTATTACTCAATGAGAAGAGAGTTTAGACTTTTATCAAAAGTATTTGCAACTTATCTACCACCTATTTACCCTTATTCAGTATACGGTGCAGATCAAGCGGTTAAACAAACTGACTTTGATGATAGAGTGGATGTTATTCCAGTTGCCGATCCTAATATCATGAGTATGGCTCAAAGAGTAACTTTGGCTAATGAAAATTTAAAGATAGCTATGTCAAATCCATTAATACATAATTTAAGAGAAGCATACAGAAGAGTTTATGAAGCATTGGGGACTCAAGACATAGATCAATTATTAATACCACAAGAGAAACCAACACCAAAAGATCCTGCAACAGAAAATATGGAATCCTTAATGCAGAAACCATTAAGAGCATTTCCAACTCAAGATCATGATGCACATATTGCAGCTCACGTAGCATTCATGGCTACAAGAATGGTTCAAATTAACCCACAAGTTTATTCAGCTTTACAAGCTCATATATCAGAACACGTCTCGTTAAAAGCTCAAGGAGAAGTTGGAGCTATGATTCAAGATGATCCAATGATGCAACAAATGTTACAACAAGATCCAGAGGGAGCACAGATAAGAACTGCTTCTATGATTGCAAAAAGAGTTGCAGAGATAACTACTCAACTTGCTCAAAGTGAAGCTATGGGTCAACAGAAAGATCCGTTAGTTGCATTAAAAGAAAGAGAACTAGATCTTAAAGCAGTGGATCTTCAAAGAAAAGCTGAACAAGATATGAATTCAAATGAGATCAGAGAAAATGAAATTGATGAAAGATTAGATATTGAGAAAATGAAACTAGAAAATAATGAAGATCAAGCAGCAGAGAGAATTAGAATTGCAGAAGAGAAACTTGATATTGCTAGAAAGAAAATTAAAAAGTAATGCCTTTTAAATCTGAAAAACAAAGAAGATATCTACATATAAATAAACCTACTATTGCAAAAGCATGGGAGAGAAAATATCTTTCAGGTGGAGAAGTGTTAAAACTTAAATCAAAAAAATACAAAAGAGGAGATGCGGTTGATACTGGAGACTTTGGTTCTGAAGCAGCTAACGATGCTAGTCTAAGTGCTGGAAATAAAAGCGTTGGTTATGGAGGGGGAGATGGAGATCCTAGAACTGGTGGTGGAGTTACTACGGGTGGTAATAAGGGTGTAAAAGCAGTTACTACAGTTATGGGAAAAGTTTTAGATCTACCTTTAACTGCATTAAGTTATGGTTTAAAATTTGCAAAAAATATTACAACACCACAAAAAACAGTTGCTACTAAAACTACTACTCCAAAAACAACTGGAGGTGGAGAGGGACAACAAGTTTCTTTAAAACAACCAATTATTCCTATGCAAACTTATAAAACAGTAGATACAAATTTAATTAATCCGAAAAAAAATTTTTTTAATTTCAAAGCATATAATATTGGGGGGTTATCTGGTGGAGTAAGATATGGCCCACCGCCAAAGAGGGGACCTAACTCACAAGTACCTCCAGTTAAAATGAAAAGAGGAGGATATAAAAAATAATGTGGTTATCAGCTATTAAACTTGCAATGTCTGCAGGATCAAAAATTTACGCTAACAAACAGAAAACTAAAATGGCTATGTCTGAAGCACAACTTCTACATGCTGATCGTATGGCTCGAGGAGAGGAGCAGTACCAGGGAAAACTTTTAGAGGCTAGACAATCAGACTGGAAGGACGAGGCAGTTTTAATAATTTTAAGTTTGCCCGTAGTAATTTTAGCCTGGGCAGTTGTAAGTGACGACCCAACCGCTATGGACAAAGTAAAACTGTTTTTCGAAATGTTCTCAGAGCTTCCGAAATGGTTTACAAATTTATGGATCCTTGTCGTGGCGAGTATTTACGGTATTAAGGGAACACAAATCTTTAAAAATGGTGGAGGAAAAAAATAATGTGGAAATGGATAAAAAATTTATTTAAAAGAGAGCCTAACAAAGATCCTCATATTGAATTTTATGAAGATCCTGATTATTCTAAAATGAGTAAAGGTGATCTTAAAAAATTAAGAGCTCAAGGTAAAATAAAATCTATCTATCCACCTTATATTTAGTTTTTTCTCCACCAAAAGATAATTGTTTTTCTATCATTATTAAAAACTTTTTTAACACCATGGTGTACGGTTTGGCCATTGAAAAAGGTAAGCATACCTTTTTTTGGTTTTAAATTTATTCCATTTTTTGTATAGAATTCTCCACCCTTAAATTTTTCATTAAGATAAATTAAACTATTATATTCAATATGTTCTCTGCCAGAATGATTATGTATGTGAAGACTAGCAGAAGAACCAGCATGATGGTTTTGTATTTCTGCTTGTTCAATAATTAATTTATTATTAAATCTTTTATTAATATATTTAGTAACTTTTTGTACTATTGGATCTTTAGTTATATCTATAATTCTGTCCTCCCAAGGTAGTGAGTTTTCTTGATAGCCTATATCATTAATCATTTTAAAATATTTTTTACACAATCTAGGCGATAAAAAATTATCTAATATGTACATTTTATCACCATTTGAAATTATTTTTTTCATTTGCAATTTTTAATTATTAATGTATTAATTATTCATGAGCCTAAAAGATACTTTATTACATGCTTTAGAAGATGATTACAATGCTAGAATTTCTAAAGCAGATGCTACTATAAAAATATACCTGACTAATTCAGTCGGGATTGGAGAGCATCCACAACACTTAGATGAGATAGATAAACAACTAGCAATTATTACTGATTCCGAAGAAAAAATTTCAGCTCTTCAAGTATTTAAATTATGATTCAAGGAGACAGCTCGGAGTATGAACTGTTAAAAAAATGGTGTGGTACATTACCATTTTTTGAAGAGCCTCAATCAGTTACAACATGTGAAATAGGAGTAAGACAAGGGCTTGGTTCTCAGATAATCATGATGAGTATTTTATCTCGATTAAAAAAAATTAATTATCAACATTATGCTATAGATCCTTACGGAGACCTAAAGTATAAACACTTTGATGGAAAAGCAAAATGGTTACAAAATGGAGTATGGAGTGAAGAAGCACCAACATATTCAAATGAAATGAGAGATCAAATGGTAAAAGATTTTTCCAAAAATCCATATTTTAAATTTTATAATATGACTGATATTGAATATATGAATATATTTAATTTAAGTAAAACTATATACGATTTAGTTTTCCTTGATGGTCCACATACAACAAAAGATATTTTAAGAGAAGTAATTTGGTTTGCAGAAAGATCAAGAAAAGGTTCTAGAATTATTTTAGACGATTATACTTTATGTAACTTTGAAGTAGTAAGAGCAGCTATTTCATATTGGGATTTTAAGGACATAGAAAAAGGAGATAATAAAGTTTGCTTTGAAAGAATATGTTAGATTATCACACTAGGGAACAGATTGTTAATGTAATTAATAAATCAATTAAAGATATAAAAGATCATATTTGCTATGGGGTTGAAACGGTTGAACAAATAATGTATGCTCGAGGCAGACTCAGCGCCTTAGAAACGCTGCTTCAGGATATTAAAAACCTGCAAAAAAAGGAGAATGACGATGGTTGAATTGATAAAACCTAAACTTACAAATTTCGGAAACGAAAAAAATAAAGAAGAGGTTAAATCACAAATTCCAACAGATCCTAAAGGCATCAAAGAATATCTTCAAGTAATACCAAACCCAGTTGGATACCGTATGTTAGTCAGACCTTGGTCTGGACAAGCAAAAACAAAAGGCGGTGTAATTTTAACAGAGGAAACATCCGAAAAAATACAAATGACAACAGTAGTTGGATTAGTTGTAAAAATGGGTGATCTTTGTTATCAAGACAAAGAAAAATTTCCAAAAGGTGCTTGGTGTAAAGAAGGAGAATTTGTTATTTACGGCAGATACTCTGGAAGTAGATTTCAAACTAGATTCGGTGAACATCGAATGCTTAATGATGATGAAATATTAGGAACTATAGGAAAGCCAGAAGATATTCTCCATTTATTTTAATAAAGGAGAATAAACATGGCAGAAGTAAAAGACTACAGTGCAGAAGCTCTACTAGCAAAAGAAAACGAAGTAGAATTAGACACTGATGATGTAAAAGAAGAAAAAGTTGAATTAACAGAAAATGTTTCTAAAGAAGCTGACACCAATTTAAATGTTGGTGAGGTAGATTTAGGATATACTGGACATTCAAAAACAGAAGAAGATAAATCAGATAAACCAAAAATAGAAGTTACTGAAGAAAAACCAGAAACTACTATTACGGAAAAACCTGAATCTGAATCTGAAGAAAAACCAAACCTTAACGAATCAAGAAGAGATTATCAAAAAAGAATTGATAAGCTTGTCTTTCAAAAGAAAGAAGCTGAAAGAAGAGAAAAAGCAGCTCTTGAATACGCTAAGGGAGTACAAAAGAAATTTGACACTAATCTCCAAAAGTTAAATTCTACTGACGACCAGTATCTAAAAGAATTAGATGCTAGAGTAGATGCTCAAAGAGAACAGGTCAAAGTAGCTCTTCAATCGGCAATCGAGAGCCAAGATGCTTCTAAGATAATGGAAGCTAACGATAAATTAACTCAATTAGCTGTAGAAAAAGAAAAAGCTAGATTAGAGATGACTAATCGTGAAGAAAAAAAGAAAGCCGAAGAAGAAAATAATAAACAACAACAAAACGTACAAGCTGAACCTCAAACAGCGGAAATGTCACAAACAACACCACAAATAACTCCTAAAGCTAAGAAGTGGGCTGAAGAGAATACATGGTTTGGAAATGACGAAGTAATGACTAATGCTGCCATTACTATTCACAATAATATTGCACAGGAAGGTATTGAACTAGACAGTGATGAGTATTATAATGAAGTAAATTCAAGACTGAAGAAATATTTTCCTGAAAGTTTTGAAAAAGCAAACGATGAGCTTAAAAAAGAAGCACCACAACCCGTCCAAACGGTTGCCTCTGCAAGTCGTAGTCAACAAGGACGCAGAACTGTGAAACTCACAAAGTCACAGGTAGCTATTGCTAAAAGATTAAATGTGCCACTAGAGGAATATGCTAGATACGTGAAGGAGGATAAATAGTATGAATACAATTAAGAGAACTTCACGGGAGTCAGAATCAAAAGTTTCAAATGAAACTAAAAAGTCCTGGACTCCACCATCCAGTTTGGATGCACCACCTGCACCGAATGGTTACGCCCATAGATGGATCCGTACTACCGTTCAAGGTTTTGAGGATACAGCTAATGTATCTAAAAAATTAAGGGAAGGTTGGGATTTTGTAACAGTCGAACAAGTTCAAAACGAAATCGGCTCAAACAAATATCCTTTCTATACCGAAGGTAAATATCAGGGTTGTATTGGAATTGGAGGCCTTGTGCTGGCAAGGATACCAGAAGAGATATTGGTTTCACGTGCTGAGTATTTTAAAAAACTTACTCAAGACAGAATGAACGCGGTAGACAATGATCTTATGAAGGAACAGCACCCAGACATGCCTATCAATATTGATAGACAGTCTAGAGTGACCTTTGGTGGTAGTCGTAAAAAATAATATTTTTGCAATACCTACCGGGTTATTAAAATAAACTGTTAAAACGGAGAAAACAAATATGTCAAATCAAGTAGAAAAGTTTGGTCTTAGACCTTACAGAAAACTAGATGGAACACCTCTTGTTGGAGCCCAAAACAGATATACGATTGCTTCAGGTTATACTTCTGCAATTTTCCAAGGCGAAATGGTTGAACCATTAGGCACTGGAAATATTCAGAGACATGGCCCGAACACTTCGGATGCTGTTATAGGCGTTTTTAACGGATGTTTTTACACAGACCCAACTACTCAAAAGCCGACTTACAGCAATTACTATCCAGGTGGTATTGCTGCTTCTGACATCA
>Ga0208767_1003318_pt1 | contig 11753 bp, 9 predicted proteins | sample VirMetDEL_Mar_21_FD_184514 | JGI IMG/M metagenome (GOLD analysis project Ga0208767, IMG submission 184514) | Aqueous microbial communities from the Delaware River and Bay under freshwater to marine salinity gradient to study organic matter... | ecosystem: Environmental > Aquatic > Marine >... | reverse complement strand
TTTTCTTCTGCGTCTGTCCATATCTTGTAAAACATATTCATACCATGTGGTGTTGAAACAATAATCACCTTTGTAGATTTACCAGATGAAATTGTAGGATACACAGAACTAAAAAACTGTTCTGCAACATTTGAAGGAACATATGCAAATTCGTCCAAGAATATAATGTTGTATGAACCACCTCTTACTGCACTTGCAGATGTTGATGATGCAAGTATCTTAGAACCATTTTCTAATTCTAACGAACCTTTGTTCCAAGACATTACTCCTTGTTGTAACCATTTTGGTAAATGTTCGTATGCAAGTTGTAGTCGTCCTAACAAATCTCTTGCAGTTGCAGCCTTGTTTGCAAGTATAGCTATATTAACACTTGGATTAAATAGTGCGTAATGTAGGAGGTAGGAAATCATCACAGTGGACTTACCAGACTGACGAGGTAATTTACAGATAGTAAAACGATTTTTGTGAAATGTACCAACCATCTCTTTTTGAAATGGGTACATCTTGAATTGTATTAGACCTTCGTCTAGTGAAACAATCTTTACATAGTTCTCAATAAAATACTGAGGACTGTCCATACATTTTTTATATTCGAGAAGTTCTTCTTTCGTCCACTCTTGTTGGACATTTGCTTTCTTTAGATTAGGATTACCTAGATATACACTATCAGTCATCTTTCCTATCCCTTAACATCTTCTGTAACTCAGCAGTCGAACCAACATACAACGCATTCGTTACACTCTTTGGTGCGTTGTTTGGAACTTCCTTTAATTTTCTCATCTTCTCTTGTAGGTCACCAAGTTTCTCTGTAACTTCTGCGACTTGTTTGATTAGATTACCAGCTACTTCATATGTTCTAGGGTGTTCACTTTCTCTTGCGATTTCTAATATACCTTCAATCGCATCTGTACCTTTCTCTACTAGATTGTAGAAGTTCTCTCTCTGGTACTTGTAATCATTCTCTAGGTCTTCGTTATTTTCTTTAGGTCTAGGTATAACTTTCTTCTGCACAGGTTCGGACTTTGCAAGTTCCACTGCACCTAAGGCTTCATCTATTATGTCTTTTGTTTTACTCATTATTAATGCACCATTGCAATACCATGAACTCTTGTTGTTTTACTACCACTTTGATTTGCAAATTCTACTTTGTATTTAACTTGAGTTCCACTCGTTACGGTTACTTCATTTGAAACTGCAACTTTAACTCCACTAGAAAAAGTATTACCTGTTGAAGATAAAGTTACTTGAGTAAAATTACTACCATTATCAGCAGACAAACTTACTTTTAAATCTGTATTTAGTGTTGCTGTACCAGCTGCATCTGCATATAATACAGTACAAGACATTTTAGTTTCTGCAGCTGATATTGTTGTTGCAGTAGATTCATAACTACCTGTTGCATTTGCACTAACATCTGTGATACTTACATACTCACTTGCATTTCTAGAGGTGTTCGTTAAACTTGTAATACTATTTGCATCTTGATAAATATCAGCAGTTATATTAATACCAGTAAATTTTACTCTGTTTTGTTCTATACTATCGTTTAACATTAATAATGCTATATCTCTTTGCACTGGTTTTACGTCAGCAACCACGTCACCATATTCTAAACCATCACCACCTGAATTAACAATAACACCTTTATTTGCAGTTAAACTTGTAAGTCCTGTGCCTCCATTTGCAATAGGAACAGCACCAGTAAGTTTACTTGACAAGTTTACTGTACCACTTGCTATTTTTCCAGATGTAATTATACCGTCTTGTAGTTTTGCATTTGTTATTGCACTATCAGCTACATCTGCTGTTGCAATTGTTGTTGCACCACCAGACAATAAGTTTGCTAAATTTCTTGCACTTGACATAATTTCTCCTAATAGATTAATGAAATACCATGAAGTTCTGTTGACTTAGAAGCACTTTGATTTGCAAATTCTACTTTATATTTTAATTGTGTTCCACTTGTAACAGTAACTTTATCAGATATAATTGTATTCAAACCAGTTGAAAGAACTTGACCTGTAGATGTTAAAGTCACTTGAGTAAAATTACTACCATTATCAGCAGAAACAGAAATTTTTATATCTGTATTCAATGTTGCCGAACCAGCTGCATTTTTAACTAATGCTACAACACCCATTTGAGTTACTGCACTTGATATTGTTGTTGCCGTAGATTGATAACTACCTGATGCATTTTGAGCACCTGTTTCTACTGCAAACCAATTTCTTATTGTCCAGTTTGGATTTGCATCTTTAAAAGAATAACCAGCATATACTAATCCAGAAGTAGCAACATCTAGTGTTGACCAACCAGAATTAAAACCATTTCCAGTTGCTTGGTTAATATTAGTCCAAGTTCCACTATTACTATTTCTTTTTTCTTGTGTAATACTATTTTGGTCTTCTAGTGGTGAGTAAGTAAACCTTATTTGCCAACCAACACTAGCAGTACCACTGCTAAAACCCATGTTAGGGTCATATCCACCTGTATGGTTTCTTCCTGAATTATAAGCAGTCCAAATAGTAGGTGCAGCTTTTGTGATTTGCATATTCCAACCACCTCCACCACCACCAGCTTTTGTAACTACTTGTGCAGTCCATGTTACCTTTGTTGTTGCCCAATTATATGTTGTTCCTTGTGGTACTATATAATATCCACCACCGCCTGGAGCTGAAGACGTATGGTCAACATAAGTAAAATTAGAACCACCACTTTCCCATGCACCTGTGCCAGGCGAACTTATTGTAAAACTAGGAGTAGAAGCACTATCAATTGAAGTAAAAGTTCCTGATGTAAGCCAAGGATTTATATAAACAGTAGTTCCAGAAAGAGCACTAGAGGTTTTAGACTTTCCACCAGAAACAGAAACACTACTTAAACTTGTAACATTGTCAGTATTAGCATAAGCATCATTTAAATTTGACGTAAGTTCGTGTGATGCTCTTGATTGTTGTATAGTATCGTTCAATGCAAGAAGAGCTATATCTCGTTGTTGTTCTGTTAAATCAGAAGTTACAGCACTAAATTCAAATGCTGTTCCTCCACTATTAACTAATAATGCTTGTCCACCAGAACCTAAAGATGTAAGTCCTAATCCACCGTTTGAAGTTCCTAATGTTCCAGTAACTTTTGATGTAACATCAACAGCACTGTCAGCAAATTTTGCACCAGTAATTGAACCTGCTAACTTATCTGCATTAATTGAACCATCTGCAATATCATCTGATTTAACTTTGTCGTCAGTGGATAATAAACTTGCTAAATTTCTTGCGTTTCCCATTTTTTTCCTTAGTATATAATTGTTACGCCTTGTACTCTTGTGCTTTTGCTACCACCTTGATTTGCATATTCTACTTTGTATCTAACCTGTGTCCCACTCGTTACAGTAACTTTATTAGAAACTGCTGTAATTTGTCCAGTGCTTACAGTGCCAGTTCCAGCTGCAGTTAAAGTTACTTGAGTAAAATTACTACCATTATCAGCAGACAAACTTACTTTTAAATCCGTATTTAATGTTGCTGTACCAGTTGTATCTTTATATAGTATAACACAAGACATTTCTGTAACTGCATTTGTTATCGTTGTTGAAGTACTTTGAAAACTTCCAGTTGCAGTTCCATCTACAGCCATACCACCAGTTTGCAATGTAACATTTGTATTGTTTCCTGTATTATTCGTATTTTCAAAAGTATCTGTTACAATGCTTGATAAATTATGATAACCTCTACTTTGAGCAATATTATCTGTTAAATTAAGTATAGCAATGTCTTTTTGTAGAGGAGTTAAATCAGCAGCTGCCGCTCCAAATTCAAAAGCAGTTCCAGCATCATTTACAATTAAAGCACTTCCAGAAGAACCAAAACCAGTTAATCCATGACCACCATTTGCAATGGGAATAGCACCTGTTAATTTTGTAGTTGCATCTATTGTAGAATTAGATATTTTTGCATTCGTAACAGCACTATTAGCAAGTTTATCAGCAGTAATAGAATTATCATCTATATCTGCAGCTGTAAGTTGACTATCCCCCCCAGACAATAAGTCTGCAAGATTTCTTGCGTTACCCATTTTTTTCTCCTACCTCTATTTATACCTAGAAAGCATTGTTATACTTAAACGGAACATCGCCCCATGCCATGTAAACATAATCAGTTGCATTAGCATTAATTTTACCATCAGTATTTCTCATTTTCACCCCATTGCTAACAAAATCTAAATTTACAGCACTAGGGTCAAATTCTGCATCATTAGTATCCCACATTAAAATTTTTTCTCCCATTGCGTTAAAAGTTTCTCTTGCAGAATCTATTACTACCCAATTATCACTACCTAATTTTTTCGTTACAAATAATCTGGGTCTAAAGCCTAAGTAAAGAAATACCCCTTCTGCATTGCCGTTGCCTTTGTAAGTTCCAAACTTACTATAGCCTTCAACTGAATGCCACGCATATGCAACATAGGTTTGACTACTTGCATTTACTCTACCTTCAGTACCTAAAGATATAACAGAGGTAGTAGGTTCTGTATCTTGCCAAAAAGAGCTACTAGTGCCTGCATTAGCATTAGTATTTAAAGCAAGGTATTTTGTAGCTCCTAAACTCGTATGATAAACTCCCCAAGTTTGAGAAGCACTTCTTCTTTTGGTAAGTATAAAATCTGGTTTAGCTGATAGTCCATGTCCAATAGTAGCATTACTTCCTGTTCCTGTATAAGTCATAATGCTAAAACCAGCTTTTGTATTTGCTTGTACTGTAGAAGTTATTGAACCATCTGTATTGGAGCTTGTCACTCCTCCATTAGCTTTCCAACACCACCCAGTATAAGTCCAACCATTTTCCCAATTATATTTATCATTAGTACCAAGAGTAAAACCATCACTAGTAAAAGATTTTAAACCATCTGAATCTGTTCCTTCTGCTATATCAGCATTTGATTCTAATCTTTTTGTAGCACCTCTTGACGAATCAGTAAGTATACTAGGATTAGAACCACCTGTTCTTTGTTTAATCCATACGAGGTCAGGTTTAAAGCCAACTCCATCTACTGCTCTATCATCTGTTCTATTACCAGTATAAGTAACTACATTAAAATTCTTAGCAGGATAATCGTCTTCAGTTTGTGCTGGGTCTATATCATCTGATATAGGTAAGTTAGCTGTACATAAAGCTAAAAATCCAGTTGGCGGCGTATAATAAAAATCACCAAAGCCATTTCCATCAGTATTACCTTGTGCTGTTTCATCTCCACCGAAAGAACTATCTTGTCCAAAATTAGCTCTTCTAAGAGCAGGAGCACCAACAGCATTTGTACCCATTAAAGGTAGAAAATGTTTTCCTTGCAAAGCAGATGGTATTGCATATCCACCAGTATTATTATTAGGATTTGCTGATGATTCATCATTGTCATAAACATAAGTACCATTACCATGAAACCATACTTTATTATTATCTAAATCTAAAGCACAACCAACAATTTTTGTATCTCCATTATAATATTGAGTGTTAACAACTCCTTGATTACTTCCATTTATTCTGACTTCAGAAAGTTGTGTCCAATTTATTTCACCAGTTATACTACCAGTAACCTGAGTTAAATAAGTATAATCATCACTTACAATCACACCAAATGAGTCATATGCACCATAATTATTCTCACACCTTGCTTCAAAATACCATTTACCAGAAGAAACTGCCATAGTACCAACAACATTAGAAGGATAACCAACACTAGGTAAATATAAATTTCCTTTTGTTACTGTTGCATTTGCACTTTTAGCCAAAGGGTTTAAAGTACAAAAATTTCCACTACTTGCCATTATTTTCTCCTATGAGCCAAATGTTGGGCTATCTAGCACTTGGTGGTCAGTGCCCATATTATGTACTCCAAAATCATTATTGTTTCCAGAACTATCGTTGCCTAAAGCACTTGCGTTTTCAAATTTTAACCTGTAGCCATTATTTCCAAAAGTTAAATCAGCAGTGTCTTTAGGTATCCAAATTCCGTTCTTTGATTCGCCAAAAGATGTTGGAGTAAGTTGTTGTCCGTCTATCGAATTTATTTCTGCCATATATCCATCAAAAGCATAATCAGAATTATCAGCTTTATTTCTTCCTATATAATGTCTATTACCAGAAACATTATATGCAACATCTAAGTTTTGTGAAATACTGTCATCAAATGAATCTACCTCACTTCCATTTACATAAACTTTTAATCTATTAGCATTAGTTCCGTCTGTGGTGTCCCAAGCTATAACTAAATGAAACCAGCCTGTTATATCCCTAAATACTCCACTTGTATCACCACCTTCTACACCTGCTGAAGTACCAACACCAAAAGTATCATCACCAGCACTATGGTCAAATGCAGCATTTATTCCATTACCTCCAGTATGACCATGAAGAACATTCATATAAAGATTTCCCAATTGCCCTCTTTTAATCCAAGCACTCCAAGTATATTTATCAGCATTAGTAGGAGTTCCAAGTGTATTTGAACCTGTTCCTCCCCATTGCAATCCTGAAATATCTGCTCTATCGAACCTAACAGATTGCTCTATCTCATAGTCATAAAAAGAACCACCACCACCTTGTCCAGATGAACCAGCTAATATATCTTTAGAAAAAGGCATTACTTATCCGTTCCACTCTCTGGGTCAAAGTTCTTTGCATCTTCAAAGAAAGAGGTTGACTCATTAAAACCAAAATCGTCATCTGCATCTGCACTTGCTGGATTTGGTGTAACTGTGTATCTCTGTTCTCTACTTGGTGCATTAACTTTTGTATCTGTAAACTGGTCAACTTGTACAGTTCTAATAACCTTATCAGAAGTAACAGGGCCATATAAATAAAACTTTGCAGTGAAAGTAAGAGTGTAAATAATTGCTCTTCTTTCTTCGAAGTTTCCTTGATAACTATCTTCGTAACTTACAGAACCTAATATGATTGGAACATCTCTTTTGATACCCATATCAGCCATATCGTTTATTGTAATTGTATAATCTGGTTGGAAGTATGGAAGTATTTGTTCTACGACTTGTAATGCGTCATCAGAGTTTTTTGCCATAACATACAAAGTAAAATCTAAATTGTATGGTACAGGCATATACTGTACATCTAACTTATTTGAATCACTTGATTTAACTTTCTTAAACTTTTGTACTCTGTTTAGTTTTCTTACAGGGTCATATGCAAGATTAGAAATCTCAAAACCTATTCTTGGTAAAGTGACTGCAACTTTATTTTTTAAAGATGGGTCATTATCAAGTCTTGTTAAAAACTTTTGTTTAGGCCCATATGCAAGTGGTACTTTCATCTTTTGAATGATTGCTCCACTATTGTTTTTTCTTACAATGTTTATGTTGTTAAATATTGTACCAAAAGAAACTACGACTTTTCGCATTGTTTCATGGTAGAATTGTGTTCCTAGCATAATTAATCTCCAGCATCACCAAACGGATTTCTCTCCGTAAAGTCTAATATGTTATCATCTAATGTATCAAACATTTCGTTTTGCTCCAATGGAGCAGTTTTAGTTGTATTACTATCTCCTACTATATAGGTTTCTTGTATGAGGTATGCAGTGATACCTGTGTCTGCTTCATTCTCTAGTGCAATGTTCTCACCGATAGATGTTGAGTCATTTTCAAAGGTAATATTATCACCATCTGTTTCTTCAAGTAATACACCATCTCCATGTACAGTAAAACTTTCAAGTCTAATGTTTTCATTGACTGCACTTGATTGTTCAAGTGTGAATTGTTCTGCAAGTGTATCCACAGATAAGTCATCTTCAATCGCATCAATTTCCTCAATACCTGTATCGAGAACTTCTGAGCTATACTCATACTGTGAACACTTAAGTTTGTAGATTGGATTATTATCTAATTGATGAAAAGGTTCATCATGGTCTACAAAGTTTATTTGAAATATCTTTTCTACGATTGGGTGATAAACTAAATCACCCTCTTGTGGTCTGTCTGCATCTGTGGCTGCAGTATCTACGATTAAGTAAAACTCATTACCACTTTCTTCAGAAAGTATTCTACCTTCATTGTCATTTTCTAAAACAATTTTTTCTGCACTCTCATCAAAGATGAAACTTTGTGTAACTGTACTTAATGTTGAAGATGAACTGGACTGGTCAAGTGTTCCTGCTTCTAATAATATAGAACCACTTGAAGAACTATCTGTTGCTTCTTCAATCTGAACTTGTCTGTCCATCTCTTGAAATCTTTTCTTATGCACAACAAAGGTAATCTCGTTTCTGTTCTCTAAACCAAACTGTGTCATTATCTCTTTGTCACCAGCATAACCTTCACCATCTTCTATGTACATTTCGATTGGGTGTTGTGTGTTAAACTTATTCAGTGCATCTTCACCAAACAAAGTATCAGCTGCAACAGACTGTCTGTCCATATAATAAACATCATGTCCATGTATCTGGATTGCTTCTTTGATTAAGTTACTGTAGAGATTTCTCTCTGACTTAAGTGATTGAAGATTGTTTGTGTGAAAGAAACTATTAACAGCCATACATCTACCCTATCATGTAATCTATAGGTGTTTCAAAACTTAATTGTATCTGTTCCTCTAATCTTTGTATCTCTTCTATTGCTTGTGTATATATTTGTTCACCATTCATAGTAACACCACCCAGCATTGCAACTCCACTAAACTTGGAAAGGTTTGCACCCCACTGTCTTTTAATTAAAGATGTTACATATCTCTTAAGATAAATGTCATCAAATATATCGGTGAAAGAACTTGGGTCAATTTTTCTATAACAATCTATGATTAGAAAATTATCAACATCAACTTTATTCTCCCAGTCCATATCTATATACAAACGATTTTGGTGTTGATTAAAACGCACTGGTGTTTCACCTACAAGCATATGTTGAAGGTGGTCTAAGTGTTTCATAGTCATGTCGTATTGTATCATTGATGTAGATGAGAAGTCATACAAATCATTTAATCGTAATTGATATCGTATGTCAAACATATTATTTGTTACTGCATCATCAAATGGGAAAACCTGTACTACTGATACTACAGCAGAAGGCATAGGTATATAGTTCTTTCCTTCTAAGAATGAACCAGTTACATTTCCGTCTTTTGAATCTGTTGAAGTTGTTGTTTCGTTTGACCTAGCTCTGTCAACATCATCTTGTGTGATTTTATATTTAAGATACATCTTCTCTACACCATCATAGTGATACTGTGCAAAGTATTGTAATCCTTCGTCTATTCTATCTTCTACTTGGTCATCTGACACATTAATGTCAATAACACCAAAACCTAATGCTCTTAAACAATAGTTTTTGAAACCATCTCTTGTACTGGGTATTGCCATATTACTTCCTTTTATTACTATTTATAATAAACTAACCAAGTGCGATACCGATTGCAGTTGCTTCATCTGCAGCTGCAGTCGCAGTTGTTAATGCATTTCCGTTACCATCTGCAAATGATGTTGCAGTCAATAAACCAGTTGATGAATTGAATGTAAGATTTGTTCCACTTTTTGCAGCTAAATTACCACTAGGCCCAGTAGTAAATAATGGGAAACAAGTTGTATCTGTGGACTCGTCTGTAACATTAACTAAAGATGATGTACCTGTAATTGTTGCAGTTATGTTTGTTACAGAGAGTGTATCTGTACTTGGATTATACTGTATACCAGCATCTGTCTTAAGTGCTTCTGCTGTTGCACTATTATTATTTGCATCAACAAATGTTACGAAATACTCTGCGTCTGTTTCGTCTTTTACTGTCTTAACTGTATTAGCAGCAGTTGCAAGAGTTGCTGTATCTGCGTTTCCTGTAGTGTTTTGGTTTAATGTTCCTACAACTAAATCTATTGTTCCATCATCATCTTGATACTCAACTGAAATACCTGTTTCACTATTACTTGTAAACATTGCACCAACAGTGTCTTGTATAACTTCAGATAAATCTATAGCTGCAGTACCATCAAAAGAAACACCATGTATATTTCTTGCAGTTGCAAGTGCAGTAGCAGTGGCTGCATTTCCAGAAGTGTCTTGAGTACCAGATGTATTAACGCCAGGCAAATTGATACTAGCAGAACCATCAAATGATACACCACCAATATTTCTTGCAGTTGTTAATGTAGCTGCACTTCCAGTTGTGTTTTGGTTTAATGTTCCAATTGTAAAATCAAGTGTTCCGTCATCATCTTGATATGCAACTGTAATGCCTGACTCAGTATTACCTGAAACCATTGCACCCACAATATCTTGAACTACTTCGTTAGTTGCGTATTTGTTAGTTGAACCTTCTGTTAAATTATCAGTTGTAAATCCTGTAAGATTTCTTGTAGTAAAGAAAACACCAAAACCCATATGTGCGTGTGAAGAACACTGGTAATATAAAACGTCTGGTGTACTTTCAGTCGGTACGATTTGTGTGTATGCACCAGAGGCGCCTGGCGTTCCACTTGTTGTTACACCACCTGTATACTCAGTTGTTTTAGCTGCATCATAGTAAAACCTTAATGGGTGACCAGAGTTGGTTGAGTCTGATTGGTCAAACTTATAAGTGTTCAATGGAATAAATTTTAGAAATGGTGAGAATGTTCCATTGATTTTATATCCACTAGAACTTCCTGTTCCATAGTATGGGTGTGAAGTGTCTTTTGTCGCAACGGTAACCAAAACTGTGATAGTAGAAGCCTCATAAATCTGTGAAGGAGTTTCTGTTTCAACAGTTGAACTCAATGTTGTGGTGTCACCTTGAACCGTAAGATTACCAGCAATGGTAACATTTCTAAAACCAGATATGTCTTTGTTACTATCTGCGATAAGTGCTTTACTTGCAGTTACCGTACCAGCAGTTACTCCATCTAGAACTGTAAGTTCTCCAGAGTCAATAGACGAACCATCTACGATTAATGTACTACCAGAGAGATATAAGTTTCTCCATTGTCTTGTGGCAGAACCTAAATCAAAAGTTTCGTCTGCAGCTGGTATCATGTGGTTTGCAATTTTGTTAGGGTCTAGTCCACCACCACTTCCAGATAATCCACCGACTTGTATTTCTGACCTACGAACTTGTAACTGTAATGCGTGAAACTCTTTTCTTAATGCGTCTATCTCATCTATCTGTTCTTTAACCTCTGTCTTACCTTTCATGTCATCAAGGTTATCAACAACATTTGTAATAAGTTGTTGTGTTGCTTCTATTGTTTCTTTCTTTGTGGGTAGATTTTTTTCCTTGACAAGTTTCATTGCTTCTGTTATATCAACTGGTGTTTGTGAAACAACAACAGGTTTGACTGGTTCTGGTGTCTTGGTTTCTATAACAAGAGGTTCTGGTATCTTAACTGGTTCTGGTTTCTTCTCAACCTTCAGTAAAGATTCTTCTATCTTTGGTTCTGGTTTAAGTGCAGATAATCCAGAGAATAAAGTTTCAAGAGCTTCTATCTTTTTACTCTCATCAACTTTAGGTTCTTCTACGATAACAGGTTTGATATCTTCGACTTTTAGTTGTAAATCTTCTTCAACTATTTCTGGTTTGATTTCTACACCAAAGGACTTGATAAGTCCAGAGAACGCATCTAACTTTTGCGTGTCATCTTGCGATAAGGATTTTTTTTCAACAGGTTTGGATTGTTCTTGGACTTTTCCGTTGGGTTTACTTTTCTTTTCAATCTTAGGGGTAATCTTCTTAGGTTCAATGGGGGTATCATCATCTTTCTTCTCTATTACTTTTACAACTTTCTGTACA
>Ga0208767_1003317_pt1 | contig 11755 bp, 16 predicted proteins | sample VirMetDEL_Mar_21_FD_184514 | JGI IMG/M metagenome (GOLD analysis project Ga0208767, IMG submission 184514) | Aqueous microbial communities from the Delaware River and Bay under freshwater to marine salinity gradient to study organic matter... | ecosystem: Environmental > Aquatic > Marine >... | reverse complement strand
TGACATACCTAGAAGCAATCAATAGTGTCCTTCGGCGATTGCGTGAAGACCAAGCTAACACAGCGTTAGAGTCTGACTACTCCGCACTGATCGGAGACTTTGTTAATGACGCAAAGAGAATTGTAGAGAACTCTTGGAACTGGTCTGCCCTTCGCGACACAATCCTAGTCAATACAGTCTCGGGTACGTCAGAGTATTCTTTAACTGGTTCTGGTCAGGAAGCAGTACTTAAAGATGTCATTAACGATTCGGCTAACAGGATGATGAAGCTAGAAACAAAGTCATTCTTTAACAACGTCTACTACAACCAAGACGTAACCAGTGGCTCACCATCCACTTATACTATCACTGGTGTGGATGCTAATGACGATTTAAAGGTCAAGGTATACCCACAGCCTGACGGTATATATAACCTGCGTTTTGATATGTCCAAACCACAAGGACTAATCAGTGCTGATGCAACCAAGATCAAAGTGCCACACAACCCTGTAGTTCAGATGGCATTCGCAATGGCTCTACGGGAGCGTGGTGAGACAGGCGGTCAGTCAGCAGCAGAACAATTTGCTATTGCATCCACTGCTTTGTCTGATGCGATAGCTATAGACGCTAACCGTTACCCTGATGAAACTACTTTTATGGTGGTATAGATGGCACAACAACTCCAAAGTATCACCATTACCGCTCCGGGATTTGCGGGTATTAACACCCAAGATGCACCGTTGGCACAGGACGCAAGTTTCTCTGCCGTTGCGGATAACTGTGTGATTGATAAGGAAGGACGAATTGCCGCAAGGAAGGGTTACACCTTGCTAAACGGTAACGATCTTCTTGGTTCGTCAGATGGCATAGAATCTATGGGTGAGTACGTTGCCGCAGATGGTGATGTTACTTTTTTATCAGCAGGTAACAACAAGATATTCTCAGGCACTACCACGATGGTAGATGAAACGCCTGTATCTTATACCATCACAGCTAACAACTGGAAGTTTGTACCGTTCAACGATCATATGTACATCTTCCAACGAGGACACGAGCCTTTAGTTTACTCGGATCATGCGGGTGTACTTGAGGCAATGTCCGCTCATACTCATGCGACAGGTACACCGCCAGAAGGTCATGTAGCTATCGCTGCATTTGGTCGGTTATGGGTGGCAGACTTTGATGGTGACAAGTCCACTATCTACTGGTCAGACCTACTCAACGGTTCTGGGTGGTCAGGTGGCTCTACAGGCTCGATTAATATTACACAGGTCTGGCCTAACGGATACGACACTATCACCGCTATGGCGGCACACAATGGCTTTCTGATTATCTTTGGCAGGAACTCCATCATAGTCTACGAGGGGGCAAGCAGCCCTGCGAGTATGACGTTATCTGATACAATCTCGAACGTAGGTTGTGTGGGTAGAGATGCGGTAGTTTCAACTGGTAAGGACTTGATATTCCTAGACGACTCTGGTGTTCGTAGTTTGTCAAGGACAATTCAAGAGAAGTCAGCTCCTATTGGTGATATATCAAAGAACGTCAACAACGATATTAAGTCTCTCTTCGCGGCAGAGACAGGCAATATCAGTATGCACTACTCGCCAAGACAGGCGTTTGTGTTACTCAACTTCCCAGTATTGGGTGTGGTCTACGCTTTTGACACACGCTTCCCTTTACAGGATGGGAGCTTTAGAGCGACTACTTGGTCGCATATCAATCCACTCTGCTTCGCGGAAACATCCACTGAGCAACTTTACCTTGGTGTAGCAGATGGCATTGGTGAATACATCGGATATAAAGACAACAACACAAGTTATATATTGAGTTACTTTAGTCACCCTTTGAGTTTTGGCAATACGTCAAACCTAAAGTTTTTGAAGAAAATTAACCTAACAACCTTTGATGGTGCGGAGGCGACAGTTGTTTTGAGTTGGGCTTACGATTATGGGGGCAGCTATAAAAAACAAGCGTATGTTTTACCGCCATCTAATGTTGCTCAATATAATATTTCAGAATTCAACACTGACGCTGAATACTCTTCCGGTATAGCATTAATTAAACGTAAAAAGATAAATACTAATGGACAAGGAACAGTGGTAGCGGTAGGTGTAGAAACTACTATTAATGGAAATGTAATTGCACTACAAGAAATTAACATTCAAGCTCTTATGGGAAGGATAGTCTAATGTCGAACTATACCAAACTTACTAACTTCGCAGCCAAGGACGCTTTGGTTAGCGGCAACCCTGCCAAGGTTGTTAAAGGCTCTGAGGTCGGAGCTGAATTTGACGCAATCCAAGTGGCAGTGGCAACGAAGTCTGACTCAGCGTCACCTACTTTTACTGGCACAGCAACAACAGATAACCTGACAGTGAGCGGTACTTTCACAGTCGGCACGATTGATGGAGGTACTTACTAATGTGGGAAGAAATTGGAAACTTTTTAAAAGGTTTACCCGGAAGTCAAACTGGTAATCTTATATCAGGTATTGGCGGTTCGTTAGCACAAGGTAAAATTGCTGAAGATATTAGCAAGCTAGGTGAAGACGCAACTACTGCAATCTATGGCCCGAACTATCAAGTACCAGAAGGCGGCTTGCTAGGCGAGATAGGTCGTCAAGTAGAGTTCAGACCCTTTACTGTTACTACACCTACTGGCTCTCGCGCAACATTAAACGCAGGTGGCATGGCTACAATGCTCAGTCCTACAGAGCAGTTGTTGCAATCTCGACTGTTAGGATTTGGTTCTGAAGCGTTTAACTTTTTAAATGATCCTGTTGCAAGAGCAGGGATGCAAGAAGAAACGATTGGTATGCTTACCCAAGACCCTATGCAAAGGGCTGCTCGTGAGCAGGACATCTTTGGTCGTATGCAAGCCACTCTCGCACCAGAGCAGGAACGTGCAAGACTAGGGCTAGAAGAACGTCTGGCTAACCAAGGTAGGCTAGGTGTAAGAACTGCTATGTTTGGCGGTACGCCAGAGCAGTTAGCACTGGAGAAGGCTATCGCAGAACAGCAGGCAGGTCTTGGTGTAAGTGCGATGGAACAGGCTAGAGCAGAACAAGCACTACAGTCACAGCAAACCCTCGCGGGATTAGGCGAGACACGAGCAAGACTAGGGCTGCTAGGAGAGCTAGGTCTGTCTTCTATCCCTGCCGCTTACGCAGGACAGAATCAGTTACTTGCAAACTTGCAGCCACGACTAGAGTCAGAGCGTATACAATCGGCTTTAAAGGCTACTGGTCTGGGTCTAGGAGCGCAGTTAGCAGAGTCAGGACTAGAGGCACAGCTTGGCTACGAAGCGTTGGCAAATGCCATACGCCAGCAGCAATATCAAGGCTTGTTTGATTTGCTGAAAGGTGAGCAGCAAGCCTCGTCAGGATCAACAGGATCAACTAGCTCATACACAGGCCCGAACCTAAACCAAGCCGGAGCAACAGCATTTCAATCATTTTATGATAGCTATGTAAACACAGGCATGAGCGCCAAAGACGCAGCAGAACAAGCAATGCGCGATGTTGGCTTTAAAATTTAACAGGAGTTAAACGATGGCTATAAACATTCAGAGTCTGTTCGCGGACATCATTGATACTCCTGAACAGCGTCAAATGAAAATGCTACAGGAAGGTATGCTCAGGGGTGACAGGCTTGCGTCAGGTCTTACTGGTCTGACACGAGCAGCAGCGCCACTGGCTCAGGTAGCAGGTCAGCTTGGTGTGCAGCGTCAGGAAAACCTACGCCGTGCAGTACAGCCTATGCTTGGGATTGATCCTAGAACTACTGGTGAGAAGTTACAGGAGCAGATTGGCAAGATTGATACATCTACCCCTCAAGGTTTAATGCAGGCAGCGCAAGCAATACAGCAGATAGATCCTATCCGTGCAGCAGCATTGCGTCAGGCCGCAACAGAGCAGACGCAGGCCAATGAAGATCGAGAGCGCCGTGTGGCACTTGAAACATTACAGCTTGAATCTGCACAACGCACTGCAAAAGACCAAGAAGAACAAACGCGAATCAGAGAAAATCAAGCAAAGCTGTATGAGGCTGCTGGTATGCCTCTTGCAGATATAGAAGCATACAAGGCTGGCGCACTTAACCCTGCACAAATGGCAGAGTTAAAGATCGAGTACACAAAATCTTTAACCGCAAACAACCCAAGAATTGCGAACATGACTCCTTTCACTAAAGAAGAGCAGCAGCAAGCAAGATTATACCTTGACCAAAATAGTGACGCTTCTAAGCAGTGGAAAGAAATACAAAAACTCAAGAAAAATCCAGAGAATTGGTGGCAAAATCTTACTGGGTCACGAGATCCAATGTTTACTGAAGAAGATTTGTTCCGCGAAGCTGCTGTCATTCAAGCATTAAACGACAACAAAATAATGTATGATGAGGCTATTCAAAGGGCATTGGTCACACTGCCGAGAGGTGGTATTCGCAGTATTCAGGGAATGACGCAGCGTCAAAATGATTTGATTGGTCAGCGTCTTGGATTAGGAACTGCGACACCGCCATCTGTAAACGCAACCGCTCTTTCAGGATCGCAGACTCAGGCAGGGTTTGATGTTTCTGGCTTTGACCAACAGGCTATTGATGCGCTTGTTGCTGATGTTGAGCAGCGCATGAGCGGAGAAGAAGCGCCAGTCAGTCCGACTCCTACTACATCTCCTGCGCCAACACCTAGTGCTGTTGCTGCATCAACAACTGATATGCGCAGAGGTAGGGCTGGTGGAGCTGGTGGCACTAGAGCAAGAACAATAGATGAAGTTATCAGCAGTCTAGAGACACAACAACAAACTATTGACACCTCAGCAAGGCGCTCGGGGCGTAGTGTAGTTGGGCAAGACCGTAACATGGTTAACCTGATGCGCTCTGTTACTCAAGCTATTGCTCCCCCTGAGAGTTATAATCCTAACAGAAGGGTTCGAGGATCACGAGGATCTGCTAGTAGAGCAGAAACTCCTGCGGCAGTTAGCGCAAATCAAATGTCTTACAATCAGATTGTTAATCAAACTCCTCCAGCACCTACGACTGTGCCAACACTTGCTCAAGAACCACTGTCTGCTTCATACGAAGAGATAGTTCAAGCGTCCAATGCAGTAACTCCTGTCAATGTTGAAGGCATTACAAATGCTAAAACAAAACGTGACGCTGTAAAGTTTAATGATTACTTGGACGCAGCGCAAAAACTAAACTTCCCTGTGTTACCAGAACTGGCAAAAGGGTTGCAGCAAATACCAGCTATTACCGCAGGTATGGTAACTACTATGACAGCCATAGCAGAAACATTATCTTCTCGCGAGAAGACTGGTGAAGTTATAAACGCAGGATTTAAGCGCACTCTTGATGAGGTGGCAGAGTTGGTAGGCGCACTGGTGCGAGGACAAGCAAACCCTGAAGAGCTGGGCGAAGATGCTTTACAAGCTATCGAAGCAGCGGAACGCAAGCTCAAAGAACTAAGGTCAGGGGTTGGGCAACTCTCAGCAGATGCAAGAAGACCAGTGCAACAAGCATCCAATGCTTTGCTAGAGTTTGTTTCTTCTTACAAGAAGCGATATAACTTGCCTGTGCGCCCACAATTTCAATAGAGGTTCTTATGGCTGATTTGTCACAACTGTCTCAGGCAGATATGCAAGCTATTGCAAGCAGAAACTTTGATGCGCTGTCCGAAGAAGGGCGGCGCATTGCTTTTTCTGACATCCCGATGGCACAACCAGAGCCGGAAGATGAAGTAAGCGCGATCCGAAGATTTCAATACGGCTTTGAAAAAACAAAGTCTGACGTTGGTTTGCTTTACAGATCCATGCAAGTAAACAATGGCTTCGGGCAACTCAAGCTAACAGGAACTGGGCTGGATTATATTCCAGCAGAAGAAGCATTTGGTGAAAACTTTGCGAATGCGCCAAAGGAAGTTAAGGCTGCTGTTCTTGAAAAAATAGAGCAGCGTAGGCTTGAGAGAGAATACCCAGAGCTTGCAGATCAAGAAGGGGTCGGAGGCTTTGCTGGTTTTGCTGGCACATTAGCTGGAGCTTTGTTTAGTCCTACTACTTTGATTCCGATTGGCGCTGCTGGCAAGGTAGGTTATAAGACACTGGCAACTGCTGGCGGTTTGTTTGGATTGGAATACAACGTGCTCGATCAGCTTGCGTCTACCGCACAGGTTGATGTTAAAGAAGCTGCCTTTGCTACTGGTGTGGGAGCGATTGCTACCCCTGTTACTGCCAAAGCGTTTAGTGCGCTTGGCTCTGGTGTACAGAAAGCATTAGCAAAACGGTCATCTCCTGCCAAGAAGATGGAAGCAGATGAGGTTATGTACGAGGCTCAAGCTGCTATACATGAATACGCTTTAAGTCCAGAAGGCGCTAATGCTACTGCTGATGATTTTATAAAGATTGTACAAAGCAGATTGGGTCTGGACAAAGATACGCTCGCGGAATACCAAGCCGTATCAGATGTGAAGATAAAAATTCCGGGCGCAAGAAGTCGCGCACAAAAATTACTAGCTGATGAACAAAGCGCAAGAACTGCATACACTGAAACCGGAGCTGTTCGACAAGGCTTTAGAGATTACGCAGGCATTGTGAGCACGGAAGTTAGTAACATCTCATCAAATGTTGGCGCTGCACTGAAGAGACATGACGGACTTGTGCATATTACGGAAGCAAAATATCTCAAGATGGCAGAGCCGTTTTTTAAATTCGTTAGGCAGTTACCTGCAAAAACTGCAACTCAACTGACTCGGCATTTAATTAACGGAGAAGCAGATGCGGCAAGAAGTCTTGCTACAAGGATTAGTGCTGACGGCTCAAAAATAATTGATGATACATACGATCTTCTAAAGGAAATGTATAAGTATCAGACTGATGCAGGAGTTATTCTTGGTAAGATAGATAACTTTTTTCCAAGGAAAACCAAAGACTACAAGCAATTCCTGCAACAGATTGGAAAAGAATTCAGAGATCCTATTGAGCTTGAACTTGGCAAGAGAGCAAAGAAAGCAGGATTAAATTCTATATATGAATTACCTTTGCTAGAGTTTGAGGACGTAGTAACAAACATAATGCGCGTTCGACAGAAGGGAGCGTTCAGCATTAAATCTAGCAGTAGAGCTGGACGCAAACTGGCAGAAGTAGATGACAGTTTGATAGGTCAGTACAAGTCAGCAGACAATGCTTTGATTGATTATATATTTGATACTGTTTCCTTTGTAGAGAAGCGCAAGTTTCTTGGTGATCTTGCGGCAACAAAAGGTGTACGAAAAATTGATCTTCAAGACTCTGTTGACAAATTAATAGCACGAGAACTAGCAACAAAATCTATCAGCGAAAAAGATGTACCCAAGCTCACTGAGTTGTTAACTGCTCGCTTTGGTATGGGTGAAAGATCTTCTAGCGCAGGAACAAACATCGCAAAGAATCTGATTTATCAAACAACCTTGGCAAACCCAATGTCTGCTCTCACACAGATTGCAGACGTAGGTATGTCTGTGTTTGCTAATGGATTGATTCCCACTGTCAGAGCGTTGCTTGGCAAAAGAGATATCAAAGCAAAAGACTTGAACCTTACGTCTATGATTTCCAGCGAGATGGGAACAGTAGGCAAGATGGCAAAGTTTTTAGACTTCACTTTTACTTGGTCGGGGTTCAAGTTCATAGATAGAATTGGTAAAGAAACACTCGCCAATGCTGCATACTTGAACGCGAGAAGACTGGTTAAGAGTACGGCTGGAGTTAACAAGCTGCGCAAAAAGTACGGAAAGATTTTTGGCAACGAGTTTGATTCTCTTGTCACTGATATTAAAGCAGGGAATCTGACTGACAACGTATATCTTATGGCGTCAGCAGAGGTATCCAACTACCAACCCACTGCATTGTCAGAGATGCCGTTACGTTATTTGCAAGCAGATAAGGGTCGTGTGTTTTATGCGCTCAAGTCGTTCACGTTAAAACAGTTTGATGTTATGCGACGCGAGATAGTAGATGAATTCGCGAAAGGGAACACTGACCTAGCAACCAAGAAGCTGCTCGGATATATGTTGATCATGCCGTTGGCTGGAGCTACCGTGCAGGAAACAAAAGATTTTATCTCTCGCGGAGATGAGATTGCTATTGATGACATCCCTGACCAGTACATCAAAAATATATTTAAGATCATGGGAACATCTCAGTGGATGATTGAAAATAAACTAGCGCAAGGCAAGATCACCGCTGCTGTTGGGGAGGTTGTGCTTCCTCCGGTAAGTTTGTTTGACGGCTTGGCTGATGATGTTATCAAACTAGCCAAGGGTGAGCTGCAAGGAAAAGACTCAGAAATCTTAGCTCGCATCCCTGTGCTTGGTTCTTTGTTCCAGAGCTTCTTGCTAGGTGCGAGAGAGGAGCGACGGCGTGAAGATATAATGAGGGGTGATTAACCCCTCGGTAAACGCCTCTCCTCCATCGTGGGGAGGGGCTTGTTTTTTAGCTCCTCTTCAATCAAGAATTCACAGAACTGTTTGATCTTCCTAAGGTCGTCCACTCCTCCCTTATCCCGCCATCGCGAGATGTATTTCACAATAGCTCCCTCGCAAAAACCCAATTCGTTAGCCAAGATGTAATCAATAGGCTGAATCTTTAACTTCTGGTAATGGCTACCTGCTACTTGATAGTCTGTTGATTTCAATGTATCTCCTCTCCTTGCTTCTCTGCTATCTCAAGGTACTCAATGAACTGCTTCTTGAGTTCATCGCTGCTATGAATAAACATACTGAAGTCTTCCAGCATGATTCCGATTGTCCCGATGACGTTACGATCATGGCCTTCTGAGTTATAGATTGCATCTTCAAGCCAGACGTTCAACTCATCTACGGACACAGGATAAATGTTTATGACTTTACTCATGCGATCCTCTTCTCGTGATACTCAATCAGCTTTAGAAACTCTGACAGTATCTCTTCGTAGTCGGCCTTGTATCTCTTAACTGGTGTCGCTTTTTTAGCGATCATCTCTTGCACGAAGTCTCTGCCATACATATCTTCCATAAAGAGCGTGTACGACTGAGCAGCAGACCCGTGCTTCATTCCCCACATATTGCAGGCGGCACACTGGGGATGTACGTTCTCAATCTCCAATGCCCAGTAGGATGAGTTACCCTTGGGTATGAAATGACCGCCTTGCATATCCTTATAGTGCTTGGTCACACCACAAGATACGCAGGAGCAGTAGCCATTGTCGTCCGATGCGGCAAGTCTGGCTAATTTTTGTACAGCCTTGTAGCAATCCTGCTTTAACTGTGCGGAGGTCTTCGTCTTGGGTGTAGACTTTCTCTTGGCTCGTCTGGGTGCTGCTCGCTTTATCGCCAAAACCTACCATCCTTGAGGGATAGTAATGTTTTCTCCGCTCTTTGCTGTGTCTTGTCGTCCATGCTGTCGTACCTCATTTTGAGTAGCGCAACACTGAACTCTTTCTTGGTGACGGGATAGGCTTGTAATGCTATCTCAACATCCACGGGTAATACATACTCATCCTTTGCTTCCATACAACCCTAGCCTCTTAGTATAGTGAGAGGTGTACTTTCGATGCAGCTCTATTTGCAAGGCCACTAAAGCATTGTAGGTTTCCTTGACCTGCTTGTCATCCAGTTTATCCAAGCCGATCTGCAATTCGTCAATGGCTTGGTGTATCACTTCCATCATATCATTACTCATAGTTAAACCTCTGGTTTTCGTCCACTCTTTCTGTGCTTGAAACCAACCTCAACGTGTCTGCGCTTAGGTTTAGGTGCGCCCCCGTGACGTTTGCGTACCATGTACTTCTCCCCGAAAGGGAATACATAATACACAACTCGTTCATCGTGAGCACACCACTCTGCCTCCTCTAACGCTCTCGCGAAGTCATCAAAGATAATCATTTGCGACAGGGGAAGGGAACGTAGATGTTAAACTTCTCCGATAACAAGTGACTAAGGTGCTTGTGTATCTCGTCATAGTCGTAGGCAGTAACATTTGAACTAGACTTCTCACCAGTAACAGCAACTTGTATCGGTTTCCACAGGTACTCCTTGACCAGATCAGTTGTCCAAGGAATCTCTGCATCATGCTTCAGAGTCTTCTTCATATCCAAAGAGGACTCGTTTAGTTTCTCTGCCAACAGTCGGCAGTAAACGTGGAGCGCATTATTCTGCGCAGTGGTGCGGGTCTTCCCCGCTTTCCACTTGATCGTTAGATACTTCTTTTCTTTGTACAGGTTAGTCATGTGCTCCACGAACATCTTCAAAGCGTGATCGCTATTCACTACCCAGAACTCTCCTTGCGGCATATCACTCATCCTTATCCGGCCTCCACTTCATACCGATAATGTTCATAGATTCTTTCTTTGCTTTGTCGGAATAAGTGCAGGGGGGAAGCTGCTTGATCTTCCCACCTGCGCCCAGATATTTTTCAATATCCTTTTCCAACCGCTCCGAAATCTCTTTGTTGTGGAGCGTTGGTATTGTCATATCTCTTCTCCTAATTTATAGACATCATCCATAGTCATCTCAAGTGAGTCGCAAATCTGCTTGTACCTGTGCAGAGTAATGCTTGCTCGCTCAAGTGTATGAGCGTAGTTCGCAGGAGTGCAATCAATCTCTGCTGCTACGGTCTTGAATAGCACACCCTTTTGCTGATGTGCTTTTCTTATTGCTGAACCTATGTGAATCATATCTACTCCTATGCTACACGCCAAACACGAATACTCTTGTCCTTCTTAAAGTTGGGAGTCTGCCTAGACGCGAGAGTCATCTTTAATTTTTTACCAACACTCAGACTAATACATCGTTGGTTCTCACCTGTAACAAGGAATGAATGACCAACCTTCATTCTCTTTAAAGTGTTCTCAACGATAGAAGAAAAGGGTACTGGCTTTGCAGGTTGTATTTCTGGAATAGGAATATCATCGCGAAGTTGTAAAACATTACCAACAAAAGATGATGGATCGGTAGCTTTGACAGTAATCACTTTATCTGCTGGCGCAGGTACATCTGGCTCGATAATTAATTCTGTCTTCGGTTTTGTTTCTTCGGTTGGGAATTGCTTGCCAACCAACTGCTCGACTGCCTCGCTTAGATTTAACAATCCATGCGTATCTTTGTAGCTTCTGAGCGACTCAAATGTTTTCTGATCCAATCTAAGTTGAACATTCTTTACTGGTCTTTTCATATCATCCTCCAAGTAGGGGGCTTGCGCCCCCGTTAAATTAAAATGGCACATCTTCCATTGAGATTTCTGTAACTGGAGCAGCAGGTCGCGTCTCCCCCTTTGGCTTCACGGATAGGCTGAAGAACTTCTTGCCTGCCTTAGACTCCTTCAACCATGCGTTGAGGTAGAAGTCTTCTCCGTTTACATTCAGCGTCCCGTTATAATCTGAATGCGTTTCTTTTTCTTTGCGCTCGTTCTTGAACAATGCGCCACGGTTAGTATCATCATAATCAGACATACAATCTCCTAGTTAAAAAACTGATTTACATTTTCTTCAATTAAATTAACAGCCTTGGTAACACACTCCTCCAGTGCTGCGATGTATTCCTCATCGCGCTCAACTCTCACGATCAGGGGCTTCATGTTGGGGTGATAGGACACGAAGTCCCACCACTCCCGCTGAGTTATCCATAGACAACCCATCACTTGCTGTTTATACCGCGAAGGAAGTACCCCTCCTCTTAGGTATTCAACGTGCGTGGCAGGGGCAGGGGCTTTGATCTCTAGTCCCCCGTCCTCACCTATCAATCCGTCTGGCGAACACCCTGCTTTCAGTGTG
>Ga0208767_1003316_pt1 | contig 11756 bp, 16 predicted proteins | sample VirMetDEL_Mar_21_FD_184514 | JGI IMG/M metagenome (GOLD analysis project Ga0208767, IMG submission 184514) | Aqueous microbial communities from the Delaware River and Bay under freshwater to marine salinity gradient to study organic matter... | ecosystem: Environmental > Aquatic > Marine >... | reverse complement strand
TGTTATATTTGCACTTGTACTGAATGTTACTTGTGATGTCACTTGATAAGGGTATCTGTAAGTGCTTGTGTTGCCCTTAGGCTGTATGAAATCACCTGCTTCGAATAATACACCGTTTCCTGTTGCACCACTACAATCGATATACAAGTTAGCACCATTAGAACCTACCATTGTGATGTTGTCTAATTGTGCCGGTGATATGTTACCTTGATATGCTGTGACATAATTCATACCAGTATTATTATTTAGACTGACATTTGCTTCATTAATTATGTCCATAGTGTCTAAACTTTCTAATAAACCTCTGTTGGTACTATATGTTAAACCATTATGCATACCAACTGTAAACAAATATACCCCAACTCCTCTGTCTGCTGTTTTGATATGTCCACTTCTACTAATTGTACTGGCTGCAACTTTTCTTTTGTTTATTTCTAAAAACGTTGCGTTATCTATAATTGTTTGTATACTCATATTTTTATCCTGGTGTTCTTCTTGCGCCTACTCTGGTTAAGTTATAAACGAACTCCGGGTCCCTAGAAAGTTGAGATTTGAAAGATTCCGGATCGGTAGCATTTATTGTGTAATAAACATTTGTTGTCCCACCCATTGCACTACCGTCTGCAGAGTTTATTTTGTTGTTAGGTATAATTGTACCACTGGTATTCGGTTTGAAGATTTCCATTCCTTCTTCCCCGACGAGGTAACTTTGTCCAGCCTTAACAGGTCCACCTGATGCCCTTGTTTTTAAACCAAATAAGTCTAATAAAGGTGCTGTGATCCTTGCTTGTATAAATGCTTTTGCTAATGTTATTTTGATAAAGTCTGCTAAGTCACTGAAGTCTGCTTTACCATTAACAAATGCTTGTGCTAATGCATCTTCAAACATAGTTGCGGCTTTTACCATACCGTCTGTTAATGTTTTGGTAAAATCTCCTACATCACTATTTTGAAATGCGTTTTTAATCTTTGATACTAAGTCCGGCCCAAACACTAAGGCGGCTACTGCTTTTACTCTGTCTAGCATACCTTCTGCATCATCGAAAAATGCTTGTAAGAATTCATCTACTCTGGCTTGACCTTCTGGTCCGTATATTTTATCCAGTAATTTAACCAAGAAAGAAGTGCTTTGTTTACTTTTTACTATGCCGTTTTGTAAATCATCACCTATTCTTACACCTACTTCTTCTACATCTTCTCCTTTGTATCCTATCAATTGTTCTATAAAGGAAGTAAAATCAATTTCACCTATACCGGCGCCTACTTCTTCTAATAATTCTTTTCTTAATTGTTCTATTGTGTCCCTAACTATAAATCCTGCATAAGGCGTTGGTGTTCCAAATACTGTACCCCTTTGAGTTGCTTCCAGTTCTCTAAATCTATCTATAATTTTTTTCAATACTGGATCTGCCGCATCTAATCCTTCTATAAATGAAAGTGCTTCTCCCGGCGTCTCTACCAAACCTAAACTTTCAGTAAAGTCTTTCAATACCTGATCGAGTGATAATATTTCTTTTGCGGCGGCACTTGCTTTATCTCCTATACCGAATAATGGATCATCTCCGAATCTTCTAATTAGATCTGCAATTCCGTTTGCAATTTTTATGAGTGTGTTTAAGAACAATCCTAGAGCCTTAACTGCTACAACAACAATATCAATAAATTTATCTTTTAAGAAATTACCGAATGCTTCTGCTCCGCCTTTGGCTTCTATAAATTTTAATATATTATTGGTAAGTTGAGTTGTAAAATCTTCTAATGATGGTGCTAATGCTGAAACAAACTGTCTTGCAACTCCACCTAACACGGTAGTTAACTTGTTTAATTCATCTCGGAATCTTTCAACACCTTGTATTGCATCTGCACTTAAAACAAAACCTAAACGTTCTGCTTCACTAAAAAACTCTCTTAATCCATCACTACCATTCTTTAACACTTCAACAAGTTCAGCACCTTCACTGTCAAACGCCTTAAACGCAAGTGCTAATCTTTCTGATGCATTTTCCGTATTTGCTAATCCATCTGCAAATTCGAATAGTATTTCTTCTCCGGTCTTTAAATTACCAGATGCATCTCTGGTATTAATACCTAACTTTTTAAGTGCTGGTAATAATTCACCTGTACCTTTTTGTGCTTCACCTAACCTTCTACTAAACCTACGTAAAGCAACTGCGGCTTGGTCACTACTTACACCACTTTGTTCAGCCGCAAACTGAAACTTTTGCAATGTTTCTGCGGCGAAACCTGTTGTTTTTGCTACTTTACCTAATCTATCGATTGCACTACTGGTACTTGCTACCAATAACGCAAATGCACCAGCACCTGCGGTTATACTAACTGCCGCAAACTTAGCCGCACCGCCCAGTACTTTTAGACCCTTGCCTAATCCACCGACTAATGCTTGACTGACTTTTGCTTTTTTATTAAATTGTGCATTATCTAATATTAATTTACTTTTTATATTTGCCATTTTTATGTTTTCCTAACAAAAGCATTAAACTGCTTTGTCAATTCTTTTATTGTGGGCTTGGCCATACCTTGTTTAGCCTGTGTACTATAACCTTGTGTTGTTTTACCTGTACCTGCTTTAGGAGGATTAGGAAACAAGCCATCATCTAAAACACCACTATAAGGATAATCACCTATAATTTCATTATTTCTTCTTTTTGTTTTTCTTCTGGCATTACCACTATCTTTAGGTGTGTTCTTTTTATATTCTTGTAATGCAACCCGAGGCATAGTTTTATTCACATAACCTTCTATTTTTCGCATTTGTTTGCGATATAGTTTATCATTTACTGTGAACGTGATTTTTGCCATATTTCTTTTAACTCATCTTGTGTGTAATCCTTGTTAATATCATAATCAGGATCACGCATTTTTTCTCTATATTGCTCAACTGCTACGTGAATTTGCAAATCAATTGTGTTTGCTTGTTCTAACACTTGCATTGGTAACATACCGTATTTTTGTGCCATTGTGTCCACAATTAAAAACATTGAGAACACCCTATCGTCTTTGCGATATTTATGGCTTGTTACTTTCCCACAACATCGACTACTTTAATCATTGCCTCGTTAAGAATGTCAGTTGGTAGTACGTGGTCATCATCCATTACAGGCTGACCGTCTTCGTCTAATACTAATTCTTTTACCAAATCAATCATACTACTGAAGTCATCTGTTTTAACAGATGCCAATTGAGTATATTTGTCTAAGGGTAGTCTATCTAAAACATAAAAATCGATTTCTTCGCCGTACTTATCGACGATCTCTTCTTTATCGATTATGATTTTAGTTAATTGTGGTTTTGTTGCTAATTCTTTAAGTTTCATATCTAATTCTCCTCTATATCTCTATTTTTTAAATTGTGTAAAGCACTTAAACAAAATGCTATACGTCTTTGTGCTTTGGTTATATCACCTTCTGCACATCCAAGTTCATTCCTCGCCTTGGCTATCTCCGTCTCCATCGATTTCAGGATGTCCTTCGTCGAATGTTTGTCCCATATCTGCATAACTATTTACCTCTTTATCTTCTTTCTTTTTGGGTTTATGTTCTTTGTGTTCTGGTAATTTGATGCCTTGTGATTTTGCATATTCATACATATCATATATTACACCATCTACTCGCACAGTTTTATCTGCCGGGCCTATATATTTGCCATCTGCATCAAATCTTCTTAATAATCTTTCTGCTTTCATAAATCTCTCTTCTAAAATGCAACTCCCCCATTAAGAGGGAGTTACTGGTTTCTACGTTAAGATACTTGATCTTTTTCAAGTTCGCCATTTACAATTATGCTGCCACTACTGATCCAAATACCTTGGTCCATACTGGCTGAAGGTGCTAATCCACCGATAAAACCTTTACCTTTTACATAAAAGTCATCTGTGTCGGTACCTTCAAATGCTACACTGAAGAACACTTCAGTTTTTGCTATACTTGTACTGAGTAATCCATTGGTTGCAACTGTGTTATTAGTTACACTTGAGTTTCCGAAGAATGCATCGTCATCTACCAACATATTGAATGAAATTTCATTCTCGTTAGTAGTTGTGAATGCACTAGAAGAAGTACTGTCTAAAGTACTGTATCTAACTGTGCCTGGTGTGGCTGAAACAGTTACATCCTGTACTAAAGGCACTACAAATCCATTAACGGCTCCTGGAGCCGCCGATACGGCTGAATTACCTAGTGTTAAGATTGCTTGGTTGCTTGATGTTACGTTAATTACGCCTGCCATTGCTTATCTCCTTTCATTGGTTAAGATACTGTAACAAAACTATACTCGAAAATATAAGTTAAGTCATCGCCTTCTATCTCAGTACTGTATTCACAATCGGCTTCTACAGTATTTGCTATACTTGATTTTGCACTGATTAGATTTGATATAATAGTTCCTATATCAGTTAAGGGGTTCTTTGCGTCTACACACAAATAACCTTCTATGGTCGTTGTTGTCTGATCGATTTGGGTACCGTCAACAGTTTTATAAAGTGTTTCTGTTAATATGTCTTCCTCGTCTAGATAAAACCTCTTCTTGTTTTTGATGTAAAGTGGATCTCCACTATTTTCAAAAGGAAGTTCACTACTAACTGTTACAGAACTGCCTGATAAGTTAGTTGTAATTTGTGCTAGTAGTGTGCTTCTCATTATCTTACATTCACAATATTAAGTCTTCTTCTAGTTCTACGATTCTGACTATAACTGTATACTTTTTCTGAATCTTCTACAGTACCATCACCATCATAATCATACCAATCTGCTAATCGTATAACTTCTTCGAACCTGTCGTTGAACTTATTACGATAGTATTGGATCTTTTGCACTTCACTGCTTGTTGCTTCCTCCGAAAAGTCTGCAATCAGTGGTAAGATGTACGAATAAAATGCGTAAAATACACACATATCCGTAAAATCCTGCTGTCTACTTTTTATGTTGTTAGCATCTACATCGGGCAAGCCGGCTAATGAATTAACCGTTACACCTACATATTGTAAGTATGCTTGCCACCAAGTGCTGGCTTTTATTTTGGTGAGGATCCTTGCTGTACTCTTCTCTAAGATGTCTTCTAAAAATTCAGTGACATCAGCAAATCCACTTTCCGCCGGAATTTGGATTTCATTTGCTTCGAAAAGTCTTTGGTCTTTTTGTACCAAATCAGTGTATTCAGCAAAACTGACTACTGTACCTGCTCCATTTATTATAAACGCCATATTATTTTCCTATAACTAATTAGTCGTTACTTACTGCTACGTTGTTACTTCTAAAGAACTGAACGCCTGCGGCTTGTCCGATTAAACCATTAATCAATGCTCTGTTACCAACATCAGATAAATCACCAATTGCGGCTTCTGTTACACTATTCAATTGTTGTGCAATTGCCAATTCAGCAGCCGGGTGTAAAATACCCATATAAAATCCATTCAGACCTGGGCTGTTGGAAGATCTTAATTGGGCTACCGACGTTGCCACGTTCGCGAGTGTGATTGTTGCTGAACCTACAGTTGAACTTGTGTTAAGTTTTCTTACGAAAGCACTGTAAGGTAATCCATAACCAACTCTGATTGTTCCTCTGAATTCGTGTGCATCAGTGTCTGGGTTATACCAAACGCGGACTTCTGGATCTCTTTTTGAGGCCAAATTTATCGCGACTGGATCGTAGATTACGTTACATACGTTACCTGCGCCTGTTAGTGCTCCACCTAAGTCTGCTTGGTCACCTGAGTTACCACCTGCATCTCTTAGTGTTTGAAGTCCCAAAACGTCAGATGCCTGACTTAATCCCGAACTCAACTTCTCAATTACACCGCCTCTTACTACAGAAAATCCACCATCCTCAAGTGCTTCCTGACTGACGTTTGTCGCCATTCCGAATTTACTCATTGTGATGTTTGCGGCTACTGGAGCCAAGTTTGCTTGTGAATTGGCTGTGCCAATAATTGAGTCGCCTTCTGTTATTGCGACTGCGTCACCCGGTGTTTGCATTACCGGTATTCTAATTGTGTTACCAGCAGTTCCAGATAAATCGAATCTTCTACCAACCATTTGTGGATTTTCCATCAGAACTTTGTCTGCATAAAAAATCTGAAGGTCGGTTACGATATCTGCATACAACTGCTCTACACTTGTTTTTGTTGTGCCTACGGCCATTGTTATCTCCTTAAATTTAAGATTTAATAATTTTAATTAAATCTTGATTTTGTTTTTTCAATCTGCTTCTTAATCATTGAATCACTAATTGATTCTCTGCCAAGAGTCGGATTGTTTCGTCTGACAGTAACATAAGCATTCCTATATTCCTGATCAGATTTCAATCTTCCTTCATCTATAGACTTAGAGCCTGCGGGTGTGGTCGATTGACTTTCTCCATAAGGTAGATCAACTCCCTTTTTACCTGTTCCGAGTCCCAACGTTTCTCCAATTACTTGAACTGCTTTCTTGTAATCTGGCTTTTCACCATCTGTTGTTAAAAACTCATCTCCATTTTTCAATGCAAATTGATTGTTTTCAACTTGAATCATATTCCTTGCTTTCATTAAGTCCAGTACCGCACTTCTTTGGTCTGCACTCCAACTGCTAGGCATATTGTTGTATATTTCACCAACGTGATCCTTTAACAATAAATCAGTCTGTAATCGTTGAACAGTATTTTGTAACTCTTCAACAGTTGCTTCTTTCTTTGCGACTGTTTGTCTTAGACTTTCAACATTTAACGCATTGCCATCTTCTACCTTAAATTCTCTCAGTTGATTAACAACTTCCTTAACTTGGTCAAAACTGTCGACATCTAATTCACTTAACAGTTCATTTTGATATCTCTGTTTTTCAAAAGCAATTTGCTTACTGTTTTCTTCACGTGTATAAACACGATTACCGTCTAAAAACACTTTGTTATCGCGGACTTCCACTTTAGGTCCTTGATCTTCAGATTTTCCAACATTCGTATCAGGGGCATTTGCACCTGTGTTAGTTGTTTCAGTTTCTGCTACTGGTTGAACATTATCGCCTTCAACTTGCGCCGTAATGGTATTATCCATAATTCATCTCCTTTATTCGCGGATTACACGCCTATAAACTGTTGCTACTATAACCACGGTCAATGATCTGTTTCATTCTTTCTCGTAGTTTTTCGCGGTATTCTTTTTCGAATCCTGTATCTTCTTCTAAATCGATACCCGGATTCTGTTGTTCTATTGCTAATTCGTATTCTAGGTGTGTGGCAAACGGCATATATGTGACCAAACCATCTTCTCTGGTATGGCTATGCGTTCCTGTACCACCTAATTTATTTGCTTCTGCTTCAGCCTCTGCTTCAGTCAGGAAGTCTTGTACTTTGTATTCGGTTACATCACCCATTAATGATGTTTTGTATGTGTCCAGTAAACTTAACATACTGGATATTTCTTGTACTTCTGCTTCAATACCTCTTTTACTGTATGTTCTATTATAACTGATACTGAAGTCTTCTGGTATATCTTGTTCTTGCCAATCGAACCATATCTTCCAACTGTTGTATTCTGCATTCTCGAGACTGGTTGCTTTCTTACGTACGAATGCTTCTAATTTTGTATCGTACATTTCTATTTGTGCACCTGAACGAGATGCTTTAATTAATTCATCACTTCTTATCATCGCGATGTTGTTCATTTTGTCTATACTTTGGTCAATTAGTTCTCTTAACTGAGTTATGTTTTCTAACGGCGGTGCTTGAAACTCAAACGTAAAGTTTGGTTGACCATTAAGACTGTTAGGAACTGTTATAAGTGTTCCTGGTTCTGCACCTACTCCGCCTCCATTCATTTCTCTTGTTTGTTCGTCTACAAGAGTAACTGGATGTGCACCATAACTGATTGCACTATATATTTCGCCTTTATAATTGTATACTTCTCTGCACAATTGTGCAATATCAAATACCGGAGTGTGTCCTACACCGTTGTGTATTTTACTTGATTGATACACTGGTAAAACAGGAACATATCCTAATTCATTTTCCTGTATGGTTTTGAAATAATTACCTTCTTCGAAATATATTGCATCTTCTACATCTACTTTAAACTCGGTATCGTCTTCGTCTCTAGGCACAAACACAGTTTCTATTGTGTTCTCAGTGATATGGTGAAACACCATCATATCTTCTTCATCTGCTACTTTGTAAACTATTTCTTTTAGATATAGGTCACCACTAGTGGTATAACCATAGTCCCAATTTGTAACATCAATAGGAGTATGTAATTTCCATTTAGGATATTCACTGTTGCCTATTTTCAAACAACTTATCCAAACTACACCGAATACGGTGGTCATAACATCCACGTGGCTCCAAAACTCATTAATTGAATCTTGGTCTCCATTCACGTCGAGTATGAATTCATTTATGTCTAACTGATCCGGTAAGTTTCTTACAGGGGGATTGTTAAACAGTAGACTGTTATATTCATTCACATACAGTCTTGTGTATGGTATCGAACTAACATTGTTAAGTTTTTCTTGATAAAAGTTAGATGCGTATTGACTGCCACTGTTTGCTTCTTGACTACTGTTTACACTTACACTACTTTTGTATCTTGCAGTAGGTATGCCATTATCATCTAAATCGTATGTGTTGATTGTTTCACTTGGTGTTGATGCATCTATATCATAAAACTTGAGATAGTTGCCGTCTTTGAATTCTAATCCGCCATAGTACGAACGTACTGCCAATTTCCAAGTGTCGTAATAACGAGCATATTGTGGGTGATAACCCAAAACAAAGTCTATATAATTTTGCAAAATCTGTCTCCGGTGACTGAAACTATTTATCAACTATCAGTGTATTACTCACAGTTTGTTCAGTGTTTTGTACGATTTTAGCCTGTTTTTGCATTAATAATTCCATATATTTGTTAGGATCGTACTTTTTATTCTTTCTTTTTAATTTCTTTGCGTGTCTTTTCTTGGCTAATTTGTGTTGATCCATTATTTAGATTCCGTTTTGCTTATTTCGGATCCATATCCTATCAGTATTACTAATATGGTTAATGGTAAAAACCAAGGGTTAATTAGGTCTAACATATGACCCCACACCATACTAACACCTGTTAGTGTGAACGCATTCAATATGCCAATTGGCATAAATTTTGTTTCTGTTGGTAACTTCATAACTTTCTCCTTTATATCTATATGCTTATTTATGCTTATAAAAAAAGACCGATTACTAATAACCGGTCTTTTAATAACACATTTAATGTTTTTTTGAGAAATATAAAATGACACTAACATCCATCATTAAAATAAAAGGTGCTAATGTTTATTATACAAAAGTATTTATCTAATTACCTCATTATCGTACGAATGAAACAAGTGATTATACAATTGTGGTCCGTACTTTTGTGCCAATAACCAGTTTTTGTATATTTCACTGTGTTTAAGTTTTTCAAGTGCTTTGTCCGACTTGCTTAACTTTTCATAAGGTTCTGTGTATTTGTCATACACTAATTCTGCAGGATTACTCCACATCTTTAATCTCCTCTTTAAACCATTCTACTGTTTGTTGCATACCTTCACTTAATGGCATTAGTGTAGCATCACTCATTCCCACGTGTTGTAAACTGTCGACGTTTGCTTTTACTATGCTGTTTGGTATCTCACCAGGTCTCATTGGCAAGTTTGTTATGCCTCCTGTTGATCCTGTTAATTCTACAACCAGTTCTGCTACTTGTTGTACTGTACTGCTGTTTTCTGGTCCTACTTCTACAACTTCCGGAAATATAACACCTTCTGCGGCTTTCTCTGTGGCTATTACTAATGCTTTTGCCACGTCGCCTACCCAGCACATATCACTTACTTGTGATCCGTCGCCATATATTTCTATAGGCAAGTTGTTTAGTGCCCTACACACAAAACTAGGAGTAATCTTTCTCACTTTGCTATCTCCCCAGGGTGGGATAGGACGTTGCCTTGGTCCATAGGCGTTCATTGCCCTCACTATGTTTACTCGGGTACCTCTATCGTTGTTGTACATACTAACGAATCTTTCAATCATAGTTTTAGTGATACTGTATGGATTGTTCATCCAATGATTACCTACTCCTATATAAGTGCCGGGTAGGTCGTATTGTGCGGCGGCTTGCAACATATTCAAACCACCCATTAAGTTGCTCAGTGCGGCTGGTCTTGGATTAGCAATAGTTTCTTGAGTACCAAGTACTGCGGCTAAATGTATCCAAGCATCAACGTGAGCCATTGCTTCTGTGACAGCAACGTCATCTCTAACGTCGCCTAATATTACTGGACAAGCATATTCTTCTTTTCTGTCATAGTGGTCAAATATAACTGGCTTATGTCCTCTTGCCAATAATTCGTCAACCACATAAGAGCCAATAAAACCTGCTCCTCCTGTTACTAATACCTTCATATCTTTCTCCTATATAATACTGGTGTCTTTTATTCTTGTAAAGTGATCTGCTCTACGTACACCAGGTAGTTTTTTGGTTAGTGTTGTTATTTGTACTTCGTTGTTCTCATAATAAGCACGCCAAAGTGTTTCATAATTCATAAATGTTCTGTTAAATGTATGTTCCGGAATATGCCAAGGTTTAGGACCGGCAAAGTGTGCTATCTTGTCATAGTTTGTGAGTGCACCATAGTATGTTAGGTTTTGATATATTGCAGGTAAATGATAAAAGTTTCCTTTGTGTATGTAACTCATTACACTTTCTACATTTAGACTGAATTGAATGCGTTCGCCATCTGGTCCTTCTTTGTTCATTGCTTTAAAACTGTTTTCCATTATTTTGTATTCTTTCCATTTGTCTACATCACATAAAAAGGTACCACTTGCCATAAAGTCTTGGACATTACCGCCTTTCCAACCTATATCTGGTCTGAACACACAGGCTGTTGCACTTTGTTTTAGGTCTATTTCCCATAACTCTTGAAATCCGTGTAATACCAAACAGTCACAGTCCACATACATTACTTTGCCTCTGTGAAACTGTTCTGGTATCATTAATCTGGCATACATATCTTCTCCAAGAACTAAACCTTCTCGATATTGTTCGCCTATACCATAACATCTTCCAGCCATCTTGACGTTTTTAAAATAAGTTACGCCTGTGGGTAATTCATCTTCCCAATCACCAAAGTAGTAGCAGTACAGTTCTGCTTCTGGGAAGTTACGTTGTATGCTGTTTCTTAAAGCAACTAAGCCTGGTATAAACTTCTTTGTTGCTGATGTTACTATTTTGTATTCCAATGTTCTCTTATCCATTTGTTGTTTACTTCGTGCGGTTGTGGCTTTCCGTGAAAGAATACCAGTTTCACTTTGGGATCAAGTGTTTGGGTATTCTGTAAATGTTGTGCTTTGTAACTGACACATTCGCCGGGAAACTGTTTCTGCAATCTAATTACTTCAGGAGCATTATGAATTGCAGGTACTGGGTTCTTGTTTATTCTAACTACACCCATACATTCTTCTAGAAACTGATTAGTACCACCCCATTGTGTGTAGTCACAATCTAGATTGGGATAGTCTTTGGGTTGGTATTTGCTGGTGAAGTGTTTCCATATTTTTCTGCCTGTTTCACGATTATACATAATAAAAGCAGTTTGTAATCCTTGAGGCCAACCAAAGTCACTTATGGTTGCAAAAGGTTTTTGTAAGGTTAATATGTGATCGATGTTGCCTGTTATCACAGTATCTAAATCAAAGTAAACTACTTTTTCACTGTGATTGTGGCTGGGATTGGTCAGTCCAATTATATACCACCACAC
>Ga0208767_1003310_pt1 | contig 11778 bp, 23 predicted proteins | sample VirMetDEL_Mar_21_FD_184514 | JGI IMG/M metagenome (GOLD analysis project Ga0208767, IMG submission 184514) | Aqueous microbial communities from the Delaware River and Bay under freshwater to marine salinity gradient to study organic matter... | ecosystem: Environmental > Aquatic > Marine >... | reverse complement strand
GAAGCCTTCATCACACAAGAAGTGCAAGAAATAATTGACGAACGATGAGCAGATTAACACAAAGCAAGGGCGTATGCCCGAACTGCAAGGCCGATAGCCATATCAGTTACAGCAAGCTGAAAGACCAGTACGACCCCGATGCTGTGTACTTCGACGTCAAGTGCCACAACTGCGGTACTACGTGGGACGAGCATTACAGCCTCGTGTTCTTCGAACAAGACAACATTTACACGCCACAAAAACAACTAAATACTTAGTAATGACAAAGAAAGAGTTAATCGATGCGTTGATTGCAATCCCCCTGAATGATGACACTCCAGTCATGGTGAACTACGTTGGTGACGACGCAGAGCCAGGAACAGATATGTACAAGGTAAGCGTGAAAATCGTAGACATCATAAATATGGATGGGCGGGATGGCTCAGAAACTCAGGAATACGAGATTGCAATCGAAGCAACCCACCGAGAAGCATACAATAGTGAAACCTTTATACTCTAACACATGAAATACTGGAACATACAGGGTCAACATCAAGACCTATACGACAAATACTGGGATACGCTTGTGCCTGACTCAGGCGAGGCAGACACCCCCGAAGGTGAGGCACTTCGAGCTATCGGAAGAATCTACTATGACGTATACAACAACGGTGCTTGTAACATCTGCGAGACCGAAGAAATCTGCGACGACGATGGCAACTACGAATACGATGACCATACAATCTCTCTGTTCTACGAGAGCTTCTTCGACACCATTGCTAGCTTCACGGGCGATCACGATAAGGTGCGTGAACTCAAGCAGAAAGTAAAGCGAGTGTCGCAGGGTAACTGGCCTGAAGATATCGGCTTCTTGCTTGACAACTTCACTGATAAGATTCTGCAAAAGATTGATAATCAGCCAGTTGTAAAATAAATTTGGAATAACGGAAACGACACCGTATCTTTGTCGAACACTTTCAAAATCTCTTTCTCATGAAATACTATGCATTATTACACGGTGTATGTGGACTAGCCGAAGGTTACTCCGACACCACAGTCCGATGGTTCAACGACCTGGACAAGGCTATGGAAGCCAAGCACAGAACCTTGGAGTCCCTCATGTGCCGCTACGAAGAAGTCACAAGCACTACGGATGGCATGCAGGACATCATCACTATGGATGCTGACGAGGGTGATCAGGAGATTCTCAAAATCATTGAACTCAAACCTACGTGGCCTGAGAACAAAGACGTCCGAGAGTACCTCGTATGGGACCAAATGAATTGCGAAGCCCCATACGATGGTGACTACCTACCGACTGACATGGCTGTCATCAAGGACTTATGCGAACGACAAGAAGCTGTTGCTGACACCTTTGATGTCGAATCATTCCACGAGTTTGTCCGCGACGTATGGTATGGAGGTGCTGCCATGTTCGATGCCGATGACCTCTGCATCTACTACTTCAAGATGCCAAAAGTGCATCTCCCATCTCAACCCGTAGAATTTAAATCATGACAATCGAACAACTGCAAGACCTGTACGGCCTCGAATACATTGACTACCTCGAATACTTAGAACAATGACTGAAAAGCAAGCACACGAAACAGCAAACGCAATGGCTTCAAACATTGAGCCGCGCGACGTAAGAGATAGATGCGCCAACCTCGCCTTCATCACGCTGATGACGGGGCAAGGAAAGCAAATGGCTGTCAAGAACATCCGAACGTACCTCGATGACGTACAACGAGCAACACCTGAACCAAGATTTTTACCATGACATTACAACAACGAATAGCAAACGCAATAATGAGAGGGGACGACACGTTTACAGTCCCCTTGGATGTCAGACTGCCCAAGCCACAACGCTCAGGCACGAACACACAACGGCAAACGTATGCCTTAATGCAGGCAAATCAAATCCTTAATTCAATTACAACATGAACAACTACGCAGTATACCGAATCTTCCGCGACTACAACAAGCGGGCCGAGGTTCTTATCGACAACCTCACACGAGAACAGGCACAGACCATCGTGCAGAACACACCATCCGAAGAGAACAGCATGGTGGTATTTGACGAGATGCGATGATTTGTGTGCGGTCAAGCGCAAACGAAGATCCCGCGAAGGATTACAACGAGTGGATGCAACACGTCCACCGTCAAGTCAAAATTAATTATCAATCAAAACTCTCATGTACAAAATCAGATTCCACCTCGCACGAGGAGAAAACTTTATGAAGTGGCAGGTCAAAGCGCCAGGCTATGTTCAGTATGTAGACCCTGCTGAACATCAGATAGCTATGTTCAACGCCAAGCTCAAGGTTCAGACAGGCACGTCAAAGAAGATTCACGAAGGGGCATGCAAAACTGTATGTGCTTGGGTTGAGTGTGATGAGTTCCAGATTACGAGGAACGACAAAATCAAACCCAATGTAAATGACTTCTACGTCAGGTTCAACCCACGGCGTAATCCTGAATGGGTAGATATGCACGACAATATCATGAGCGGCGAGGAGTACAGCTTACTGGTAAGCCAAGACCGCAGCCTGTTTGTAGTAACCGAAAACCACGAATGCAATGACGAATGAGAAAGCAATACAAGTGATAAAAGAAAAATCTAAAGGCGGGGAGAAAACAGAACAGCTCGCCGCTATGTATGCCATGGATGACATTGTATCAGATGACATCGACACATGGCTAAACACAGACGTGTCAGAGTACCTCATGCAGTTTCCTGACATCGCAAGAGACCTTGCCAACGACCTCATCGAGGAGGGAGTCACCAAGTCTAAGCTAGCTGACGGGCTGTGCGATGTATCTGAAGCTGCGTATTACTACGTGAAGTTCTACGAGATACTCACGTCGTACCACATAGCACTGTCAGAACGCTGACAGGGAGAGGGGCGTATGGTGTGCGGGGAGATCCCGTAACTCGCCTGTTAGAGAGCGATGAGAAACAAAGTCCCTCTTTTTCCCTGCCAAAATTTGCACTAAGAAAACTTAAAACATACCTTTGCATGAAGAGTGAAATGCAATCTATACTGAAGGAATACTACCACGTCATTGGTGTTATTCCTGACAAATCAAGACACCAAGAACAGGTGAAGGCGCGGGCCGCAATGATGACCGCCATGCGTCAGTTCAAAATAACAGCCACAGCGATAGCCAACGTGTTCGGTTCAGACCACAGCACCGTGTGTTACCACTGCAAGAAACACGAGTCAAACATGGAGCACTGGCCTGGGTACAGGAGGTACTTCATAGCTGCTGCTAGGCTGTGCAATGAAACGATGAAATACAAAGCCATGCAGTCCAAGCTGAAGTATGTAAATGCCCAGCTGACTAGGTTCAATAGAATGAAAAAAGATTTAGAAGAAACAATTCAATCCAATCAATATGTCTAATTACAAATTCAAGACCACAAACATCCGTGGCAAGCAGTACGTTGAAGTCAACGAGCGCATCAAGTTCTTCCGACAAGAAGAACAGTACAAGCACTGGAGCCTGATAACAGAGTTCCCCGTGCTAGACAGCGAGCAATGTGTATGCAAGGCATCGATAGCCGACACAGAGCATCGCATCATAGCTACGGGTCATGCACACGAAGTGCAGGGCAGCAGCAACATCAACAAGACTAGCTACGTAGAGAACTGCGAGACGTCAGCGATCGGTCGTGCGTTAGCCATGCTAGGTATCGGCATTGACACCTCGATAGCTTCGGCTAACGAAGTATCAGATGCCATAGCCAAACAAGAGAAGGATAGCGCACCCGTAGAAAACATCATGGACAAGGCTGTCGCTTACATCAAGTCTCAAACAGACAAGAAGAAAGCGTTCAACAGCATCATGGCTAAGTACGAGTCTGATCTTACAGAAAAGCAAATCGCTGGACTCAAGAAGTTCGTTCGGTAATGCCAAGACAGAATCCGCTAGACCAAAGGAGAACCAACAGGAAGCTCTTTGCTAGTTTCAGGGAGCAATGCCTGAACGCAAAGATGTCCAAGTTCTGGATAGACACGGAGGAGATGAACCCTGAGTTCTCAGGGCTCTTCTTCGTGGTCCATGCAGACTCTCCTGGAGAGTTTGATATAGCTGAGTTCTTTATCAACAGCAAGGGCAAGCGATTTTGGATGACCTCTAAGCCCCCTGTAAAGTGGGCGGAGATAGAAACCTACGAATACACAAACGAAGACGGAACACCAATATACGATGACTATTAGCGAACAATTACACGAACGGTACGGCAAGTCACACCTGTCGTACTCATCACTGAAGCAGGCGCTTGGCGACATGGCTCAGTTCGACCGATACATGAAGGGAGAACTCATATACAAGTCCGACGCGCTAGATTTCGGTACACTATATGATATGCTCCTGTTTGAGCGAGAGCAAGCGTTCGAGAAGTACGTAGTGATGTCAGACACACAGGTGTTATCGCGTCTCTCTGACAAAGCACGAAGCGCAAAGAAACCGTCGATGACTTCTGAATACAAGGCTGTCGTTGCAGCCATGAAGACGGAGGCTCTCGAAGAAGGCAAGACGATTGTCTCTAGTGATGACTGGCAGATGGCAAACGACATGATCGACCGTCTCGCTACCTGCGGCTTACTAGATACATACCTGGCGGGAGACTACCAGGTGGGATTCCTTGAAGAACTGAACGGAGTTCAGGTCAAGGGATTCCTCGACTGCCTTGGTGACGGCTTCATCAGTGACAGCAAGTCAGCACGCAGCGCGGAGAAGTTCCGCTATGCAGTGCGAGACTTCTGTTACGACATACAAGCATACATCTATTGCAAGGTCTTTGGAATCAAGGATTTCTACTGGGTGGTGCAAGAAAAAACATATCCGTACCTGCCAGCATTGGTGAAGTGTACGGATGAAACATTATTCACAGGGGAAATGAAGTTCAACGATGGGGTGCGCCGTATACGGCAGTTCCTGAACGAGGACTACGATCCCGTAAAAGACTATTTGCAGTATGAAGTATAAAAAACCAATCAAAAAGTTGCTGTTTGTTGCAGCAGCGATTACCTTTCACATATTATTTACTAACTTTCTTTACAAATGAGTGATCAGAGCAAGAAGTACGAGAGTGTTCTCGTAGGTTGGGCGGACGAGCCTAGCTACAATGACAATGGTGAGTTGATGGGGTGGTCTTTCCGCCTCAAGGACAACGAACTAAAAGACTGCATTGACCAGTACACCACCAAGCGTGATGCAAACGGTCAGGGCGGCAACGTTCGATTCCGACTCTTCATGTCGAAGAATGGCAAAGCATGCTTGAGCGTGTGGGACCCCAACAGCGAGGCGGCGCAGGAGCGTCGAAACAACACGGCTAAAACAGCGGATACGGAAACGATCCCGTTCTAGTATAGGAGTCTTGGTTAAGCGAGGGGGTGTGGGCTTCGGTCCCACCCCTTTTCTTTCCCCTAATATCTAACCCATGGGCAAGCCCATTTACTACATGACGGCGAAGGTGACGTTCATCAAGAATAAAACACCTCAGACAAGAAGCGTATGGATTGTGAGCAGATATGATAACCCAAGAGATATCATGAAGCATGACAAACGCACCATGCACAGACTGGACGAGGAGTTACTTACACCTAAAGCAAAACAAAGAACGATACTAATAGACAGAATAGAATCCAAGAAGCAAGTAGGAAGCACTTGTGAGCCAATACAACCAAGATGAAAGTAACAATCTTCCAAGACATCTATAAGAAGAACAAGAGTGACGCTCACGTAATACAGCTTTCTACTGCCCTTAAAAGAATCAAAGAAGGCAATTCACAGACTGTCATTGAAGCTATTAGAGATGGTTCAAAAGACTTTAAAAAGAAACTACCAGTCGTCCTCTTCTCAGGGGAATTTAAGGCACGTAATGACGAGGCACTTGAGAAGCACAGCCAATTCATTGTACTCGACTTCGACCACATTAATGTTGAGGCATCCAAGGCGGTTCTATCCACGGATCCTTATGTGTATAGCTGTTGGGTATCTCCGAGTGGCGACGGACTTAAGGCGCTTGTTAAGATAACAAACCCTGAGCGCCACCGTGATCACTTCCGTGCGTTACGCACATACTTTGAGAAGCAATACACCCTTGAAGTAGACGAGTCAGGCATCAACGAGTCCCGCGCTTGCTTCGAATCGTGGGACCCAGACATCATAATCAACGAGCAATCAAAGCCGTTCGGTGCGTTCGCTACAGAGAAGAGCGAATCACAGGTAGCTGTCTCACAATCAGGCAGTTACACGGATTACATGAAGTTAAATCTAGCTGCAAGGCTGATTCGACAATGCTCAGACGGTGAGAAGCACAACACTCTACTGCGTGCTGCAAAGCTGTGCGGTGGATACGTGGCGGCTGGACGCATGGAAGAGGATGAGGTGGTCCGCGTTCTCACACGCGAGATACTCAAGCGTGATGTAGACGACGAGCAACAGGCTATACGCACGATCAAGGACGCTATGGAGAGGGGCAAGCAAGACCCTATCCGAACCACCATTGATGACGAACGCAAAGCACAGCGTGAGCTGCTGATTAATGACGGCGATATGTCGTTTATCTCTTCTGATGACGAGGACTTCAGGTGGATTGACGACTTCGCCAACGGGCGCATACCTGTAGGGCTAGACACTGGCGATGCACAGTTAGACCAGCACTTCAGATACAAGAAAGAGTTTGTAATCATAAACGGTCACAGCAACGTGGGTAAAACCACCATGGCTTTGTATCTCATGGTAAACGCATCCGTGCGACATGGTTGGAAGTGGGTAGTGTATTCCTCTGAGAACCGCACAGCATCTCTAAAGATGTCGCTGATACAGTTTGCGTTGGACAAGCCTATCGCATCTATGAATCACATGGAGCGCAAGCGAGCATACGAGTGGGTGGGTGAGCACTTTACCGTGATCAGCAACAAGCAGGTATACAGCTACGCAGACATTATTGTATTCTTAGAGAAGATAATGAAGCAGCAAGAAGTGGATGCTGTTTTTGTAGACCCTTACAACAGCCTTAAAATTGATATGGGAAACAGCTCTATCGGTGTTCACGACTACCACTACGAGGCAGCGTCAGAGTTCCTCACGTTCTCTACTGCTAACGAAGTAGCTGTGTGGCTTAACATGCATGCTGTTACCGAAGCACAAAGACGCAAAGGCGACGACGGATTGCCTGTGGCGCCTTACGCAGAGGACACAGAAGGCGGCGGCAAGTTTGTCAACCGATCTGACTGTTTCATTACCATACACCGAAAAGTGCAACACCCTGACCACGCAGAGAAAAGGGTCACAGAGTTCCACGTCCGAAAGGTGAGAGATGTAGAGACGGGAGGCGAACCAACTCCGCTTGGTGACCCAATCCGCTTCGAAATGAATACTTCGAGGACAGCCTTCCGCATGTGGAGAAGTCAAAAAGAACTGTTTGAATCTGTTGATTTACAGGGGGGTAAACAGGATCACTTCGAGTTTCCCGTTAACATTTCTTTTTTAAAGAATTAAGCTGTACCTTCCCGTGAGTGAAGCGAAAAGCAAACGGGACACCAAAGCGTAAGTCAGCTAAGAAACGTTCTTTAGGTAAATACAAGAGCGGATTAGAGAAGTCTTGCGCTGATCTTCTAGCTGAATCAGGGATAACTTTTACCTACGAGACACATGAGTACGTGCTTGTAGATAAGTTCAAGTACCCTGGTACGTACTGGAAGATGACTGCCAAGAAGAAAGACCTGTCAGATCGAACAGACTCGACGGTCCTTCCAATTAAATACACACCCGACTTCGTAGGACCAAACGGAGAATGGGTAATCGAAACCAAAGGATACACTCCTTCGCATCATGACTTCCCGATGCGATGGAAGCTGTTCCTACGCCACTTGATAGACTCAGGAGAACCAGTCCCAGCTCTCTTTATCTGCAAAAATAAACAGCAGGTAGAGCAAGCTATAGCTAAACTGAAAGAACTAGGATATGGTAAAAAAAGATCTAACAAAAGAGCAACTAAGCGCGAGCTTCAGCGTGGCAACACAGAGGCTGCATGAATGCGTTACGGAGCTCTATGAGGATCTTCATCTGAGCGATGGGGACCCTCGAATTAACCCTGGCATCATAGCAAATATGCTAAGTGCCGTTCGAGTCGTTATCAATCAGGAGCTTGACTTAATCAAGGAGGCTTCATACCAACATTTTGAGGCCAACTATGATCAGTCAGAACAGGCGGAAATACTCTTCGGCGACGGGGAGAGTAGCTGAAGTCCGCTTTGTCCGAGCTGCACTAAGGCTCGGATTCCAAGTCGCAAAGGGAAGTAGAAAAGATGACGTGCAACTCCACATCGATTACTGGCTGAGCTACGGCGAGGACGGTCTGTGGGGGGTGGATGTCAAAGGAAACAATCTTCCCGAAGAAATATGGTGCGAGTTTAAGAACGTGGCGGGCGACCCAGGGTGGATGTATGGGAAGGCAGATATTATCGCCTTCGATATGCCAGAGGAGGGTGGGTTTAGTGTCGTAAGCCGCGAAGAACTCAAAAACTTCTGTGAGGATAACGTACAGGACGTGATTGTCCCTGATAAAAAGAGCGCATACAAGAAGAAATACAGCCGCAAAGACAGAGACGACGTTATAACCAGGCTAAGGCTGTTGGATATAAGGCGTCTCGACTCCTACAGAGTCTGGGAGTACTGCAAGGAGTACTAGCGCTTCTTGTGAGCCCTTCTGATTGCTTCTTTGCCAGCCTTGGCTATCCTAGCCTGCTCAGTCTTGCCCGCTACCTTGGCCCTCTGCTCAACTACTGTTAAGATCTGAATTTTTCTAGCGAAAGGCTTGTTTATCTTCTTAACCTTAGCTACAGTAGCCCTAGCGTCTGCTGGGGTGGCAAACTTGATGGGCACGGTGTCTTTGGGGTTCTCATCGGTGTACAACCTACGATCAGAACCTTTGGGCTTCTTGCCTGTGCCTACCTTGGGGTCTCTCTTCTTTGCTCTCATTTAAAACGAGCTCAATATGATCTCGTCAATCACACCTTGAACATCTTTCTTGGTGGCATCGACGGTCATCATAATGTTAGCTTGAAAGCGCTTCTCTTCCTCGCCTTCGTTGAAGACAATGATGGTGGGGACCACAACGATGTTGTGCTCCTTCTGCATATCGGGGCGCTCAAGGATATCAATCCTAGCTACTTCGCAGTCGCTAAGTTTGTCAATCCATTCCACGCTGTTCTGTGCGTTAAACGCTGCGTTGAATTCTACGACGCAGATGCCTGACTCACAGATGTCTGATTCCTCAGCCGTTACAACAGCCACAAAGGCAGTTGCCGATAATAGCGCAAATAATACAGTTGCAAGGGTTTTCATTTCTCATTGCAGTTTATCTATTTTCTCTTCGATCCTTTTCATGTCCTCCTTTATTTCGGTGACATCTTCCTGGGTGGACATGATGGTTTGTCGAATTAGTTGATCTTTCATGTCAAATTCCATACGTGTAATCTCTGGGTCTGGTGGCACGGGCAGCTCCTTTGCCTCTGCGATGTCTGCCTGTAGCACAAACCACATGCTAATCACGGCGGCCATGCCAGCTCCGATTCCCACTAGTGTCTTGATACTTACGTGAAAGCCAGTATCCTCGTTCAGTTCTTTTGCCATATCAAATAATTACGTAGTTCACACCGACAGAGAAGTTGTGCCACTCTCTGTTCCAGTACTTGTGGTATCTGCCTTCGAGGAACATCCCCAGGCTCTTGTTTAGTTTCCATCCGAATATCAATCCGCCTGAATAGTCGATCCACTGATCGCCGTCCAAGAAGTTTTGATAAGAGTATTCGCTGTCTGATTCCAAGTGATATGGCAATACGTTGGCCCAGCTGTGCAGCCAGAAGTCCTGGGTAAAGTGATAAAAGTCAAAGCCTGCGATCAGGGAGTAGTTCCATTGGCTTGGTAGCTCGCTTCTCTTTCGGGCTGTGTAGTCACTCAAAACTTGTGGTATTACCACAGACTCCCATACCTGTACGTTCTCTGCAACTACGTCGCCGTCAGGGTTCAAGAACTCGCCAGAGTCAAAGTCTACGCTGTATCCCTCTTCGATAGCCAGTTGCGTGTAGTGAATGCTGTTGTTTGCTAGCGTCCAGTCTGCAAGCGGGTTGTACCCGTAGGGCTCGGACAGCCTCTGCACTACGCCCAGGTTGAGCGAAAGCTTCTTGCCTAGGTTCAACCTGCCTCTCTGCGATCCCTCGAAGTAGCTGACGTCAGCAAACCCATCTTGCAGGTACTCAACCTTTGCAATCCAGTTGTTGGCTACGTATCTCAGGAAGTGGTCTTGGTTCAGGAACTGCACACCCTGTTGTCTCTGGTACGATCCTTGGAACAGGAACTCAAAGCCTTTGACCTTTCCGATCGTAGCAGCGTCGCTGTATGACTGCTCGTTGCCGCTGTAGAAGTTGTTGGCTCTGTTCTCGTATGAGAACCTAGCGATCTTTCTTACGCCCGCTGTAAGCGAGTAGTCGAAGGGCGTCTCGATGACGTCTACTTGCAATGGTCCGTTGGCTACAGAGTAAACATCTACATCAGACACGGAGTTGTTTCCGCTGAAAGCTGTGTAGAACGTAGCGAACTTGAATGTCTTCTTCAAGAACTGAGCTTCAGCAGTAAAGCTGAACATCACAAAAACCAAAGCAGCAATCAGCCTCATCTCTTCATAATCTTTTTAGTTAGAATCACTTTGCCCTCTACCATCCAGTCAACCAAGTACACGCCGTTTTCCAAGGAGTGCATGCCAATGACAGCTGACATCGTTCTCTCGATTACAACCTTCCCGTTGAGGTCTCTCACTCGGCACAAGGAGCCAGGCAGAGTGGATACGTAGATAACGTCATCGAATGGGTTGGGATATACGTTCAGTTCGTTTACGCTGTACACTTCTGTGACAAAGTTTGTCGTGTACTCACAAGTGCCATCGTCATCTGTGGCATCTTCGTTGTAGTTGTCTGCCAGCGGATCGGTGCAGCCAGGGATCTCAAGCTGGTCACAGATTCCGTCCTGGTCTGTGTCGTATTCGCACTCTCCGTCGCAGTCGTAGTACAGCTCTGGGTATTCGCATCCCCCGTCATCTAAGGCAGCTTCTGGCAAGTAGTTACATGCTGTCTCGTCTGTGCATCCAGAGATACACCATGAGCTGGAGATGTTAGGCAGGACTTCCACATACGTGTTGTTGTAAGTCCACTCGTCTATACCGAAGTCTAACCAAGAGAAAGGTGATGGCCCATTTACATCCAGCAGATGCAGGCTCAACACGCCGTCTGCATAAATTCTGGGCCAGTATTGAACTGCGCTCTCTCCAGATTCAAGCGGAAGGTAGCTCTGACCAGTAAAACAAACCGTGTCATTGGTTTGACCCAACACCTGAAACTTGATACACAGCTCTGTGATGTCATCTGTTCCAAGATTGGTCATGTATATGCTAGGCGCCAAGTATGGACCGTACTCGTCACAACCTGTGTTGTAAAGCACGGTGTCAATCGCAAGATCAACACTGAGCATCTCCTCGCAAATGTGCGCGTCTGGGACGATCATTGTTAACTCGTTGTTCAACGTGTTGACCTCATCTACAGCGTTGACAACCTCGATTGTGTATGGCTCACCGAACCCGTCGTAGTTCAACCATCCCAAATAGTAGTACCTGGATTCGTTGGGGTCTAGCGACATGTCGAACAGCGTTGTGTCAGGGCACACCTCAATCCCATTCTTCTCGTAGCAGAAGTACTCGCACGTTTCGTCACCGATGTTCGTAATCGTGA
>Ga0208767_1003305_pt1 | contig 11790 bp, 10 predicted proteins | sample VirMetDEL_Mar_21_FD_184514 | JGI IMG/M metagenome (GOLD analysis project Ga0208767, IMG submission 184514) | Aqueous microbial communities from the Delaware River and Bay under freshwater to marine salinity gradient to study organic matter... | ecosystem: Environmental > Aquatic > Marine >... | reverse complement strand
AAGAAATAGTGGAAATATTTAAAGATAACAATAACTGGAACGAAAAATCTATTATAGGGGCTGTTGCTTTTATAATAATGTGTTTAGTTATGGTATTAGATTTGTTAACAGGTTGGCTTGGTAGAGACTTGGCAATTAATGAGTTTGTATATGATTCATTTGTGTTAGTTGTATTAGGTTGCTTTGGTATAGCTGGTTTAGAAAAATTTGCTAAGAAATAATGTTAGGTAAGATATTTTCAGGTGGTGCAGCAGACCTAGTCAAAGGTGTTGGAGGTGTGATAGACAGCCTTCACACCAGTACTGAAGAAAAACTAGCTGCAGAAAACAAGATAAAAGAATTAATAGCCAACTACGAAGTTGAGATGGAAAAGAACATTACGTCTCGCTGGAAAGCAGATATGAATAGTGATTCGTGGCTAAGTAAAAATGTTCGTCCATTAGTGTTGATATTTTTAGTAGTATGTACAATGCTACTTATATTTATCGATGCTGGTAAATTACAATTTAACGTAAAAGACTCTTATATAGATCTTTTACAATTAGTATTAATAACAGTGATCGGTGCTTACTTTGGCGGACGATCATTTGAAAAATCAAAAAAATAATATGGCAAATTTAGATAATGGCTTAATGATTGGTGCTTTAGGTAGTGCGCATACTGATGGTACTGGTGCTATAACACCACCAGCTGGTATGGTAATAGCAGCAATACAATTTATAAGCAAAAATACACCTACAGCATTAATAGCTGAAACTCCAGGTAAATTTTTTAACACAGCTCACGCTGCAAACGCTGACGGTACACATACATCTGGTGGTTTAACTGTTGAAGAAGGTACTGGTGGTGTTGCACTAAGTGGATGCGAGTTTCCAGCAGGTATGACAATTTACGGTAGATGGACTTCTGCAACTTTTGCAGCTGATTCTACTGGAGGTGTAATCTGTTACTTCGGGTACTAATGCCTAGACTAGGACTTGGTATGCCTATAGTTTCAGGAGTTGCTAACGCGCCTGTTACTGTAATTGATGATGTGCTATGGGAAGATTTTGGCGGTAGTGGCGGTGAAATTGCTGTAAACTATCAAGAAACAAGGACTAACGTAGTATTGCATTCTCAAGACACGACAGATGCTGAAGCTTGGACTAAGGCAGCAACATCTATTGATAGTACGTTATACGAAGCCCCTGATAATTCAACTACAGCTAATGCGATTAAAAGTGATAACACAGGTTCAAGAAATTATAAGATAACACAATCAAGCCTTACGCTGACTACTGGAAAAACTTACACCGCTAGTGTGCACGTTAAAAAAGGTACTTTAGGTTTTGCTAGAGTAAAATCACATGATGGTTCAGCTCCTTTTAAAGCTGATTTTAATTTAACTACAGGCGCTGTTACTCACACTTCTAATACAATTAGAACTCAAGTAGACGCAATGGATGATGATTGGTACAGATGTTCTATAACATTTCAGGCTACCGCTACTACTAGTAGTGCTTATATTGAAGTTTTTGCTCTATCAACAGCTGGAGATGCCACACCAAATGTAGCTGTATCAGGTGTAGTTTTAATATATGTATGGGGTTTTCAATTAGAAGAAAGTATAGAGGCAACTTCATATATAGTAACAACAACATCAGCAAGAACAGCAACTACAACTTTAAATGACACGAGTGATGTATGGGATTTTGATGGCGCTAATCTTATGCCTGAAGCAGATCCTGATAGTGAAGGTGTTTGGGAAGAAGGTAGTAATTTAGTTTTAAACCATGATTACGAAGAATTAGGCAGTGAGTTAGTTACAAATGGTACATTTGACGCAGATAGTAATTGGACAAAAGATGCAAATTGGTCTATAGCTAATGGAAAAGCCACAAGCACTGGTAATGGTAGAATGTACCAAAGTATACCAGAATTAGAAGGAAATGTAGGGACAATTGTGCAAGTTACTTTTGATATAGTAGAACGCACAAGTGGTGGTGTAGTTGTTAATTGTTACGGTGGAGTGTCAAGCTTATTTAACACTGTAGGCACACATTCTTTTGTAACTACAACTACAAACAGCTTAAATTTATACTTTAATAATTCTGGTGCTGGGAATTTAGTAGGCTCAATAGACAACGTATCAGTAAAACAAGTTGATCCAAACAATAGGTGGACATTATCAAACACAACTATTGAAAATGGTGTTTTAAATTTTCCAGATAATTCATCAGCAGCTCAATATGCTATTCATAGTAATAATAGTATGCTAGATATTGGTAGCACTTATGAAATAACTTTAACTGTAAATAAAACTGCAGGTGGTATTTTAAAAATATTGTCTGGAACTGGCGGTTCTGATTTAACACCTGCTGCATCAATTAGTTCTTCAGGAACACACACGTTTATAGTTACAAATAACACAAATGGTGGTGCGTTGTTCTTATATACTACAGCTGCAGAAAATTTTCAAGGAACAGTAGACAACGTAACAGTAAGAGAATACGCAATACAACCACAAGATGTTTAACAATATAAAAATACAATAAATGGCAACACCAAACATAGTACCTAGAGCCGATAGCGAAGGCGGACTGGGAACAGCATCAAAATACTGGGCATCAGCATATATAGATAATGTATACGTATCTAAAATAGGTAGAGATGCAGATAATCTTTTAAATTTTAGCACAGACAATCATTTAGTACTTAGGCTTAATGCAAATGATAAATTAGTTTTTGATGGTGCTAGAATGTACCCAAACTCAAACGATGGTTTTGGTTTAGGTATTGCTACTCACAGCTTTTCCGACCTTTTCTTAGCATCAGGCGCTGTTATTAATTTTGATAATGGTAATGTTACTTTAACGCATAGTAGTAATGCTTTAACTTTAGCTGATGGCGATTACATGCAATTTGGTAGTAGTGGAGATTTACAAATATATCATAGTGGTACTAGTAGTGCTGTAAATAATACTACAGGTGATTTATATATTAGTAACGGCGCAGATGATTCTGATATAATCTTCCAATGCGACGATGGTTCTGGCGGTACGGCAGCTTACTTAACTTTAGATGGTAGTAATCCTACGGTTGTATTTGGTAAAAGCGCAATATTTACAGATAATATTAAATCTTATTTTGGCACTGGTCTTGATTTAGAAATATACCACGATGGTTCAAATTCTTATATTCGCAACAATAACGACGGTGGTCATTTGTATATACAAACAGATCAAACTGATAAAGACATTATATTTCAGTCAGATGATGGTAGCGGTGGTTTAGCTACTTATTTGCAATTAGATGGTAGCGCTTCAATAATTTCTGTTCAAAAAGAAATGAGGTTTCTTGATAACGTGCCTTTAAAATTAGGAAATGGCCCTGATTTTCAAATGCTTCACGATGGCAGTAACACTAATTTTGTTAATTCCACCGGTAGTTTAATTATTAGAAATAACACAGACGATAAAGATATTATATTTGAGTCAGATAATGGCGCTGGTGGTACTGCTACATACTTTTTCCTCGACGGCTCTTCAGCAGCACACGATGGTTCTGCAACTACGGAGTTATACACTAACTGGCCAGATAAATCTTATATATCTTTAGGTACTAGCCACGATTTTTCATTAAAACATAATGGTACCCAAAGTATGATACACAACAATACTGGTGACTTGTATATGATAAATTATCAAAACGATGGTGATATATCACTTCAGTCTGATAATGGTTCTGGTGGTATTACAGAATACTTTAGGTTAGATGGTGGTTTAGGATATAGTGTAGCAGAAAAATCTATAAGAATGGCAGATGGTCAATCATTTTTTGTTGGTACAGGTTTAGATGGGCTTATTTCTCATTCAGGTACTGCTATGCTTGTTTCAAACGAGGTTGGTAATTTTACTATTAAAAACAATGCTAATGATCAGGATATTATATTTCAGTGTGATGACGGTTCTGGCGGTGTTGCAGAATATTTAAGACTAGATGGTACTAATGTTAGAACTCTAGTTAAGAAAAATTTAAATGTAGAAGATAATGTACAGCTACAAATAGGTAATTCACAAGATTTAAAACTATATCATAACACGTCTCATAGCTTTATAGAACAACAAGGTACTGGCAATTTATATATTCAAAGTCTTGTTGACGATGGAGATATTATTTTCTTAGCATCTACAGGTAGTGCCGCTCCTGAAACTTATTTCTATTTAGACGGTAGTATTGGCGCTAATAGATTTCCTAAAAACGTATTATGGGATGACAACGTAAAAGCACTGTTTGGTGGTGGTTCTGGTGATTTACAAATATATCACAGTGGTAGTAATAGTTATATAAAAGATGCCGGATCAGGAAATTTAATCGTTGCTACAAATGGCTTTTACTTAAAAAACGCTGCTGACAATGAATTCATGATTACAGCTGTTGAAAATGCTGCTGCAACTTTATATTACGACAACTCTGCTAAACTAGCAACGGCAGCAGGTGGAATAGAGGTTTCGGGTACAATAGCAGGTTCAAGTTTTAGAGGTGTTAGAAAGGTTGTAAACTCAACTACATCTAACGTGGCAACAGCTCTTTCTGGTCAAATATATAGTTTTGATGATGCTGACGGTGCTACAGTTACTTTACCAGATTCTGGTGCGGGAAGTTACACAGGTACTACATTTGAGTTTGTTATAAAAACAACAGCAACATCTAATTCACACAAAATAATATTGAGCGACACTACTAACGAAAAGTTTATTGGGGCTGTAGCCACAATAGATACTGATAATGATAATGCCGCAACATTTTACACTCCAGCAACTTCTAATAAAGCAATAACAATGAATGGTACAACAACCGGTATTACTGGTAGTAGAATAAGAATAACCAATATAGCGGCTGATATATGGTCTGTTGAAGGTACAATTTTACACACAGGTAACACAGCAACACCATTTACAAACAGTTAATAAAAAATAACAAATAAAATATGGCAACACCAAATATAGTCCCAAGAGCGGACAGTGAAGGAGGTTTAGGAACATCAAGTAAATATTGGGCATCTGCTTATATAGACGCAATAACAACAACTGGAGATATAACTGTTGGTGGTGGAATTATTGGTCCATCAATTTTTGAAATTGTATCAGAGTATAGTAATAGAGGTAGAATAACTTTAAGTTCTGCAAACTCACAAGATACTACTACGCAAATAGCGTTATTAACAAATGGTAATTCAAGATTAACTATAGATAAGGCTGGTACATCAACTTTTTCAGGTACTGTAATTGTTAAAAACTCAACTTCTATAAAAAGAGATATTGAAACTAGCCATTTAGGTCTATATGGTGGATTTGATAATACCGGTAATCAAGATGGTTACATATTATTACATGGAAACAATAATGGCTACGGTAAAATACATGCAAACTACGGTTACAACACTGCAAATAGTGTAATGACTTTTGGTATAGCTGACAATACTTTAATAACATTTAATGGTAGCGGTAATATAGCTGCAACTTCTTTTAACGGCATACCTTTTTATACTGACGCTGCAAACAACTCAATGTATACGCACGATGTATCTGGAACAGATGATAGCGCTCTTGGAAACACTGCTTATGGTTTTCAAGCTATGGATTCTATTACAACTGGAGATGCTAACACTGCTATTGGTTACAGGGCTGGTACTAATATAACAGGTGGGTCACAAAACACTCTTTTAGGGCAAGATGCAGGTAGAAGTTTAACTGTAGGTCTTTATAATGTTGCTATAGGTTACGAAGCTTTATATACAGAAGACGCTGGTAGTTTTAGTATTGCTATAGGTAGAAGAGCTTTAAAAGCTCAAAACACTTCTGGCAATCCTTATAATATTGCTATAGGTTATCATACTGCTCAAAGCATAACAACAGGTCTTTATAACACAGCTGTAGGTGGTGAAGCTTTATCAACAAATGTAGACGGTGACAACAACACGGCTATAGGTTTTAGAGCTTTAAAAACATTTGAAGCAGATACAGATGGTCATGGTAACAATACGGCTGTAGGTGCTAATGCCGCAGAAAACTTAACTACTGCCACAGGTACTACGGCTATAGGTAAAAGCGCTATAGGTGTTGGCGCTACAACAGGTAACAATAACACTGCTATAGGATATGATTCTGGTGGATATTTAACATCAGGTCAACACAACACTTCAGTTGGTGCTGTTAGTGGTGCTTCATTAACTACTGGTAATAACAACGTTTTAATGGGTTATGACGCTGGTTCTGCTTTAACAGAAGGTACTGATAATGTTGCTATAGGTAATCACGCTTTAAATGCTGAAGACGCGCATGGAAGAAACGTAGCTGTTGGGCATGAAGCTTTAGGTACTTTAAATGCAGGAGCTCACGCTTATAATACTGCTGTAGGATATTACGCTGGTAGAGCATTGACACTAGGCGTTCAAAACACGTTAATGGGTGCTCAAGCTGGTGACGCGTTAACTACAGGTAATCATAACGTTGCTATAGGTTTTAGGGCTTTATCAGATGAAGATACTGGTAATAATAGCGTGGGAATTGGTTATTATGCTTTAAACAAACAAAACAGCGATTCTAATAATTATAATATAGCTATTGGTCATGGCGCTTGTCAAGAATTAACAACAGGTACTCATAACACTATAATGGGAGGATTAGCCGGAGTTGCTTTAACTACATCATCATCTAACGTTGCTATTGGTTATGAAGCTTTAAGCACTGAAGACACTACAGGCGGTGTTACAGCGGTAGGTTATCAAGCATTAAAAAATCAAAATGCAAGTAGCACTAGTTTTAATACTGCAGTTGGTTACCACGCTGGTTTAAGTGTTACAACAGGTACTGAAAACGTACTAATTGGTGGTTTAACGGGTGATGCTTTAACAACTGGTATAGAAAATACAGCAATAGGTCATCAAGCTTTAAGTGCTGCGCAAACAAGTCATGCTAACGTAGCTATAGGTCATCAAAGCTTAGCAGCGCAATCAGCTGATGGATATACTTTTAACACAGCGGTAGGTTATAACTCTGGACAACAAGTTACAAGCGGTTCACAACAAGTATTGATTGGTGCTTATGCAGGAGATGCCTTAACAACAGGTGCTCAAAACGTAGCTATAGGATACAAAGCTTTGACTGGAGAAGATACTGGAAATAAAAATATAGCTATAGGTACTAACGCTTTAGAAGTTTTAAATTATAATGGAGATGGGTATAATATTGCTATAGGACACGATGCTGGTAAGTCAGTAACAACAGGTACTACTAACACGTTGATAGGTGGACTTGCGGGAGATGCTTTAACTACAGGTACTGCTAACGTGGCTTTAGGATATGGTGCTTTAGGCGATGAAACAACAGGTGCAAATAATGTTGCTATAGGAAAAGGTGCTATGTCAAGTTCTCAATTGTCACAAAATAACGTTGCAGTTGGTGTACAAGCGTTAGAAAATGTAACAAATGCGAGTTTGAAAAACACTTATAACGTAGCGGTTGGCGCGTTTGCTGGTAATGATGTAACAACTGGTGAAAGAAATATTTTAATTGGTGGTTTTGCTGGTGACACTTTAACTACTGGCTCAGACAACATTGCTATAGGTTACAATGCTATTGGTGGTGTAACAACTGGTAATTACAATATTGCTATTGGACGTCATACTGGTTTAGTTTTAACTAGTGGTGATTCACAAGTTTTAATTGGGTATGAGGCTGGTGATGCTTTAACCACAGGTGCTAGAAACGTAGCTATTGGCCATCAAGCATTGTCTGCTGAAACTGAATATGGAAGAAACGTAGCAGTTGGTTTTATGTCTCTTAATGCTCAAAACGTTGGAGGTGATGCTTATAACACTGGTGTAGGTTATGGTACAGGTTATGCAATGACAACAGCATCTGCTAACACGTTAATTGGTGGTTTAGCTGGTTTCAACTTAACTACTGGATCAAATAACGTTGCGATAGGATATGAAGCTTTGAAAACTGAAGATGCTCACGGAAGCAATGTTGCTATAGGTTATAGAGCTCTTAAACTTCAAGATGCCGGCGCTACAGCTTACAACATAGCTGTTGGTTATAACGCTGGAACAAACGTAACAACAGGTCAACAAAACGTTATAATAGGTGGTTCTGCTGGAGATTCTTTAACTACAGGTTCTTTTAACGTAGCCATAGGTATGGAAGCTTTAAGCACTGAAGATGGCTTAGGTCATACGGTGGCAATAGGTTATAGGGCTTTAAAAATGCAAAATGCGCCTTCAAACTCATATAATGTAGCAATAGGTTCTTCAGCTGGAGCAGCTGTAACAACAGGTGTTAACAATACAATAGTTGGGGGATTAGCTGGAGACGCTTTAACTACTGGACAAAGCAACACGGTTGTAGGGTACAATGCCTTAAGCCAAGAAGATACTGGCCATAGAAACGTTGCTATAGGACAAAATGCTTTGTCAGCGTTAAACACTGATGCAATTGCTTATAATACAGCTGTAGGATATAACGCTGGTTCTGTAATGACAACAGGTGTTAACAACACTTTAATTGGTGGTTTGTCCGGTGATGCTTTAACAGAAGGCGCAAGCAATGTAGGTCTAGGATATCACACCCTAAGCAATTCAGTATCAGGAAGTGGTAATACTGCGGTTGGTTATAACGCTATAGGTGATGGTGCTACCACTGGCTCTGACAATATTGGTGTTGGTCGTGATGCCGGTAAAAATTTAACATCAGGTGGTTTTAATGTTTTAATTGGAAAAAACGCAGGTGATGCCTTAACAGAAGGTAGCGCTAACGTAGCAATAGGTTATTTAGCTTTATCCTCAGAAGATGGTCATGGACGTAATATTGCTATTGGTCAACAAGCCCTTGAAGATCTTAATGCTGGGGCAGACGGTAACAATGTAGCTATAGGATATGATTGTAGTAAGCAAATGACAACAGGTGTTAATAATGTTGCAGTTGGAAACGGCGCTGCAGATGCATTAACAACAGGTAGTAACAACGTTGTATTAGGTATTAATTCTGGCGGTAATTTAACTACAGGTGGTCAAAACATAACTGTAGGTAGACAAGCTCTTCACACGGAAGACACTGGTCATAGAAATATAGCTATAGGTGATAGAGCTTTATATGATGCGAATTATGATGGTAATGGTTATAACGTAGCTATTGGTCATGATGCTGGAGATGATATTTCAACAGGTATTCAAAACACCATTATTGGTGGTAACGCTGCAAAGTCAAATCTTAACAGTGGTAGTAATAACATTGTAATAGGTTATGCTGCAACAGCGGCAGCTGAAGACAGTACAAATTCAGTTACTTTTGGTGATAGTAATATTACAGCGATAAGATGTCAAGTGCAAAGTATATCATCTTTATCTGATGAAAGAGATAAAACAAATATACAAGACTCTACATACGGTTTAGATTATATTAACTCGTTACGCCCTGTAACTTTTGAGTGGAACAACAGAGATGAAAGCGTACACAAAGGAACTAAAGACGTTGGGTTTATAGCACAAGAATTACAAAAGGTAGATGATGAATATACTAAACTAGTGTTAACAGATAATCCTGAAAAATTAGAAGCTAGTTATGCTAGGTTAATCCCTGTGCTAGTAAAAGCAATACAAGATTTATCAGAAGAAGTAAAACAACTGAAAAACAAGTAATTATATTAATACATTAAAATAAATAAATTATGTCAGAAGAAATTAATTACGCTCAACACGTAATAGCTGCTATGGATTCATACAACATTGTTGTATCTCACAGAAGTGAAGCTAATCCTACAGAAGATCAAACAGCAGAATTAGCTAGAAACGAAAGACACCTTTGGTTAAAGATGAAGGAAGAAGGTTTTGTAGCTGCTTTATCTGCAGAGCAAAGAGCGAACATAGAGGCGCTTAATATCTCTATATAAATTAAATTAACTTAAATTAAATAAAAATGGCAAAAAAAACAGAAGACTTAAAAGTAACAGACGAACAATTAAAGAAACTACAAGAGATTGTAGGGGCTATGAACGGTGCAACAACTAGAGTTGGTCAAATAGAAACTCAAAAGCATGCTGTACTTCATGACTTAACTTTAATGAGAGAAGATCTTTTAAAGTTTCAAGCTGAGCTTGAAGAACAGTACGGTAAAGTAAACGTTAATATCCAAGACGGTACTATAAGCGAAAGAGAAGATGTCGAAGCTAATAAGGAAGATTAGTATCGGTAAAGATTATAAGAATGACGCCATGCACTATGCCGTTGGGCAAGAAGTGTATGGTGGTCATACTATTTGCGATATACTAGAAGAAGACGATAAGTACAGCGTGTATATTAGAAAAGGTAAAGATGTTTTACCTTGGAAAGATTTTAACAAAAACATGGCTGTATCTGTAGAATACAACTTACAGTATTAATGAAATCAGTTTACAACTTTGTTGTAACGCCTATAAAAAATAGATACAACAACACTAAAGATATAGACGGTAAAGAACTGATAGTAAATACTGAGATATTCAATCATCAATACGTTAGCAGAGAAGCTATAGTAAAAGCAATACCAACTGTAGGTGAAACAGATATTAAAGTTGGTGATACTGTAATTGTACATCATAATGTTTTTAGAAGATGGCACAACCAACACGGTATAGAAAAAAACAGTAGAGCTTATATTGATGAAGATCATTATCTAGTACAACCAGATCAAATATTTTTATACAAGAAAAAGTCTGTATTTGATTATCACACTAAATGGCAAGCAGTAGACGGTTACTGCTTTGTAGCACCAGTAAAATCAACAGACGAGCTAAGTACAGAAAAAGAAAAGCCTTTAATGGGTATTGTTAAATACACAGACGGTACTGTAGAAAAAGGCGACTTAATAGGTTTTAGGCCAAGCTCAGAATATGAGTTTATTATAGACGGTCAAAAACTATATAGACTACTATCAAAATTTATTACAATTAAATATGAATATCAAGGAAACGAAGAAGAATATAATCCAGGCTGGGCAGAGGGCAGTTGATGAATTAATCAAAGTTGCTAAAGAGCCGATTGTAGATTCAGACGATGATATATCAGCTGATAGATTAAAAAATGCTGCGGCTACAAAAAAGCTAGCAATATTCGATGCATTTGAAATATTAAATAGAATCCAAGAAGAAGAAAACTTATTAGAAGGTAAAGAACCTGAAGATAAAACAAAAGTATTTAGAGGATTTGCTGAAGGTAGATCAAAATAATGTACGAACAAAACTTAGTTAAAATAGTTGAGCCAGTTAAGATTAATACAATTAAAAGGCTTAATAAAAGTAAAAAATGGGAATATGGATACAATAAAGAACACGATATTGTCGTTATATCAAAAACTGGAAAGATCGGTGAAATCATTGAGATGCAAGGCTTGCAAATTGCTCTGCCAATGCGGCCAGTGCAAGTGTACAGCAACGAAGTAAAGAAGTGGCAACAATTTGAATATCCAAAAGAACTAGCAAGACTTAAAAATATATTTGACTGGAGAGCATACCCTGAAGAAAAAAAAGCACAGTGGTATGATTATATAGACGAGGAGTTTAAAAGACGTGAAGAAGGTTTCTGGTTTAATAATAACGGCACACCAACATACATAACAGGTACACATTATATGTATCTACAATGGAGCAAAATAGATGTAGGTGCACCTGATTTTAGAGAGGCCAATAGACTATTCTATATATTCTGGGAAGCTTGTAAAGCCGACAAAAGATGTTACGGGATGTGCTACCTTAAAAATCGTAGGTCTGGATTTT
>Ga0208767_1003304_pt1 | contig 11792 bp, 7 predicted proteins | sample VirMetDEL_Mar_21_FD_184514 | JGI IMG/M metagenome (GOLD analysis project Ga0208767, IMG submission 184514) | Aqueous microbial communities from the Delaware River and Bay under freshwater to marine salinity gradient to study organic matter... | ecosystem: Environmental > Aquatic > Marine >... | reverse complement strand
TATAAATCATAACTTAAATTTAGTTTTTATTAATTGTTTAGTAGCTTCTAAATCATTATTTATATAGGAAACTAAAGGGTTATCATCATACTGAGTTAAGTAGGTGGGTAAATTTCTCATTAAAATAGGAAGTTTGTATGATAAGGCTTCCTTTACTACTAGAGGGTTTAGTTCTAGTACCGAACTAAAATAGAACAAATCAGATGCTTGTAAAAATTTATCAACATCATTTCTTTCACCCCATATAATACAGTTATCAGGTTTGTTATCTACTAAAGGACCCCAATAATCCTTAAAATTCATAGCTTGATTTCCTATAAAATGAAATTTGATGGGTAAGTCTTGAAGTTGTTCTGCTACTTTAAATACTTCACCTTGATTTTTACCTTGAGTAAATAAACCTACATTTACTACATGAAAGTAATTTTTATCAAAACCCAATTCCTGTTGATATTTTTCCTTTTCAGGTTTTAAATCCTCAATTGGATATTCCCAAATGTCACAAGGAACATCTACAACTTGTTCAAATTTTTGTTTACTCCACTCAGATACTAAAACAAATTTATCTGGGATGAAATTTAGTTCTGAAGGGTTAGTGTATGAGGAGTGGGTTGTGGTTAATATAAAATAATTTCTATTAGGTTTAGTAAAAATAGAAGTTGCTAAATTATTATCCATAAAACTTTCAGGAGTTTCTTCTATATGAATAATATCAGGATTCCATCTTTTAATATAATCTAAAAGTTGAGTTTTATCAGTTCCTAAAGTAGCAAATTTATCAGGAGATATAAGTTGTTTGATTTTATTTTTTTGAACAACAAATTCCCAACTTAAATCTTGATATTCTATTAAATGAATATCAAAGTCATTTTTAAAATGCTCAATTTTTTTTAAAAGGTATTGTGGTAATCCCCCTGTTGAAAGATGGGGAGTAATATACAATAATTTTTTCATAATCCTTAATATAATAACTTTTATTTAAAAATCCAAAATTATTTAGAATTATTTGTAATTTCTTGTTTAATCCTTGCTACTTCATTAATAGAATTTGCTAAACTAGCAGAAGTAATAGGATATTCTATAGAAGAAGTAATTAAGTATTTTAATTCTTCTTGTATACTAGCAGTAACATTATGTACTGCTTCAAGTTGATCATTTAAATAATTTATATCGGGCATATTTTATAATTTTATTCATAAAGTCCAAGTGACCAATTAGTAAAAACATCAGGATTGGCAGGGGGTGCATCTACCCACCCAAAACCATACCAAATAGTTCCCCCTTCTACTAAAGATAATCCTGTAGCCGTAGCAGAAATTTTTACTTCAACAATATTAAGACTTGATCCGGGAAAAGTTACTGATCCTGTTGCTATGCAAGTATAAGTTGCTTGAGTAAAAGTATTAGCAGCTCCTGAGCTGTTATACCAAATGGAAACAAAAATCTCATCACTTGCTGCTTGTTGGCCTTGATCTCTCATCCTAGCAGTAAAAGATAATTCACTTACATCATGATGTAAATCTATCATAGACCCTCTAATATAGTAAGGGTATGAATTGTAAGTAGTAACCCCAGGACTAGGGATAGTTCCCCCATGATTATAAGATACAGTCGTACTATTACCAGTTGTATAATCAGCGGCATATATCCCATTGGCGGGACCCGCTATTAGAACTGTTTGGGAGTTAGTTTGAAGTTCAAGATACCCGGTATGGGAAGTTGATTTTCCTCCTCCTATAAAAGCAGAAGATGTTATATATTTTAAAGCTGCTCCTGTTCCTGCGGTATTAGGTTCTGAATCCCAGGTTGCTACATATTGTGGGGTGGAGGTAGAAATTGCTTTTACATAAGTAGTACTACTAGGAGCTAAATAAAGATCAGTAGCACCAAATTTAACTGAAGTTGAAGATGCATCTATAATTTTTGTAGTACTTCCATTAGTATAAACATTAAAAGCATTTCCTGTATGTTCAAATAATTTATTAGTACTAACATCAGTAGGTTCACTTCCAGAAGTAACTTGGAAATTATCTACATTATGAATAGTAAAGGTATGATCAGATAAAGCAGTAGCTGTAGTTAAATCTAATAATTCTGTTTCACCTATTTTTACCATAGGATAATGTTCAGAAGGTAAAGAACTACTAACGATTATACCTGAACCTGTTATGTCAAATCCAAATCCAGGGAATGTATTATATCCAAATGCATAGGTATCTAATTGAAATTTTGAACTATTTGAACCTGATATGGTCCCATTTATATTTAAAATGTTATTGGTTCCATCTATTGTAAGAGTTTCATTATTAAATGAGCCTATTTTCACGGTATCATCCGAGAATACTTCAAGTATAGGCAAACCTGAAATATCTGATACTGCGAAAAGTGAACCTGAGAGTGAGTCGGTTATTGAGAATAATTGACCTTCTGATCCTATAACTTCAAGTAAAGTAGAGCCACTTCCTGAAACTAATAGTTTAGAACCATCAAATGTTAAATTGGCTTCACCATTAATACTATCTGTACCTGTAGATGTAATAATCCTATTATCAACACCATTTGTGTAGGTAGCGACAGCTCCACCTCCTCCAGCAGCTGCTAATGAAGCAGAAACATCACTAAATCCATTTATTGATAATTGACCTGCTACATCTACATCACCTGCAGCATCTATTGTTATTCTATCTGTAAGTGTCCCATTTACACGGGTTCTTAATCCAAATTTAGAGTCACCATCAGTACCGTCTGCTTGGAATCCAAAGAATCCCGATTGGATATAGGTACTACCATCATAAGCAAAAGCATTTACTGCCCCAATATAATCATCATTAGCAACTGCGGAAGGAGATGCTGCTGTATTATGTGATTTGAAGAATCGTATGTCAGGGCCATCAGAAGTATCATCGTGTTGGGCTACTCTAACTTGTGCTTCTCCACTTGATTCACCAACTATGTCTAATTTTACCTGAGGGGTTGAAGTGCCAATTCCTACTCTTTCATTAACCGTATCAATAGCTAGTAAGTTAGATGAGGTAACTTCTGTATTAGCCCCAACAATAAGGATTTCATTTTCAGCTCCTAAATTTCCAAGCTGTAATGCTGAACCTGTTATGGAAGTACTAACATCTAAAGAACCTGTTACAAGGAATGAAGTGCCTGTAAATCTTGCTACTTCACCACTATTATAAGCAATTAATAATGGATGAGAGCCTACAGTACCCATTACACCTCGGGTTAACTGACCTTCTAAATATAAGGCAGCTCCTCCTGCTCTTTCATATACCCCTAAAGCAGCAGTACTACTTGATACATGAAGTTGATAAGTTGGATTATTCGTACCTATTCCGACCGTGCCTATTACTCCTAATGTACTACCATCAAATGTTAAGTTAGCTTCACCATTAATACTATCTGTGCCTGTAGATGTTATAACCCTATTATCAGCACCATTTGTGTAGGTAGCGACAGCTCCACCTCCTCCAGCAGCTGCTAATGAAGCAGAAACACTTCCCCAATCATCTATGTAAACATCACTCCCAGTCATAGCTCCACTTGCACTAATAACATTATTTACTGTTAATTTATTACTTATTTGAAGTTTACCTGTAAGTTCATGCCCCTCTGTACTAAATCTTCCCCTTAATCTAAGGACTTCATCAGGGGGATTTTTTTCAGAACTAGCTGCTTTTAAAATTAAATCCCCTGCTGCACCTTCATTTGTAACACTAAGTACTTCTGAAGTAATTGATGCCACAGATCCTGAGGTTGATAAATCATTATAACTCCCGCTATCTATAACAAAATTAATAGTACCAGCAGCATCATTAGGATCAGCACCCTTAGTAAGTCTAGAGTTTCTAATAAAAATTTTACTACCTTCAGTACTATCCTCTATATCCTTTATATCAAAAGTAGATTGAGGGTTATCAGTACCTATACCTATTAGAGGATTACGACCCGAGGAAGTAATAAAAAATACTATAGCATCTTCACTTGTACCATTTGCTTCTGAGGGGATAATTAATTGAGTATTAAATGAATTTGGGGATGATTCAGTTAAAAAGAATTCAAAGTGGGGAGTATAATTTAATAATTCTCCTGATGAAGAAAAAGATGCTGATGCCCCTATAAATCCGAAATCTAATCTATGTAAAACAGCCATTATTTATTATTTTCTAAATTTGTAATTCTTTCTTTCAACTCATCTATAATTTTTTGTTGATCTTGGATAGATTTTACAAGTATGGGGATTAGTTGAGTTTGATCTATCCTCCACGTGCCTTCCTCACTTTCGGGTTTAGTAACAGCTTTAGGATAAATTTTATATAATTCTTGAGCTATAAACCCGTGTCCTAAGGTAAGGTTATTTTTCCATAAAAATTCTCTAGGTTGAATTTTTAATAATTCATTTAATCCTACAGATAAAGTAAAAATATTTGTTTTTAATCTTGCATCTGAATTATTATTATATGCAAGTCCACTTCCATTACTGTTAATACTAAAACCGCCTATTTCCGTGGTACCATTTTTAAATATTAAAAGGTCGGAACCGGCGCCATTGTTTTGGATTATAACTGTACCCCCTGCAGTGTGGAGTACACCTTCTGGAATGAGTTGTCCTATACCTACTTTTTCATTTCTGTAAACAAAACCAGGCATTTGAGTAACTATATTATCATTATCAGTATTTACTCCAGTTATTTCTACTGTATCAGTTGTTCCACTATAATCAGGATTCCCTGTTTGAATTACTGTACCCCCAAAACTAGATTTTAATCCAAATACAATTGTACTATTCCCACTAGTATCTACATAATCATATATTATATCAGGAAGACCTGCTATTCTATTACCAGTTGTTTGTTTAATTAAAACGTATCCATCATTATCAGCATTTCCGGCACCATGTATAAAATCTCCTTGAAGCGTAAGTGTTGGTCCTGATGGATTAAAAGTAAAATTAGAAGATCCTGAAAAAGATCCCTGATTATTATATTGAACAGATGTAGTAGGTAAACCAGGGGTAAAAGATCCTGTAAGGTATACTACCTTTTCTCCACCAGTCCATCCTAATACATAAGAATCCGCTAAAGTTCCCTGTGGTAAACTATTAATTCTAAAATCAGCAGTACCTGTAGCAGTATTAAACTCAAATTTTTGTCCTGATGCTACCCTAACAAATAACCCCCCATTTGCCCCATCATATGTAAAATTAGACTCAACTGAAGCAGATGTTGGAGATGCGGGATTATTAAATGTAATTACACCGTTATTTGTTGTACCTGTTAGAGATAATAAACCCGAAGTACCAGCAGTACCTGATGTACCTGTAGTACCTGAAGTACCTGAAGTACCTGTAGTTCCTGAAGTACCGCTTGTGCCTGTTGTACCTGATGTACCTGAAGTACCAGTTGTGCCTGATGTACCTGAGGTACCTGTTGTACCACTAGTACCTGAGGTACCTGTAGTACCTGAAGTGCCTGAAGTACCTGTAGTACCACTTGTACCTGAAGTACCAGTAGTTCCTGATGTACCTGAAGTACCAGTTGTGCCTGATGTGCCAGAGGTACCTGTAGTTCCTGAAGTACCTGAAGTACCAGTTGTGCCTGATGTGCCAGAGGTACCTGTAGTTCCTGAAGTACCTGAGGTGCCTGTAGTACCACTAGTGCCTGAAGTACCTGTAGTACCACTAGTGCCTGAAGTACCTGTAGTGCCACTTGTGCCTGAAGTACCTGTTGTACCGCTTGTACCTGAAGTACCTGTAGTTCCTGATGTACCTGAAGTACCAGTTGTGCCTGATGTGCCAGAGGTACCTGTAGTTCCTGAAGTACCTGAAGTACCTGTTGTTCCTGAAGTACCAGAGGTACCTGTGGTTCCTGATGTACCTGAAGTACCCGTAGTTCCTGAAGTACCAGAGGTACCTGTTGTACCTGAAGTACCTGAAGTACCAGTTGTACCTGAAGTACCACTTGTGCCAGTTGTACCTGAAGTACCAGAGGTACCTGTTGTACCGCTAGTACCTGAAGTACCTGTTGTACCGCTAGTACCTGAAGTACCTGTTGTTCCTGAAGTGCCAGAGGTACCTGTTGTACCGCTTGTACCTGAAGTACCAGTTGTGCCTGATGTGCCAGAGGTACCTGTAGTACCTGAAGTACCTGAAGTACCTGTAGTTCCTGAAGTACCGCTTGTGCCTGTTGTACCTGATGTACCTGAAGTACCAGTTGTGCCTGATGTACCTGAGGTACCTGTTGTACCACTAGTACCTGAGGTACCTGTAGTACCTGAAGTGCCTGAAGTACCTGTAGTACCACTTGTACCTGAAGTACCAGTAGTTCCTGAAGTACCAGAGGTGCCTGTTGTGCCACTAGTACCTGAGGTACCTGTTGTTCCTGAAGTACCTGAGGTACCTGTAGTACCACTAGTACCTGAAGTGCCTGTAGTGCCACTTGTGCCTGAAGTACCTGTTGTACCGCTTGTACCTGAAGTACCTGTTGTACCGCTTGTACCTGAAGTACCAGTAGTTCCTGATGTACCTGAAGTACCAGTTGTGCCTGATGTGCCAGAGGTACCTGTAGTTCCTGAAGTACCTGAAGTACCTGTTGTTCCTGAAGTACCTGAGGTGCCTGTAGTACCACTAGTGCCTGAAGTACCTGTAGTGCCACTTGTGCCTGAAGTACCTGTTGTACCGCTTGTACCTGAAGTACCTGTAGTTCCTGATGTACCTGAAGTACCAGTTGTGCCTGATGTGCCAGAGGTACCTGTAGTTCCTGAAGTACCTGAAGTACCTGTAGTTCCTGAAGTACCGCTTGTGCCTGTTGTACCTGATGTACCTGAAGTACCAGTTGTGCCTGATGTACCTGAGGTACCTGTTGTACCACTAGTACCTGAGGTACCTGTAGTACCTGAAGTGCCTGAAGTACCTGTAGTACCACTTGTACCTGAAGTACCAGTAGTTCCTGAAGTACCAGAGGTGCCTGTTGTGCCACTAGTACCTGAGGTACCTGTTGTTCCTGAAGTACCAGAGGTACCTGTTGTACCTGAAGTACCTGAAGTACCTGTGGTTCCTGAAGTACCGCTTGTGCCTGTTGTACCTGATGTACCTGAAGTACCAGTTGTGCCTGATGTACCTGAGGTGCCTGTTGTACCACTAGTACCTGAGGTACCTGTAGTGCCTGAAGTACCAGAGGTACCTGTGGTTCCTGATGTACCTGAAGTACCCGTAGTTCCTGAAGTACCAGAGGTACCTGTTGTACCTGAAGTACCTGAAGTACCTGTGGTTCCTGAAGTACCGCTTGTGCCTGTTGTACCTGATGTACCTGAAGTACCAGTTGTGCCTGATGTACCTGAAGTACCAGTTGTGCCTGATGTACCTGAGGTACCTGTTGTGCCTGATGTACCTGAGGTACCTGTTGTACCGCTAGTGCCTGAAGTACCTGTAGTACCTGAAGTGCCTGAAGTGCCTGTTGTACCTGATGTACCTGAGGTACCTGTAGTACCTGATGTACCTGAAGTACCAGTTGTGCCTGATGTACCTGAGGTACCTGTTGTACCACTAGTACCTGAGGTACCTGTAGTGCCTGAAGTGCCTGAAGTACCTGTAGTACCTGAAGTACCAGAAGTACCTGTTGTACCTGAAGTACCTGAAGTACCTGTTGTACCTGAAGTACCTGAAGTACCTGTGGTTCCTGAAGTACCGCTTGTGCCTGTTGTACCTGATGTACCTGAAGTACCAGTTGTGCCTGATGTACCTGAGGTACCTGTTGTACCACTAGTACCTGAGGTACCTGTAGTGCCTGAAGTGCCTGAAGTACCTGTAGTACCTGAAGTACCAGAGGTACCTGTTGTACCGCTAGTACCTGAAGTACCTGTTGTACCACTAGTGCCTGAGGTACCTGTAGTACCTGAAGTACCGCTTGTACCTGTAGTACCGCTTGTACCTGAGGTGCCTGTTGTACCGCTAGTACCTGAGGTACCTGTAGTCCCTGATGTACCTGAGGTACCTGTTGTGCCTGATGTACCTGAGGTACCTGTTGTGCCTGATGTACCTGAGGTACCTGTTGTACCGCTAGTGCCTGAAGTACCTGTAGTACCTGAAGTGCCTGAAGTGCCTGTTGTACCTGATGTACCTGAGGTACCTGTAGTACCTGATGTACCTGAAGTACCAGTTGTGCCTGATGTACCTGAGGTACCTGTTGTGCCTGATGTACCTGAGGTACCTGTTGTGCCTGATGTACCTGAGGTACCTGTTGTGCCTGATGTACCTGAGGTACCTGTTGTACCACTAGTACCAGAGGTACCTGTTGTACCTGAAGTACCTGAAGTACCTGTGGTTCCTGAAGTACCGCTTGTGCCTGTTGTACCTGATGTACCTGAAGTACCAGTTGTGCCTGATGTACCTGAGGTGCCTGTTGTACCACTAGTACCTGAGGTACCTGTAGTGCCTGAAGTGCCTGAAGTACCTGTAGTACCTGAAGTACCAGAAGTACCTGTTGTACCTGAAGTACCTGAAGTACCTGTGGTTCCTGAAGTACCGCTTGTGCCTGTTGTACCTGATGTACCTGAAGTACCAGTTGTGCCTGATGTACCTGAGGTACCTGTTGTACCACTAGTACCTGAGGTACCTGTAGTGCCTGAAGTGCCTGAAGTACCTGTAGTACCTGAAGTACCAGAGGTACCTGTTGTACCGCTAGTACCTGAAGTACCTGTTGTACCACTAGTGCCTGAGGTACCTGTAGTGCCTGAAGTACCGCTTGTACCTGTAGTACCGCTTGTACCTGAGGTGCCTGTTGTACCGCTAGTACCTGAGGTACCTGTAGTCCCTGAAGTGCCTGAAGTACCAGTTGTGCCTGATGTACCTGAAGTACCAGTTGTGCCTGATGTACCTGAGGTACCTGTTGTACCACTAGTACCTGAGGTACCTGTAGTACCTGATGTGCCAGAGGTACCTGTAGTTCCTGAAGTACCTGAGGTACCTGTTGTTCCTGAAGTACCTGATGTGCCTGTAGTACCACTAGTACCTGAAGTACCTGTAGTGCCACTTGTGCCTGAAGTACCTGTTGTACCGCTTGTACCTGAAGTACCTGTGGTTCCTGAAGTACCGCTTGTGCCTGTTGTACCTGATGTACCTGAAGTACCAGTTGTACCTGAAGTACCTGAGGTACCTGTTGTACCGCTTGTACCTGAAGTACCAGTAGTTCCTGATGTACCTGAAGTACCTGTGGTTCCTGAAGTACCGCTTGTGCCTGTTGTACCTGATGTACCTGAAGTACCAGTTGTACCTGAAGTACCTGAGGTACCAGTTGTACCTGAAGTACCTGAGGTACCTGTTGTACCGCTAGTGCCTGAGGTGCCTGTAGTACCTGAAGTACCTGAGGTACCTGTTGTACCGCTAGTGCCTGAGGTACCTGTTGTACCACTAGTGCCTGAGGTACCTGTAGTACCTGAAGTGCCTGAAGTACCAGTTGTGCCTGATGTACCTGAAGTACCTGTGGTTCCTGAAGTACCACTTGTACCTGTTGTACCTGAAGTGCCTGAAGTACCAGTTGTACCTGAAGTACCTGAGGTACCTGTTGTACCGCTAGTGCCTGAAGTACCTGTAGTACCTGAAGTGCCTGAAGTGCCTGTTGTACCTGATGTACCTGAGGTACCTGTAGTACCTGAAGTGCCTGAAGTACCAGTTGTGCCTGATGTACCTGAAGTACCTGTGGTTCCTGAAGTACCGCTTGTGCCTGTTGTACCTGATGTACCTGAGGTACCAGTTGTGCCTGATGTACCTGAAGTACCTGTAGTTCCTGAAGTACCGCTTGTACCTGTAGTACCGCTTGTACCTGAGGTGCCTGTTGTACCACTAGTGCCTGAGGTACCTGTTGTACCACTAGTGCCTGAGGTACCTGTAGTGCCTGAAGTACCGCTTGTGCCTGTTGTACCTGATGTACCTGAAGTACCAGTTGTACCTGAAGTACCTGAGGTACCTGTAGTCCCTGAAGTGCCTGAAGTACCAGTTGTGCCTGATGTACCTGAAGTACCAGTTGTACCTGAAGTACCTGAGGTGCCTGTTGTACCACTAGTGCCTGAGGTACCTGTAGTACCTGAAGTGCCTGAAGTGCCTGAAGTGCCTGTAGTTCCTGAAGTACCGCTTGTACCTGTAGTACCGCTAGTGCCTGAGGTACCTGTTGTACCACTAGTGCCTGAGGTACCTGTAGTGCCTGAAGTACCGCTTGTACCTGATGTGCCTGTTGTACCACTTGTACCTGAAGTACCTGTAGTTCCTGAAGTGCCTGAAGTACCTGTGGTTCCTGATGTACCTATTGCTGATCCTATTATATAACCTTCAAATTCAGCATTAATAGTCCCTATACTTCCTGAGTCTAGTTGAGTAACTGTTAATGAATCATAATTAGGACCTTCAACAACAGAAGTAACTTTTACGTATTGAAATTCGTCTCGTGTACTTAACTTTAAAAAATATGGAATTGTTAGATTATCTAAAATATCCTTAACACTATTACCATCTGAGCCGGTCCAATTAATTCTTATATTCCCAACATTGCCCCAAGTTTGGGAAATAGTAAAATAGCCATCGTCAGCAGGACTTATAGGAGTTGGAGAAAATGATCCACTATATCTAGTTTTAAATAGTGAAAATGTTATTCCACTGCTTCCAGAAGTACCTGAAGTGCCTGAAGTACCAGTTGTACCTGAAGTGCCTGAAGTGCCTGTTGTGCCTGAAGTGCCTGTAGTACCGGAAGTACCTGTTGTACCCGACGTACCTGAAGTGCCTGATGTTCCTGTTGTGCCACTAGTACCTGATGTACCTTGTGGTGTATTGTCTATACAAATGGGAATGTCTGAAGGTGGGGTTCCCGTTGAATTTTGGAAAGTTACATTATATACAACAATTTTATCATATGTAAATGAATTATAACCTGATGTTACAATATTGTTATTGTAATCATAATATGTAAAAATTCCGGTATTATATGCTGTCAAATAATCAGCAAAATTACCCCCTAAACTTGAACTAACATCTACTACTACTATGTTAGGACTAGAATATAAACTTCCACTTATAGGACCATTAGGATTTTCTCCATCTGAGTCTGAGGAATGGAGTAAAGTAATGTTAACTCTAGATGAATCGGGGAAAGGAGTATTTGATGAGGATGCTATAGGAACAACTTGATTAAATTGCCAAGCATTTGAACTCAGATCAATTGTAGGAGATTGTTGGGGGAAATTTAATATTACCCACTCACTACCCGATTCAAATATAAAATGTCCTGCATAGGAATTAGATGAGGATATTATACTTAAATTAATATCTAATTTAAAAATAGAATTTGCAGTTCCATCTAATTGACTAAAATCAGTAATAAAAACTGTTCCTCCATTTTTACTAATAGCCCATTGATTATTAGTAGGATCTTGATCAACAAATGTATAATTTCCTATATTATTATTAATAGAACCACTATAAGGAATGCAATAAGTAACACCCGAAGTACCACTAGTACCTGAAGAGCCTGAAGTACCACTAGCACCTGTTGTACCTGAAGTACCTGAAATTCCACTAGTACCTGAAGTACCACTAGCACCTGTTGTGCCTGAAGTACCACTTGTGCCCGAAGTACCTGAAGTACCACTAGCACCTGTTGTTCCTGAAGTACCACTTATTCCACTAGTACCACTAGTACCAGTATTTCCGCTTGTGGTAGCAAGTAAAACCCATCCTGAATTTGAACTAATATTACTTATATTTACTAAGTAGTAAAGTTCTAAGGTATCTTGCTGGA
>Ga0208767_1003303_pt1 | contig 11792 bp, 15 predicted proteins | sample VirMetDEL_Mar_21_FD_184514 | JGI IMG/M metagenome (GOLD analysis project Ga0208767, IMG submission 184514) | Aqueous microbial communities from the Delaware River and Bay under freshwater to marine salinity gradient to study organic matter... | ecosystem: Environmental > Aquatic > Marine >... | reverse complement strand
CAGCGGCTCCAGCCCCCATACCACCCAGAACATAACCAATGGCAGTCCCTACTCCTGGTAGGATGGCTGTTCCAACAGCAGCACCTCCCAATCTACCTGCTTCAGATATTGCTATGTCTGAACCAAAGGCAGCAACGTAATCAGCTGCACCGGGGTCATCTGAGTCTAAGTCTGTTTCTGGTGCAATAAAACCACTTGGCTCTAAATCTTTGCTCGGTGCAACAAAGCCTTGAGAAATAGATTCTTGTGGTTCTAAATCTTTACTAGGGGCTATGAATGCCATTATTTTTTAGTTCCTGGAGTTCCCTGCGAGTCAATGTATGGTGTGCCAGCAGGTAGTGCATCATACTCAGCTTGACTATTTATTGTAACGGGGGCTTGCGAAGTAGAGCCATCTGTTTCTATAGGTCTGCCGCGTCTTGCTTGACCCCTTCCCGTTTCAACCTGTGGTGCATCTGTAGCATCACCCGTAGGTGCATCTCCCGCTAAAACACCTTTTGTAATAAGATTAAACTCATTATCAGTGGTTTGACCCTTTGGTTTTTCACGACCTATGTAGGCATTTGTTGCGGTTCTAACAGCAATGTCGTATTCCTCTTGAGTTAAACGACCTGATGTTAAATCAGATTGTAAGTTCTCTAGGGTTGATTGAAGCCCTGTTTTTTCTGGAGTATCTTCAATGACTGGTTGAATATAAGTGGGGGTGTATTGAATATATTTATTACCACCAATATCTAGTTCTTTTGGCTCAAAGCTCGCCGCTAATTCAGACTTTTTAAGATCAGCAGCATCCTTAGCCCTTTGAGTTGCTAGTTCTGCTAGGCGTTCTGGCTCCGCAGCCTGTATGCCTCTAGCTAAAGCATTGACCTGAGATGCAGATGGATTTCTTACTCCCCGTGCGGCTAGTTGACCCTCTGCTCTGCGCCTTGCGTCATCAAAGGACAAGCCCTCTGTTTGCCCACCAGTGGTTCTGCTTTGTGCTACACGAGTATCTGCCGCCGCTTGGCTTTCACCTGGTTGCCCCTCATTGGCTCTTAGTCTAGCTTCACGCGCTGCACTGTCACCAGCAAAACTTCCAGTGCCACCGATTCTTTGTTGTCTAGCTAGGCTGTCCCGTTCAAAAGATGACAAGGCATCGACGGGAGGTTGTGCAACTGCGGCAGGAACAGCACTATCAACAGGGGGTTGTGCGCTAGGTGTAATCATACGACCCTGTGGGTCTGTGCGTAGCCCAGAGACACCTGGAGTTCCAGCAGGAGCATTTAGGTATTCGTTAAGTGTCATGCCTCCTAGCCGAGCACGTGTCGCGTCTTGACCCATAGGTGCATTTGGTCCTCGCGCTGCATCATTAACCATCTCAAACCCGCGAAGGAGTGGACCACCTAAACCAGAAGGTGTATCAGGAGACTGAAGGAAGGGGCTTACGGCTGCTTGTGGTTGATCCGTAGCAACTGCTGCAAGGCTTTCAACGGGCGCATCAATAATGCCTGGAGCAGCTTGTCTTGGCAAACCCTGCGCTTCTCTTTCATCTGCACGTTCTAGCATTTCAAGTAGTGCGTTGCTAGGAGCAACTGATGGAGTTTGTATTTCTGATGAGGACATTGCTGCTAAATCTTGTAATGTTTCTGCTTCAGTAAAAGCTGGCTGGCTCTGTGCTCCCGGAAATAATAAATTACCAACAGCCTCTCCTACACCTTCGCCTATTCTTTCTGAAAGACCTCTGTCCGTTAAGGCTTCAAGTCCCAAATCAGCCGCACCGTATATCAATGAACCTGGCCCTCCAAATCTAGCTAATCTAGATGCTGACAAAGGGCTTACTCCAGCACTTCTAGCGGCTGCTTGTCTGGCCTCTTGTAGTGAAGGTTGAGAGGGAAGCGTTGTTCCTCCGCTTGGACCTGTTGCTGGATTAAGGGTTCCAATCCTTGGAAGATTACCTAAAGGTTGGGAAGCACTAGAGGCTGCTCTTGCGGCTGCTTGTCGAGCCGCATCGTTATTTGCAACTTGTTGAGCTAAGGGAGATAGAGGGCCTTGAGGCGTTGGCGTAGGAGCACGACCAGTCTGTGCCGCAAAAGCTGCTCCACCTAAGCCTAACCCGCCCATTAGGGCATCCACTGTATCTATAGCAGGTGCTTCTTCTTCTTGTCCGATAAGGGTGTTTTCTAGCTCTTCTTCTTCGTCCATAGGGTGTATTATATCATAAAGGGTTAGGTGTAGGTGTAATTATAAAATTAGGTAGGATTCAAACCAGTTACCGTAATTGATCCCTCAAGTGCGGGAATTCCTCCTTCAAAAGTTAAACCAACAAATGTAGGTATAACTGCCGCTGGGAGTGTTACTGAAAATGACCCACTTGGATTATGCGTTCCATTGTTAAAGCTAAAATATCTGCTAAAACTTTCTCTGTCGCCGATAGCAAAGGTTATGTCATCTTGTTGACCCTCCGACCCTGAAGCCGAAAAACTTCCAGTAAATGTAAAACTTTGTGCCGCTTGATAAAAAAAATAAATTCCTTCATAGTTAAACGCTGATGTATCTAATGGACCAAATTCTTTTGTAAATGAACTGCCTGTTTCTGAATGCATTTCTCCAACAACTGAACTTCCGTTAGAGGTTATATGAAAATAAGACCACTTTCCATCGGTATCTCCTACTCCACCGCTTCCTCCAATCCAAGACCTTATATTGCAATTAACTGGAAGAATAAGATTTAAAAAACTTTGCGCTGGATACGAGGCACTTTCATTTACAAAAGAATCAAACGCAGTTGATCCTCCTCCTGCTTGGGCAAATGGTCCTGCTCTGAGAATAGCGTTGGGCATTTTAGTTTACTCCACTTCCATTAAAGGTTGCCGTTCCAGCCGTGTTGTCGCTCTTAACAACATCTAAGGTAAAACTATTTGAACTACCGCTTTGACTAGTAGCTTCTGGAGCAGTGAACTGATCAATACCTCTTTGTAGAATGTCGGACTCATAGTCCTGCTTATTTTCAGAAGGATTATAGGTTTCGTTAAAGTTAGCTTCGGCTTGTTCTAAAGCAGCATCAGCTCTTGCCCTAATTTCATTTCTCTCTTTTCTGCTTCCTGCTCGACTGAGTTCTTGATCTTCTTGTCTTTGTAATTGCTTTTTTCTTTCGTTGAGTTCCCTTCTGCCCCGTTGCCTAGCAAGTGATGTGCGCTCTTCTTCTAAACGCTCCCTATCTTTGTCACTAATTGTCCTTGGTTTATTTTCGTACGCCATTATGCGGGTGTGCAAGTTGCCGTTGTGATGGTTTTCCTATATACATCAGTTCCATCTATTTTTGTAAAAACCTTTTCTAAATTTACATCAAGGGTGTGAACTTTTCCAAGGGGATTATCTGGGCCTCCAGAAATTTTTATTGTGCCGTAAGCTCCTTCACTAACTATTCTACCTTCAATATAACTAAAGTTATCTGCAATAGAATTGCCGCTAAATGTTGTTGCAAATCTAGAAGTAACTCCATATGTTTCTTCTTTGGCTGTTGGGTTTGCCGTAATACCAGTTCCCCAAGTTGCATCCGAAGGATTGGTTCCTCCTCCACTTGCTGTAAATGAAAAACTACTAGTATCAGTTTTATTAGTATAAGCTTGAGCGTATACTCCTGCTGCAAGAGAAAATACAACTGTACCAGCAGTATTTGTCGTGGGTTGTGGATCAACGATTACATTTGATCCAGTTAGTTTCCATTGCGAACCAGTCCATTTAACTTCAAGGGTAAATGTACCTTTAGCTTCTAGGTCAGGTCTAAAAACTACCACACCGCCTAAACCACTAATTCTAAATGTAGTATCGTGAGTATAATTAATAACTTGTCTAAAAACAGACTTTCCGTTTTCGACCTCTGTAGTTTCTTCAAGAAATAGTTTATTTAATTTTATAGATCGACCTACACTGCTGTATTCAAAAGAACCTGAATTGCTTACCTCAGCAAGCGTAAGGTCCTCTAGTGCTCCCTCTAAGATAAAAGCACTCCTAGTTCTGCATCCACGCAAACCTTGTGCATTAAAATATGCTGGCTTATTTTCGGTAGCACTAATTGTAGATATTTTTTGACACCACTCAGTGGGATTCCATAAGCCTAATGCTGAATTAGTTGTGAAGTCCCCGGCTACAATATCGGAAGTGTTCGACTGATAGTAAGTAGTTACATCAGCCACAACTTTACCCTCTACTGGAGAACGAACGGCAGGAAAAATATGATTGTCTTTATTTTGTAAATCTACAACTCCAGGAAAAGTAAATGGAACTAATTGCTGCTGCGAGTAACTTAACTTTGCAGAACCATCTGCATTCGTCAAAGTTGCTCCGTCAGGTCGTGCAATTACGCTTACGGTAATTCTTTTTAAGCCCAAGAAATTATCTGTATCTCTGCTGATTACGTCACCAGTTGTAGTGCCTTCTGTTACTAAGAACTGATGCGTTGTTTGCTGTACTCCTCGACCTACCGATCTAATATCCCTGGATAACTCACCGGCTTGTATGTAAGTTCTTTCAAACTCCCTGTAACTATCAGTGTCATCAATTTCATAGGAGGATAAAAAACAACGAACGGCTGTTTCTGCATCAATCTGATGATCAATATAATCAACGCCAATGTCTTTATCGTCAGCAGGAATATCTGTTCCTGCTTGAGCAATGCTAGTTCTTCTTACTCTCCTTAGACCATTTAGTTCTAAGTCAATTGTATCATCTTTTATTTGAACAAAAGAAGAACCTAGTGTTTGGTATACTAGAGTAACAATGTATTGCTCTCCTTGAGTGCTAGACTGCACCGAGACGAGGCGCATATCCGTATAGGCTTCTCCTGTTCGCGGAGCTAGCCCATCGATAGACATCTCTGCTGATTGCAAAGAGCCGTAGTCAGGAAATATTCTAGACTTATTTGAATTATACCAAGCGTCTCTCCTGTTTAAAGGTGTGCAATTAACGGTAAGCTGATACCTACCGTTCTGTAATTGTTCAACAGCTGGTATACCGACTAATTTTAGTCGATTAGTTCTGTGTCCAATAGTCATTATGTTAGCACTTCCAACGCTTCAAGGCTAGTGCCTTGCGTGTTGGTCTCCCTTTCTTGTCCTTCATTGGACCCTTGACTCCTGCCATCCTAGCACAGAATGATTTCTTCCGGGCAAGTCTTTTACCTGTTGGATTCTTTTCAGTAACAGGGGGCTTGAGGTTAGCACCTGTCTTGCGCTTGAAATAAGCGCGGCCAGCAGCAGTAAGTCCTCCCTTTTTGCTTTTGTGTTCTTTTCTCATTAGCTATCTCCCTTGATTACTGCGTAATTAATCACAACAGTAATTACTCCTGTAGATTGATTATGAAGATCAGCAATCGTAATATTGCAATTTCCATCTGCAACTGCATCAACTTGACTGTTAAGCTTGTTACTACCTGATCGAATATTCGTTACGATAATATCATCTTCCTTAATAAAACTATTGTTGAATTGAAATGATTGAATATCATTGTTACTGAAGTCGTGAGCAAACATAGTAATCTTACCGCACGGTTTATTTAAAGTTACAGCAGTATTTACACTTGTTATCTGCGTAACGGAACCGCCCGTTCCTGTTGCATAACCAATCTGGCTAATTGCAAGCGTGTCTGTAGGTTGCATAATAAGCACCCAGTCAGTTCCGATTGGGTTAATCAACATACAGTCATTAGGCGATAGACTGATAGATGCACTAGCACCAATAGTCTGTCCTGACGCGGGAGAAACAACTAAGATGTCTGGTCCATTGTTGCGGACGTAGAGTGGCTCTGAGGCTTCACACGCAGGTAGTTCATACGAAGTAACCCCGCTAATTGCATAGCAGGGCATTCCGTTATGATAGTTTGTTGATATAGCCATTACTTACTTCTTACCTTTGCTCTGGGTGTGTTGGCTACAACTGTCTTTCCTCTGGCTCCTGCTGCTTTTTTCTTTCTAGCAGTGCTTGCTCTCTCCGCTTTCGTAAGACTAAGAGCCTTTCTCTTAGGGAGGCAACGGTCAGGGTTTTTCTTGTCTTTCGACGTTCCGCAAGGTCCTTTGATCGATCCATCAGTTCCAATCCTTACCCAGTTCTGCTTGAGCCATTCTTTTAGTTGAGCCATTATCTACCCTTTCGTTTACCACCTTTGGACTTCTTTGCATAGTTAGGGTCCTTGCAATACTTAGACGCAGCTAGGTTCGCGTAAGCGGACGGATACGTGTCAAACGTCCGTCTAGCCCAAGCCTTACCTTCAGGGCATATCTTACCCCCGCTTTTTGCCTTTTTCTTTGCCATTACTTTATGTTTCTTCTGCGAAGCGTTTCCATTTGCCGATCAAGAGCTTGGTTGCGTTTATTAATCTCAGACATCTTTTTCATATCAGATTCAACAAACTTCTTACGAGCAAATTCTGAACCCTTATCTAAAGCAACTCCTGCAATTATTCCAACTGGCGTAGTTTTTGCTATCTTAGCAAACTTTGCTACCTTAGCAGCCTTTGCTGCTTTTTCAGCGGTTACTTTTGTCATATACCTTTTAGCTGCATTTTTTTGTGTTCTACGAAGTAATCGCTCTGCCTTTTGTTTTTCCCCTGGCGTTGGAGTATTGAGGGTTTTTTGATTACTTATATCGCCCAAACTGCCCTTGGGATATGACTCCTTGGTAAGAAATCTTTTATCTTTTGGAGTAATATGCCCCCTAGTTCTAACGGTTTTAAGAGCTTCTTTATAGCTCTTTCTATTTCTTGTTCTTTCGCTCATATATATTACCCTCTTTTTTTGCTCTTTTCTTTGCCATTCTTTACGAGTGATTTGAGTAGCTTCGCTTGCCCGGCGTGAGCCTTCGATGCTTGCTCAAGCTTTCTTGCGACGGTTAGTATTTTCCTGTGCATTTGATTTCCTTAATACTTTGAAGTCAGCCTCCGTAATCTTGTTACGAGGTGCGGCAACCCTAGCTATCTTCTTCTGTTTTAGACTGTATTTGCTGAATGGCATTACTTCTTCTTCTTTTTCATAGCCATCTTCTTCATCCCCTTAGCCTTAGCAGCTTTAGATGGACGACCCACTTTGCTTCCGTATGTTCCTTTTCCCATTGGCATAATATTATCTTTCCTTTATTTGATTAATGATTTAACCCAAGCAACAAGCTTGGATACGACGGATTTTACCTTACTGATAAATGTATCTTTAGTTTTGCAGATGCAGCACTTCATAATTATTTCTTTCTTTTATTGTGGAAATCGAAAAGGACTTTTACCTTTTCTGTAAGGGCTTCTAGGTTGTAGTGCATCCGGGCTAGCACCACGATGAGGGTAATGATACCAATAAAGATGGGCCAGAGGGATGATATGATTTGTAAGGTTTCATTCATTTAATAGTAGAGGAGCCGAAGTAGAATCCGACAATGGCTAAAACTGTTTGACGAACCTCTGGTAGTATAAGGTATCCGTTGAGGGTCTGATACTTGATTCCTTTGAATAGACCAAAGAAGTGAGATGTCTCCTGCCCTACCGTAACTCCCTCAGGGCTGTGAGCCAACAAAAAGGGGGCTACAACGACCGCAAACAGGACAGTGCATACTATGACCCTCCTGACCCACTCACCGCCCCTTGTAGCGGCTTTCTGGTGGCTTTCGTCAGCGGCTGCTTGCTTCTTGATCATAGCGTCCACAGTGCCTTGCTGATTAGCGACAAGCTGTCCAATCAGTTTAAAGATAAAACCAGAGGCTCCTCCTCCGATCATTGCTATGAGTTCAGGGGTCATTTGTTTCTTAGTTCCTTGATTACCTTGATTGCGGATACGGACATATAGATGAAGGTTGATAGACCAACGGCAAAGCCAAGCACTTCGTTAACTGGGGCTAGTTCTATGGTAGCGATAAAGCCTCCTGTTCCGATTGTTGATCTGTAGATAATATCTTGCATAGCATTTAGTCTTCGTCAGGGTCAGGTAGGGGTGTGTAGTGATCAACGGTTGATGCCTTCTCGGAATCATCTAGGTCGTAGTCCGTTACGTCCAATGCCCAGGTGTGGTCAATAGTCTCGGCAGGGTAAGTAAGCCAACGTGTGCCTATGCCGTTGTCCTCGACCCAGTAGTCAAAGCCAATCTCCTTGCCTTCTTCGTCGGCTCGCTCAATGGCGGCCTCCTTGCTTGCGTATATTAGATAGAGCATTAGAATATTGAGTAATGATTGTTAATGTTAGTTTCAAGGGCTGTACGGTTAGCTGTTTGGTCAGAGTTGTAAACTATAAACTCCTGAATAGTCCCATCAAAATTGTCAACAAATGCAGTTCCAAATCGCTGTCCAATTTTTAGTTCGGCACTTGCACTAACTCCACTAAAAGATGCACTTGTAGTGGTAAAGGAACCTCCATTGAGTCCTACTGATATATCAGTAGTGTGCAGATTCGTAGTAAGGTTTTTTTGTGTTGCCGCTGATACTCCCGCCTGTGCGCCATTGATTTCTGTACGAATTAAATTTGAGGTATATTGTGCAAAAAATCTATCAGTTTGCGAAGAACCAAAAGCAAACAATCCATTAGAACTTAAAGAATCTGGATTATTAACGCAAAATATTGTTTTTGAAGAACTGGCAAATCCAGTTCCTGCACTTAATGCATCATTACTACCATCAAATTCTAATTCTGGAACTCCTGATGAATCTACAACTAAGGAACCAGCACTAACAATCTTAGGTTGATTTGCAGCAGTTGTTTGCACGGCATCCTTGCCATTGCCTGACTGATCATACCAAGTCTCTACAAAGCCGTCCACTTGGTCAAACCCTGGGTCTACACCAGATGGTAGGTCAATGCTGTAGACTTCACCGATGTTAGCTTCAATGGCTGTGCGGTTGTCTGTTTGGTCAGACAGATAAACAATAATTTCTTCTATTGTGCCAGCAAAGTTAGAACCACCACCAATTTCTTTAAAATCATTGGTAGTTAATGATTGGCTTCTTGTATTATCAGAAGATGCTGTGCCATTTTCAAAACCATTTACATTGGTAGCGTCAGATGTAACTGACATTATTTTTCTGTTTGTGTTACTGCTAAAATTAAAACTATTATCAGTGTTAGAAGCAGCGACGGCTTTATCAGTTATTGCGTCAGAATAGATACCCACTCCTCTTCCATTGGTTGGATTAGTCAACAAATTTGGAAATGTAGATGACCTAGCTGTGCTTGTTTTTGCAACAGCAAAAATACTATGGGCTGAACCAAGGGAAACCGAAGAACCTAAATCGAATTCACTTGAGTCAAACAGTAAGCCGCCATCAGCGTTTAAAGCACCAGCACTAACAATCTTAGGTTGGTCTGCAGCAGTTGCTTGAGTTGCGTGATTACCTGTTGCTGTATCTCCTGCTTGCGTGGTTACACTTTGGTCATACCAAGTTTTAACGAAGCCGTCCATCTCTTGCCCAGTATAGGCAGCAAGAGTCCCATTTATTGTTGGTGAGTCCGATTGGTCAGATGTCCAGTTGCTTGCGGTTGTTCCGTGACCAGAAACAGAAAAGACTGTAGTGCCACTTTTTGAAAAAGAAATATTTGAAATAACCCCAGAGGCTTTTTGGTTTGTATCGTGCCTTGCACCTACTATTAAATTTCCAGCGGTTGAAATGCCAGAGTGAGTTTCAGTGCTACTTTGTACTGTTGTTCCATCAAGATCGCAGAAAAAACTAGAGCCATTGTATCCAAATTTTATTAGATATTCTTTTCCACTTGCTAATGCTCCAGTGTTTACTTTTGCAGTGCTGTCACCACCAAACATAATTCCAATAGCATTAGATGCTGCGGATGGTTGCTTATAAATTTCAAATACATTGCTATTTCCTGAAGAATCTGCAACGCTCAATATTCTCCTGTTTAAATTAGAGCTTTCTACATAAACAAAATTAAAACTTAACTCAAAACTTTCATTTGATGACAAACTGAAGTCCGAACCATTTGAGTAGCTAATGTAATTACTTGACCCATCGAAGTAAGCCCTATTGTTAACGAGAGATACAGTATTACCTAAAACAAAATCTACAAGAGTTCCATCGCTGACCTCAGTTGCTGTAAAAGATTTAAGGTCACCCGTTAGGCTTCTTACTTGACACACATATTTACCATTAGCACGGGCTACGGTATCTCCAGTAGCCGCTACGGTAGCCTGGCGTGTCCCTAGGCTACGAAGTGAGTAAGCCGCCTTGGCAATAAGGAAGTCACCATCACGACCCGTTGCACTCAGTGCCTGTATGTCCAAGGGTGCTACCACTTGAGCATTTACAAAGTCAACCAACGCACCAGAAGATACCTCGGACGCTGTGAAGTCCTGCTCGTGGTTGTCGCTTGCTCTACGGACACGCACAACCTTGGGATCACCACCAGTAAGACTACGGAGGCTGTATGCCGCCGCAGGATCAGGAGCAATCTGTGTGATGCTCTCTCCTACTGAGTTCAGCCTGCGCTGCTGACCCAGGGCTGAGTCAAGGCTAATATGCATATTAGACCTTGTGTAGTTGCACTAAGCTGCCAGCACCGCTTACGGTTACGGAAGTGAAGTTACCATATATAATTGTACCTGCTCCAAAGGATGTAAGGAGGTCGGCAGAATTTTCTACATTAGTAGCGGTCAATGCTGAAAGGGTTGAATCCTTCAGAAACTGGATAGCTCCAAACGTACCGGCGGTTGCACCGTCAGCAGCATTGATTACTATTGAACCTACGGAGCTAAACTCCAGTGCGTTATTTCTTGAACTTGCCATAATTGTGTATTATATCACAGGGTTATCGTGATTGACGATTAACGTAAGTAGAGAATCGTTTGTTCACGGTATTGTTATTAGATCGAATGTCTATCTTTTCTAGCTCCAAGGCTAGATAGGTCTGAGCCACTTGCTCTTCGGCTATTGCCTCTTGTTGGCGGTTCTGAACCCGCAGGAAGTCAGCATACACAGCGTGAGCAATGAAATTGAAGAACTCACCTGGAACCTCTACTGTTGAGTTGTAGAAGTCAGTAGTAACAGTAAATGGTGTGAACTGCTTCTTGTATGAAGCAAATGCTTCGTTGTCAGTAGTGCTAGCAATGTTTAATATGTTGGCCCCATTTAAATCCACAAAAAACTCATACTCAACGGCTGAGTTATTTAAAAATGCTCGTTTGCGGTGAATGCGGTTAAAGTCACCAATGGTTGTTTTACCTGTCTGAGCATAAGGAATAAGTTGTTCATCTACAACCAATGGAGTGCCAGATAACTTTGCGGTTGTTAAAGTCCAAGTAACAACTTCGGATGGGTTGTCTTTTTTGGTACTACCAGCCTCAACTAAAAGTGTAACTTGACTACCACCAGCATCTACCTGCACACTAGTTGTGCCATCTGAATTTAAACCAATAACTGTTCCACCGTGAACTTCCCATCCATTTGTACTTGCTCTTTTAAATATAGCGGTCGTTTCCGCAACTACTCCACCACTTACACCACCTGCGGAGGGATTAATATAAACATTAGTTCCAGCAGCTGCTCCGCTGTCTCCTTTATCTTGTCCAAGCAAAATGTAATTTCCATTTACAACAGACGAGGAGTCCGTTGAACTTCCTGCCCCTAGACCGCTGATGATTAGAGAAATAATATCACGAGCTTCTGAGTTAACAAAATACCTAGGCCATATAGGGCTTTGGTCAAAAGCTTGTTGGAACCTACGGTTAATGAAATCCGCTACCTGTGTGTCCTCTGTTCCGCTACCTGGAAGTTCGCCTCCAGTGCCTATCATTGAGGTGATTAATCTAAATAAATCCTTGTAGGTGCGGGTCTGCATT
>Ga0208767_1003296_pt1 | contig 11815 bp, 21 predicted proteins | sample VirMetDEL_Mar_21_FD_184514 | JGI IMG/M metagenome (GOLD analysis project Ga0208767, IMG submission 184514) | Aqueous microbial communities from the Delaware River and Bay under freshwater to marine salinity gradient to study organic matter... | ecosystem: Environmental > Aquatic > Marine >... | reverse complement strand
AACGGAGTTTTTATAGCCACTACCAAATAGTTGAGTGGCCTGAAAATAAAAGGTCTGTCCAAAAAGCGTGACAAAAATTTTTGGCTGAGCCCCTTTCTTGACTTTTATATAATAATCATATATAATGATTGAATGATTCATGTTGACCTTAAATACATCAATCTCGTATCACCTTTACTAGATAAATTTCATAAAGTCAGAGATTATCTTTTTAACTTCAGGTGTCCTTATTGTGGCGACAGCCAAAAAATGAAAAATAAGGCACGAGGTTATTTCTATCGTAAAGGCGAACAGATGAATTATATGTGCCACAACTGTGGTAAGAGCACAACAGCATCTAAAGTAATTGAATATTTGGATCAAGACATTTATAAGGAATATGTGAAAGAACGATGGGTTGGTCAGAGTGAAGATGAAATAGAATATAATTTCGAAACACCAAAATTTAAAAAGAAAGATCCAAAACTAAAGGACTTAATTCCTATAAATAAATTATCAAAGGGTCATCCTGTACACCAAGTTCTAATAGATAGACAGATACCAGAAAAACATTACGATAAGTTTTTCCTATGTCATAAGTTTTACTCTTGGGCAGATATAAGTAGTAATCAGGATCATCCGAGATTAGTGATACCTTTTTATGATGAGGATGGAAATGTTTTTGCTGCCCAAGGTAGAGCATTCGGAAAAGAACAACCTAAGTATCTAACAGTCAAATTTGAAGATAAGCCAAAGATATTTGGTTTAGAACGAATTGATTGGGGCCGTCGTGTATTTGTTGTTGAGGGGCCTATAGATTCTTTGTTTTTAGATAATGCTCTTGCTGTGGCTGGCGCTGATTTTATGTATATGCCATTAGATAAAGATGGCGTAACAATTGTTTTAGATAACGAACCAAGGTCAAGAGAAATAGTAGAAAGAATGGAAAAATTAATTGAAAATGATTATTCGCTCGTGATCTGGCCTGATTATATTCTTCAAAAAGACATCAACGATATGGTTCTTGCAGGAGTTGAGAACCTATCATCAATTATAAACCAAAACACTTTTTCTGGGTTGCAGGCTCGTATGCGTCTTGCTGCTTGGAAGCGAATTTAGGAGACTACCAATGCATTTACCTACACCGTACCAGCAATATATTCACGCCAGTCGTTATGCTCGTTATCGTTATGAAGACGGTCGCCGAGAGACTTGGAATGAAACAGTCAATCGTTATTTTGACTTCTTTAAGGATCATCTTAAAGAGTATCATGATTTCGATTTGACAGAAGAAACTAGAAAAGATTTAGAAGACGGAGTTCTCAATTTAAAAGTTATGCCATCGATGCGTTGTCTTATGACAGCCGGCGAAGCTTTAAAACGAGAGAATGTTGCTGGTTATAACTGCTCATATATTGCAGTTAATAGTCTCCGAGCCTTTGATGAACTTCTTTATGTGCTGATGAATGGTACGGGTGTAGGATTTAGTGTAGAACGCCAGTATGTAACAGAACTTCCAACAATCAATGATGAGTTTCATCAAACGGATACTGTAATTATGGTATCTGATTCTAAACTTGGTTGGGCAAAGGCACTACGAGAGCTTATTCATCTACTGTCCGCAGGTCAAGTTCCTCAATGGAATCTTTCTCGTATACGACCAGCAGGTACTCCACTAAAAACATTTGGTGGTCGTGCTTCAGGTCCAGAACCTCTTGAGGATCTATTCAAGTTTTGTGTAAATGTATTCCGAGAGGCCGCAGGACGAAAACTAACATCATTAGAGTGTCACGATATCTGCTGTAAGATTGCCGAGATTGTTGTTGTTGGTGGTGTTCGACGTTCTGCCCTTATCTCACTATCAAACCTTAGTGATGATCGAATGAGACACGCTAAGGCCGGTCGCTGGTGGGAATCTAACGTTCAACGAGCACTTGCTAATAACTCTGCTTGTTATACAGAGAAACCAGACATGGGTATTTTTATGGAAGAATGGAAATCTCTATACGAATCAAAGTCTGGTGAACGAGGTATTTTTAATCGTCAGGCAGCACAACAACGAGCAGAGAAAAATGGTCGTCGTGATGGTTCTTATGAATTTGGAACCAACCCTTGCAGCGAAATTATCCTTCGTGACAGAGAATTCTGCAACTTAACCGAGGTTGTAGTTCGTGCAGAAGATACAGAAGAAACTCTTACTGAAAAAGTAAAAGTTGCAACTATTCTAGGAACATTTCAATCAACGCTAACAAACTTTCGATATTTAAATCGTAAGTGGGAAGAGAATTGTAAAGAAGAACGATTACTTGGTGTGTCTATGACAGGTATCATGGACAACGCACTAACTAATGGAAAAAAGAAAGGTATTGAAGATTTGCTTGATCGACTTCGTGCAGTTGCAGTAACTACAAATAAGGAATGGGCAAAGAAGTTAGGTATTCCTCAATCTGCCGCAGTAACTTGTGTTAAGCCTTCTGGGACGGTATCGCAATTGGTAGATAGTGCCAGTGGTATTCATGCTCGACATAATCCATATTACATTCGCACAGTTCGTGCTGACAAGAAAGATCCTTTAGCAAAGATGATGTTTGATTCTGGATTTCCTTGTGAGGATGACGTAACAAAACCAGAACATACTTGGGTATTTTCTTTTCCAATGAAGGGTCCAAAGAACGGCGTCTATCGTCGTGAGGTAGATGCAATTACTCAACTTGAACTATGGAAAATCTATCAGGATCATTGGTGTGAACATAAACCATCTGTTACCGTGTCAGTTAAAGAAGACGAATGGATGAAGGTTGGTTCTTGGGTATATGAAAACTTTGACATGATGAGTGGTGTATCTTTCCTTCCAATGTCAGATCACACATATCGTCAGGCACCATATCAGGATTGTTCTAAAGACGAGTATGAATCTTTATTGCAAAAAATGCCTAAAGATATTGATTGGAAAAAACTTGCTGAATATGAGCAAGGAGATATGACAGCTGGAAGTCAAGAACTAGCTTGTTCTGCGGGTGCTTGTGAGGTTGTTGATTTGACATCTACACCAGTGAGTGCCTAAAATGGAAGATCGTAGAGAATGGTTTGCTTGCGAGGAGTGTGATGGTGAGTTCGCCATAGAAACTGATGTTAGTATGAAAGTTTCATATTGCGTTTTCTGTGGCGAACCATTAGATGATGAAAGTTGGGAAGATGAGGACGAAATATTTGAGGAAAGTGTATGACTGAAAAGTGGCACGGCGGAAAGGGTGATCGTCCTCGCCCAATAAGTAATAGAGAACAGTTTGATGTGAATTGGAATAGAATATTTGGGAAATTAGATAATGAAGACACAATCAGCGAAAGCAAAGGGCAGGAGACTCCAACAATGGATGAGAGACCTGCTGATCGAACGTCTTGAGATACATCCAGAAGATATAGAATCTAGAAGTATGGGCGCAGGTGGGGAAGACCTCATCATGGCTCGTGCTGCTAGAGAGAAATTTCCTTTCTCTATTGAGTGCAAGAACCAAGAAAAGATGAATGTTTGGTCTGCTATGGAACAAGCAAGATCAAACTCAGGTGACTATGTTCCGCTAGTGATTATAAAGAAAAATAATGAAAAACCGTTAGCGGTTGTTGATGCAGAATTTTTTGTTAATATTATGGGAGAAATATATCATGGCAAAAAGACACGTTGATTTAGATGATACTACAACAGAAGCTGATCTCTATAGAGCAGGAACACATTTGTTTATGTCAGATGTAGATGAGATTTCTTGTAAAGAAGCTATTGAGTTTATTTTAAAACATAATATAGAGAAAAAGAAAAATAAACATTTACAATTAATGATTTGTAGTAATGGTGGAGATGTTCCTGCCGCATTTGCATTGATTGATGTAATGAAAGCATCAAAGATTCCTGTTCATACTGTAGGTCTTGGTGTGATCGCTTCATGTGGTCTTTTAATTTTTATTGCAGGAGAACCAGGTAAACGAATATTGACTCCTAACACCTCTATTCTTTCTCATCAATATAGTTGGGGATCATGGGGCAAAGAACATGAACTTTTTGCTCAGGTAAAAGAGTTTGAACTTTCCACAGAGAGAATGATTAGTCACTATAAAAAATGCACAGGTCTAGATGAATCAAAAATCAGAGAACATTTACTACCACCAGAAGATCGTTGGTTGTCTGCGAAAGAAGCTAAAAAGTTAAATCTATGCGATGAGATAAAGACTGTCTACTAATAAATAGTTCATGAAATCTTTATTTCTAAAATGGTGGCTTTTTGTGTGCGTTCATATTGTGATCGTATTTACAGCATATAAGTTTAATTTTTTTCAAGAATTACTTGAAAAAGATTCTACCAAATTAAGTTTTTTTCTTCTTCTGATCTTACTTGTGGTTACTTTTTGGATAGGCAGTAAAATCTTTTTTTATACTAGAAATAAAGTAGAAAGTAAAGAAGACTCAATAAATGATCTTTCTATTTTTTGGTTTATCGGTGAGGCTTGTTTAGCTATAGGTTTAGTTGGTACGGTAACCGGATTTATTATAATGTTGGGGACAACATTTATTGGATTAGATGTTAGTAATACATCTTCTATGCAAGATGCTCTTGTAAAAATGTCTATAGGTATGTCTACAGCTCTGTATACTACATTGATTGGTTTGTTAAGTTCTCTTTCTATCAAAGTTCAAATAATAAACTTTGAAAGAGCTATACAAAAAAGTCAATGAATCGTTATTTTTCAAACACAGCATTTATAGATTTACTATTCAACATCGTTGTAGGAATAGCATTTCTTTTTATTATTGCTTTTCTTTTAATTAATCCCGTATCTAAAAAGAATGATGTCAAGTCTAAGGCAGACTATCTTATTATGCTTCATTGGGATAAAGAGTCTATTCATGATATTGATCTTTGGATAAAAGATCCAGAGGATAATATTCTTTCTTTTAAGCATAAAGATATAGGTTTTATGCATCTGGATAGAGATGATCTTGGAAGAAAGAATGATAAGATAAAATTTCCAAACGGAGAAGTAAAGATCATAAAAAATAATGAAGAAACTGCGGCGTTAAGAGGTACAGTTCCTGGCCAATATATTGTAAATGTTCATGTGTATAGAAAAAAGGCAGAGTTTGATGAGGAGTCTGATAAATGGATAAACGAAGAATTACCTGTTACTGTCACTCTAATAAAAGTTAATCCTTATGAAGAAGTTTTGAGAAAAGAATTAATTTTTGTAAAAGAAGGCGAAGAAAAAACAGCATTTAGATTTTCTTTGGATGAGAATGGAGAGATAGTTAATTTCGATGAGGTGGAGATAAAAATAGTAAATGTTAGGGCAGAAAGATCAGTCTATAGTGGAACTGGAGGTTTTTAATGGTATTAACTGAAACTCTTACCTATGTTGCCGTCTTATTTGTAGTTATAGTTTCTTTATGGACTATTGTAGCTTATCCAAAAAATTATCTATTTAAGATATTTTTTATTCCGCTTTTTCTTTTTGTTGCAATAAGTGTGTTTGAAACTTATAATTCTATTTTGGGATATGCAACAACGGCAAATTTCAATAAGCAAATGCAATACTATTATCATGTAGTTGAGGGTGATAGAGTTTATATACTACTTCGTGGAGATAGAGGAGATCCTAGACTCTATACTATGGAATATCATGAAAGTTATGAAGAAGAATTAGAGAAGATGAAGCAGAAATCCATGTCAGGAATTACTACATTTGGTGCATTTGAACAAGTATTAGCCAGAGATGCTGAGATTAATCGAGGAGACTGGATAATTTATGAAATGCCGTTTCAAGATATCATAAAGAAAGAAGATTGATAAATAGTAGTAAGGAGAACACTATTATGTCTAGATACTCAAAATCAATGTCAGATGCCATGGCAGAAGTTCAAGAAAATCAGGAAGAACTTTTACGGATTGATGAAGGAGGCCTACCTCCACATTTAGCTAAATTTTTTGATAAGAAAGGTAATCTAAAACCAGACGCAGCAAAGCGTATGACAGCTGGTGACAGAAAACGATTAGCATCTAGATCAAAGGATGTAACACCAAAGGGTTATGGTCCTAAAGAAGAAGTAGAAATTGAAGAAGGTATTGGCAGTCTAAAGAACGCCAAACGTGATACCGAACGTATGAGAAAAGCATCAGGACATGAGGTTAAAAATCAAACCACCACAAAGACAAGTGGCGGAACACTTCGTAAGACAACATATAAAGATGCAAAAGAAATTCTCCGTAAACGCAAAGAAAAAACTCGTGAAATGGAGAAGAAGGCTCGATCCTCATATCTAGAACCTGACATGAAAAAACGTCAGAAAAATAACGAGAAGGCTCGTAAAGATATGGAAAAGATGGCTCCAAAGATGAGAAATCCACATCTTGAACAAGTAGAGATTGATGAACTTAGTAACGATACTCTGGCCAGTTACAAGACCAAAGCAGCTGCTCAAGCATCAGCAGCAGACAAGGCAGGTAACTTTAAGAAAGCAGATAAAAGATTTTCGGGCATTACACGAGCTACAAATAAACAGTTCGACAATGATGCAAAAGAAGTTCTTCGTAAACGTGCTGAGAAAACTCGTGAGATGGAAAGAAAAATGCGAGAAGATGTTGATAAACTTCACGCAGAGGCTATTTTAGAGAATAGTAAAATGAATGAAAATTTTGACTGGAAAGTGCAGTTGAGAGGTCTTCCAGTATTTTATGTTCCCGCAAAAAGCGCAGGTGAAGTCAGAGCAATGCTTCGACGCCAAATCAAAAAACCAGATGACATTTTATCAATTGAAAGGTCTACAAAGGCTGAAAAGAAAAAAGACTTTAGAGATAGAATAAGTGGAAAAGATTCTGAAGAATAAACTCTTGACAAAGCATAGAGTTTAGTTGTATACTTATATTATTGTAACAAATCTGGAATTATATTATGAAGATCAAAAAGAAGCATAAAAATGAATCCTTTGATTCTCTTTTTCGCCGATTTAAAAAAGGCGTGGAGAAAAAGGATGTTATCAATGAAGTGAAGAAACGTGAGCATCATGTGAAGACAAGTATTAAACGTAAGCTTTCAAAAGAAGTTGCTCAGAAGAATGAAAGAAAGAGGCAGGAGGAACAAAACGTTCGACGTATTCCTGTGTGAGAATGTTTATTGAGTTGCACCTATATGATAAGTTCGACAAAACTGCATTAGATATCTTAAAATTATTAGATGATGCAGACATAACTTTTTCTGTTTGTACTTATAGTTCAAAAGAACCTATAGAAAATATTTCTAAGAAATTAGGTTCACCAATCAAAAGACTTCCTGCCGTTTTTGTGGACGGAGAAAAAATTGGTCGTTATTACGATCTTGTAGAATTTTTAGTGTCTAAAGGATATATAGATTACCAAGGTAAACGATGTCAAGTAAAGTAGATAAAATGGCAAAGGCTAGAGCCGCCAAAAAACCACCAGAGTATAAGAATATTCATCCCGATATAAAGTCTTTGGATGATGATAATTATCTTAGTATTAAAAATGTAAAAGAGTGGGAAAGGCACAATAAGGATCGAGTCAAAGAATTAAAGTATACTATTAGAAGAATCGAAAAAGGAAAAGAACAAAATCTTCTAATACGAGAACTTTACAATCGTGAAGGATATTTAAAGAATATTGCAACATATTTTGAGACTGGAACCTGGTTAGATTTGTTTTACGGTAAAGATCAAGAACAACTTGTGCGTTGGAAAATTACGGCTTATGCTTACGATGAGGAGGGATATGCTAAAATTAAATTACCTCTTGACATAGATGAAGATTTCTGATAAAGTTATAGAATGTTTAAATATGCCTCTATAGTTAAATGGTATAACAGTACACTTGTAATGTTCAATTGTTGGTTCGATTCCATCTAGAGGCTCCAAAATTATAGATTATGATATTAGTTGACTTCAATCAAATTGCAATTGGCAGTGTCATGGTGTCATTGCATCGTGGTGCTGAGTTATCAGAAGAATTGGTCAGGCATATTATTCTGAATCAGCTTAGATATTATCGTTCAAAGTTTCATGAAAAATATGGAGAACTGGTAATTTGTTGTGACAGTAAACATTACTGGCGTCGAGATTTTTTTCCAAACTATAAAGTAAATCGTAAGAAAGAACGAGAGGCCACAGGTAATGATTGGGATAGTATCTTTGAGTGTATTCATAAAGTTCGTGATGAATTAGATAAAAACTTTCCATATAAAGTTGTAATTTCTTATGGTGCAGAGGCTGATGATATTATCGCAACACTTACTTTTGATAATACAGCCGAAAAACATTTAATTCTATCTTCTGATAAAGACTTTGTTCAATTGCACAGATATGATGTTGAACAGTTTAGTCCTGTTACTAAAAAGTTTGTAAAGAATAGAGATACAGTTGAAGAATATCTTTACGAACATATTATGAAGGGTGATCGCAGTGATGGTGTTCCCAATATTCTTTCACCAGACGATACATTTGTTACAGATAAAAGACAGAAGCCAATTAGAAAAAATGCAATAAACGATATTGTAGAAGCTTTGAATCGTTTTTCTCCAGATAAAGTATATCATTTAGCAAAGTGTTCTAAAGATACTTGGATTCGTAATTGGCAAAGAAATGAAACTCTAATTAATTTAAGAAAGATTCCAGACGAAATAAGTATGGATATAAGAAAACAATTTAAAGAAGCTAATGTTGCAGATAGATCAAACCTGTTTAATTATTTTATTCAGAGTGGTTTAACTACATTAATTGACCAAGTAGGAGATTTTTAAAATGCCTGTAGAAAACTATACACCACTGTACAGTGAAGTTTGTACTAAAATTAACAATGCAAAAGATAAACCGAAGAAGATTGAAATTCTTCGCCAATATCGAACACCTCAGTTTGAGATGTTTCTAAAGTCTGCATTAGATCCAAATATTGAATGGCTATTACCAGAAGGTGATGTTCCATTCATTCCTAATGAAGCACCTGACGGTACAGAACATACTCGTCTAAGTCAGCAGATGAATATCTGCTACAACTTTGTAAAACTTCATAGAGACAATGTTGGAATGGATCCAGTAATTGGTAATCCAAAACTTAACTCTGCTCGTCGGGAGATGTTGTTTATTCAAATGCTTGAAGGTCTGCATCAAGATGAAGCTAATTTAATTATTCTAGCAAAGGACAAGTTAGTCAGTAAGAAATATAAAGGACTTACTGCAAAGGCAGTTCAAGAAGCATACAATTGGAACGACAATTTCGAACCTCTATAAGAATATTAGTAATTACTAATATACTAATATGAATAAAAGACCCCTAGTTTCTAGGGGTTTTTTAATTTTCTCTTTAAAATCAAATACTTAGGTGTATTGACTTCATACTCAAATCCTGAGATAATAATACTATGTTTTCATCAATATGGAGAAGTGTAACCAAATGTCAGTAATCATGCCAAAAGTAGTTGGATATAAAATTATGAGCCCGGATATGAGAAAGGTCATATCTGAACATGGACCCGAAGATTTGAATAAATGTCGTAAACTTATCGAAGGTACAGATAACATCATTCACTTTCAATTTAAGGAATTAGAACAAGATGAAAGTGTACATTAGTGGTTATCGTGCAAATAACACAGAACTTTATAACGAAATAGTAAATGCCTGCTACTATTTTACCTATAGACTTCTGGGTGGTCATATGTGGAGAAATGTTACAGTAGACCTTATTCTTAAAAACAATATGTTCAAAAAAGAACGTGCTTATGGTCTTTGTTCTATTGCAGGTGAAGTAAAAAAACCAAGAGAGTTTGAGGTTGAACTTGATGCATCTAAGGAAAACTCTTTAGAACAGATTTTAACTTGGCTTGCTCATGAACTTGTTCACGTTAAACAATTTGTAAGAGGAGAACTCTTTGATTATGAGAATGGTGATGTCAAGTGGAAATCTAAAATTTTTCGTGACGGTAAAGTGTCCTATGAAGATGCTCCGTGGGAGAAAGAGGCCTACCGTCTAGAAGATAAATTATATCTTGAATATATAAAGTCAAAGAAAAAAAGTGAGGAGTCAAAATAATGGCAGTGGGTAATTGGGCAGACTGGCAAGTTACTTTACTTGCGGACAGTTTGGGAGTAAAGAAACCAAAACGAGAATGGTTTAAGGGTGAGCAAAACAGTTACGCAACATCACTACGAAGTTGGAGCCATATCACTGGTAAAATTTTAACTCAGTTAAAATTAGAAGAACGTCAAATGATTTTGTTCATATATCATTTGGGTCTTGAACACGTTGGTGTAGACACGTTTGAAATAACGGATGATGTAAGAAGTGACTATAAACCAAGTGAGGAGTATACAAAGTTATAATGGAACCTTCAGTAAGCATTGTTATGGCTGTTATGACAGTATTGTCTCCTATGCTTGATATTCAATCGAGTCGGGATGAAATATATTGTGCTGCTCAAAATATTTACTTTGAGAGTAGAGGAGAGCCAGATATAGGTCAAGTTGCAGTTGCTCAAGTTGTTTTAAATAGAGTAAAAAGTAACAAGTGGCCAATGTCTATTTGTGATGTGGTCTGGCAAGAAAAACAGTTTAGTTGGACTCATGATGGAAAAAGTGATAGAATTAATATTTTAAATACAGTGACTCGTGAAGCTTGGATTAAATCTGTTTATTATGCAGTTACAGCAATCGAAGAAAAAGACATCACAAATGGAGCAACACACTATCACAATACAAGTGTAACTCCATATTGGGCAGATAGTATGACGATTACCGCAAAAATAGGTAATCATATTTTTTATAGAGAGGATTAAAATGCAATCAGGCAAAAAGGTAGATATTACATTAGTCAGTCGTATGGACGATAAGATTCGTTCGGAAAATCATAGACTAGAAAATGCAAATAAAGAAAAATTAAAGGGCGTGGCAAGGCACTTATATTTAAGCGGTCTAGTTAAATTGAATAAAGCAAACGATTTAGCAGAGTCTGGAAAAGGACTTGCCAATATGAAAGTGACTAAAACCAAGGAGAAAGAAAGTGAATAAGGTAGTAATTGCAACAGTTGTAGCGACAACAATGGTAACTGGCTGTGCTAATATGAGTAATGAGCAACAGGGACAAATTGCGGGTGTTGCTATAGGAACAGTTGTTGCACACAATGCATCAAAGGGGCATAAGGATAGAGGACTAGCTCTTGTAATTGGAGCGCTTGCTGGAGGACTTATTGGTAGTCAAATTGGAGCATCTCTTGACGAACGTGATCGACAATTGCACGGCAATACTACATATGATGCCTTAGAGACCTTACCAGATAATACAGCATCATCTTGGAACAACCCCAATACAGGTCATTCAGGAACGGTGGTAGCTACACAAACATGGCAGACTTCTGCGGGACAGTATTGTCGAGAATATCAGCAGACGATTATTGTTGGTGGAGAACAACAACAGGGTTATGGAACTGCCTGTCGTCAGCCAGATGGTTCGTGGAAAATGATGTAATGTGTAAAATTCGGAGATTAGCACAGTCTGGTAGTGTACTCGCTTTGGGAGCGAGGGGTCGCAGGTTCAAATCCTGCATCTCCGACCAAGAGTTACAAATAAATATATCATAAAGAGGACTATAATATGCCACGATATCGAATGGTAAATCCAGAAACAAGTGAACCAGAGGATATTAGTTGTTCAATTGCGGAGATGGAAGTATTGAAGACACAGGGATGGATACATATCTTTGTACCCAATCCAAATTCTATTATTTCTGGTCGTGATACTTCTGGTCATGGTGGTGGTCACGCAACGAGTGATGGGTGGAAAGATGTTCTTA
>Ga0208767_1003294_pt1 | contig 11816 bp, 8 predicted proteins | sample VirMetDEL_Mar_21_FD_184514 | JGI IMG/M metagenome (GOLD analysis project Ga0208767, IMG submission 184514) | Aqueous microbial communities from the Delaware River and Bay under freshwater to marine salinity gradient to study organic matter... | ecosystem: Environmental > Aquatic > Marine >... | reverse complement strand
ATAAAGACTCTCGGTCACGTAGCGCTAACGAAAGTTGAGTTCCAAAGTCTGCCCACATCTCCTGAAGAACAGCAAAAGTTTCCATGGAGTTGCTAAGCTCTTGCATAGCTCTTTCTTGGTTTAGAGCTACCTTACCTAATCCTTCCAGCTCAACTTCAAGCAAAGACTCGCCTTTTAGAACGACTCTTTCAGCGTTTAAATAGTTTTCAAAAGCTTGAGAACCTGCTTTTTCCAGAGCTGTGTAAAGAACTTCAGCTTCTGTCCTGATGATTTTCAAGTCATCTGGGCGCTTTCTTAGGGCTTCAAGGGTCACGTTCTTATTGTTTCCTCCCGCAGCTTCTAGTCCCTTTCTTATTACCTCTTCCGTTTCGTTGTATAGGCTTGCAGCACTTTTAGGGTCGAATAGGTCTTCTCCTTTGGCTATTACCTCTTTAGATACACGACTCAACAATGCTCTAAGTTCAGGAGCTTCAGTGATTGTCCTGAGTCCAGAAAGGTAAGAAATGGGGTTAGTGTCGTTACCAACTCCTGCCTTTTTAAGCCTTTCGATAATAGTATCTCCAAGCTTCTTACGCATAGACTCAGCTCCTCCTTTTTTACCCTCTTCGATGATTTCCCTAATGGTAGCCTTCTTGGTTTCTTTTGACAAAACTCCTCCGGGGATGTCAGCGTTGTCTCTTAACCATTTATCAGCTTGTTCATCAGTAGCGTTATCTACGTCTATTTCATCAAACTTAAATTCTTCTTGAACCTCTTTAGCTTCGTTTCTAGCTGTTTGAGTAGACCTAGACTCTGACCTTTCCGCAAAAGGAGTTCCAGTAAGTGCTTCTTCTTGCTTTACCTTGCTGTGGTCTTTGATGCGCTGGTTTAGCTCACTGAGCGCTCTGCTTTCGCTTTCGCTAATGACGTTACTTGCGTCTTTTGTAGCTTTATCTACAGCCAAGAACTCGTTTGGTGTTTCCCCTTTTGCTATCTGCTCAGAGATAAGCTTGTTCTTGGTTCTGAAAGCTCCAAAGATTTTCTTAAGAGCTTCTACCGCTTCAGACCCCTCTGGAATAGCTTGGATGCCCTTTTTGACTCCAAAAATAGCAGCTCCAGCCAACTCTCCAACAACAAGTCCTTCAAGAGCGTTCTTAAATCGACCTTCAAGCTCTGATTCGTTTTTGTCAGGGTCATACGCCATCCACTCGATTACTGCATTACCTTCCATGCCAGCGTTCTCCTTAAGAAAGTTTGAAAGCCTTTTCTCCTGTCCTTTCCAAACAAGAAAGTCAGAAATGGCCCCACCTGCGGCGGCTTTTACAGCAGCTTTAGAGGTTTTCTTAAGCTTTGCTACTGTTCTTAGGGTTTTTACGTCTAGCGTTCTGCTGCCTTTAAGAGTTGCGTTGAGTGTTTTACTCACAGCCGTTCCTCCTAGCTTTCCTAGCTTACTTAGCTGTAACGCTTTTCCAGCCTTTGAAGCAATACCAAGACCGGGAACAAAACCGACACCGAACTGGACCGCTCCCTCAATAAAACCACCAACAAAAGTCTTTGAACGGTATTTTGAGTCTTTTTCTCTTACATACCAGTCACTGATTAGGTCGTCTCCTGTAACGTAGTCAGCAAGCCCTATAAGACCCTCAGCAGCTCCAGCAATTCCTTTTAAAGGAGATAGCACGATGTCCGTAGCGACATCCAGAGCGTCCATGTCGTCTTTCTTCTCAGCTTCCTCTGGGTCTTGGACTTCTGCGTCTACTAGCGCTTCCGCTTGTGTCTGAGGCTGCTGCTGCTGTTCTGACGGCTGCTGCGGCTGCTCAGGAATAGGCGCTTTACCTACTGAATCGTCAAACAACTCTAGCTGCTTTTTGCCTACGAGTTTTTCTTCCTCTTCTTCTAAAAGGCTCTTTCCTACAAGTAGGTCTTCTTGGTTAGTTTTACCTATTTCCATTTCGATACTTTTTCTTTCTTAAATCTCTGATTTGCTTTTGGTAATCAGTGTTGTATTGAGCTTTCAGAAACGAAAGAACGTCAGGCCCAAAACCATACAAGTCTGATATTACAGTCAACTCACTAAAAGTTGAATTTAGTTGCTCAACAGCCCTATCAACGTCTTCTTGTCCTTTGGGTTCTAAGTCAAACATCAACTCAAGCAAAGGAGGTTTAGACGTTTTAAATAATGTTCTATCTACTTCAATGTCTTGAAGTCTGTTTGACCTTCTTAATCGTATAGTTTTTTCCTCTTCGTCTAACGAACTTCCTAATCCACGGCGACTTTTACTAAAATCTATCTGCTCTTCAGCGGTGACTATAGGTATTAAAGGCGAGTCTTTCATAACATAAGCTGTTTTAGCTATTTCTTTGATTTCAAAGTTTGATACGCCTTTTTTAATTCTAGCTGCTTCTCCTTTTTCAATGGTATTAACTAGGTCTTCGTATGTTTTTCTCGGCTTATTAAAAATATCATCAGCATACAGTGTTTCGCTCTCTACTAAAGAAGTAGCTATCTCATCAAGTTTTTGCCTTGGTTTTGACTTTTTATTCAAAACAGAAGGAGAAAGAATCCCAGCTCTGCGCTTCGCTTCCTTTTCAATTTCTTCAAGTTTCTCACCAGCTAATGTAGCTTCTATCTTTTCAGAAACTTCCTTAAAAGACTTTTGAGGGGCTCTTTCTATGTATCTCCTATAAGAATCTTCGATATCTCCCGCGCTTTCAGAGTATTCGTTTAAAAATCTTTGTCTTGTTTTTACTGTTTCTTTGAAATAGTTCTTTAAACCGTTTTGAAGCTTTTCGCTTTCTGCATTTAGCTTATTGTTTAAAGCCTCTTTAGCCTCATCTGATGACAACTGGCCTTTGTATACTCTTTTTACGTCAATAGCCGCTTTTCTCACGTTCGCTGTGTATCTACTAATCACACCTCCAGAGTGGTCGTCCAGTCGTTCAAGAAGGATGTCGGTGACTTGGCCGTTTCTTAGATAAGTACTTAGTATTTCAGCGGATTCTGTAGACTGACCCATAGCTGAGTCGGACTTTATCCCCGGTATGCTAAAGTCTTCTAACTCGTTTTTGATTAAGCTAAGAACCTCAGTTAGGTTATTAGTTTCGTCTAAACGGTTATAACTCTTAGAGTTTCTTGCGATGTAAAAATCTGCCAGTTCATTCTCAGACTCAGAAGCCATACGAAGTTCTTGAACTAAGTTAGAAACCCAAATTTCATCGTCTACTCCATCTGGTTTTCCGCTCAAAACCTCTTCCGATTCCGGTAACTTTTCAAGAAGGTTTGTAGCGTTAAGACCTTCACCAATAGCTAAGATTTCGTCCTTTGTCTTTTGTTGCGCTATTTCTTTAGCAAACGCCGCAACGTCCATTTCGTTATTTTTAGTGTCTCTGGCTAGTCTTCGAATGGATTCTTCTGCTTCTGCATCTTTAGCTTTTTCAAAGTCTTCAGAGATTTTAGCGAACTCCGCTGTATCTTTGAATTGCTGTCCATCAACTTTTAAGAAATCACCTAGCTGGTCTAAGATAGACTCGGCTACCTCTAATGCGTCTTCTCCTTTAGCTCTAGCTATGTTATAAAGACCCCCAGTTCCTTTACCATCTCCAACTAGAATAGTGTATAAATCACCTTCGTTAGCAGCCTTTTGCATCTCTCCTTTCATAATAGGAGAAAGAACAGGTACATCCTCATCAAGAGTTCCCACAAGCTTGTTTACCAAAAGGTCGTTCGAAATGCTTTTAGCTTTGTTAATGAAAGCACCCGTGGTTTCAGCTAAGGCTTCTTTGTTAAACTTTTCAACAGACCTAAGGAAACCCTTTCTTTGCTCGCCCTGTAGGTTTGTTTCAGCCAAGAACTCATCTAGGATGTCTTCTCCTATAGCTTTAGCTTCTTCTTCTGTGACGTTTTGTTCCCCGAACTCGTTGAGCCTTTGGTTTACTCTTTCTTTGTAAAACCTGATGTAAGAGTCTCTGTTTGAAGCGCCTAGCTTCTGGTCCGCTATAATGGCTAACAAAGGAGCTTTTTGCTCTTCAGTTCCAAACTGAGATACAACAGGGACGGCTTTACCGATAGCACTGTCCCTTTCGTTCTCTATTCTTTCGACTTCACTATTAAAACTAGAAAGGTAGTCTCTCTGCTCTTCGGGAGTCATACCGCTCAACTGACTCTCAAACTCAGCAACTTCGCGTTGTTCTCTGAGCATCTCAAGCTGAATCGCTTGTTGCTTTACTGATTCGTTAGTGATTGCTCCCCTCAGCTTAGAAGTCTGAATGTCTATTTTAGCTTTCTCTCCTGCAAGTTCGGTCGCCTCTAACCTGCTCTCTAAACTCTTCTTTTGAAGCTCCAGTTCCTCTTTTCTTTGCTGGTAGTCACCTAGCTCTTTTAAGACTCCACTAGCTCCTCCTAAAGCTTGAGCCAAACGACCCATGCTAGTTTGAGACAAAGAGACGGGTTGAGCTACTGTAATGCCGTAGCTTCCCGCTGCTCTGACTGAAGAGCGCACATTAAGGTCACGACGAAAGTCAGTTGCTTGAACTCTTCTGTCGGTAGCTAGTAGACTTGAAAGGGGGTTTTTCTTAGTTGCCATTATTGTGCTCCGTATAATTGGGTTGATTGTATTTTGGCTCGTTCTCTCTGGATGCTAGTTCCCATTGAGGCGGCTCCATAAGAAGCAGCAGCGTTTTGGTAAGCTTGCTGAGAAGCGGCAACGCTTTGTTGAGCGTTCTTTAGCTGAGCGTCAATTAAGAGGCCCTGCTTATTTCTGATAATCTTCATGTCTTGGCCTTGTTTATACTGAGCGTAACCACCTGCTATTGTCTGACCGATACCTAGAACCGCTCCTAAGTAGTTAGGCTGTTCAATGGGCTTGTTGATTGCAGTCATCTGGTTGATGTAAGCGTTTCCGGCGTTTTCGAAAGCTAGTCGTTGCGCAGTTTCATTCATGCGCTCTTGTAGTGACAAGGCCGACTGATACTCAGCGTTCTTACGAGCAAACTCAGCTATGGCAAGACCAACAGAATTACCCGAAACACCAGACTCTTCTGCTGCGGTTATAGTAGTAGCTACTCCCTCAGTCTCTTCTAAGACTGCCTTTTGTCTTTCAAGAGAGGTTGCTGTCTCCTCGTCCGCTTGGCGCTGTCTTTCAGCTCTTTGAGACAACTGGAACCTACGCATCTCTTGTATAGAAGCTTCCTTCTGAGCTGCGGCTTGCGCTTCAGCTTGCTGTTTCTGGCCTAATACCGCAGCAGCCTGTGAAGCCGCTGACATTGCCATCGCTGTAAGACCCATGTCACACATTTTGTTTTTCTACGTTTATTTTGAATTTTCTTAGTAACTCACCCTGAACCTCTACGGGTTCGCTTAACTCTGCTCCGCACCATTGTAACCAACGAAGACAGACTAGATTGTCTGCGTGTATCCAGTTAGACACACTGCCATACGCCTCTGCTATAGCGTAAATCCACTTTTGACAGTGCCTAAGAAGAGTCATAGGGTTCCTGTCTAGTTCTTTAGTTCCAAGAAGCCACATCAAAGGTTCTTCTTTGGAAACTCCTGCACCGAAGATTCCCATAACCTTTTCGTCTTTGGATAAGATGGTAAAACAGAAATCGCTTTCTTGTATAGACCTCTCAACGGCTTTGCTTGGTGAATAACCGAAACAGGATACCTCAAGCTTGTCTATTTCCCTCATGTTTCTTATGAGGTCTTGAGCGTGTTCTTCTGTAGTAATAACTACTTTATGACTTTTTTCGACGTGTTCTACTATTTTATCCATAACGGCGTGAGCGCTGGTGAACAAACGACTCAAACTCAGCGCTTTGTAGATTGCACGGAGCTGCTGTGTCGTTCTCTATGGTGATTTTAGTTTTATCAGCGTCAGCGAATACAGGAAACCTAAAGTTACCTGATTCTATTGGTGCAGAACCTTCAGTAGTCTGCTGAGTGACCGTAGCGTTAAACTCAGTAATGTAGTCATCTCTGAGGTAAGGAGTAACCTTGATTTTGAAATACCCGGTGTCCTCATAAAACAGACTACCGTTCTTAATCCTCATCTTACCAACTGAGGGTGACATAGTGTTACCTGAGCTGGCCTTAAACAACATCTCAGAGAACACATACTTCATGTTGTACTTAAGCCCTGCGTAAAGCTTTATGTTTGTTCCTGTTATTCCTCCTCCAACAAAGTCATTAAGAAAAGAAACTTTCGTTTGAGAGCCCTCCTCAGTAGTAACAATGTTTTGAAGCTCTAACCCGTCTTTGGTGTAAACACAAAGCTGCTCGTCTTCAGAAATCTTATAGGGCACAGTGAAGCTAGGAACAAGAGCAGAAGCATTTAGAGTGACCTCTACGCGCCTGTCTAGGTGAGTGTTGTAGCCTTCCGGGTCTCTTAACTTACTCTCTAAGTTTAGCTTAAGAAGGGCAGTCTGAGAAGAGTCCTCCAACGCTTGGACAACAAACAAATCAGAGTCAACAAAACCAACGCCCCTTACACCTCCCTGACTTAGGGTGAACTTACTCCAAGAACTCAATACCTTTTCATTACCTTTGAAGAAGTATCGGTAGATGTAAATGTCAGCACCGTCAGAAACTGCAATGAGATTCTCTGCGCTGCTCCCGGTCATTGAGTTTAGACCGCCTCCTGAAGCCTGTGCAATGTATTGAGGGACATGCGCAGTGATTTCATTAGCGTCAAATACGTCAGTAGAAGAGTTAATGGTAAACTCACGAAGTCCTTCGAAATCTCCTCTTTTGAACGGAAAGTAAATAAATGAACCAAGAGAGATAGGCTCAACAGACTTGTCGTAGTCGTATTCTGTAATCTGGTTAATTGATACAGTCTTAGGCGTAAGCAGCTCACCTCCTTTAAGAACAAACTGACAAAAGTCTGAGAAGATAACCAAGTTGTCTTGGAACGCTACAGCAGCGCTTAGGTTAGTCACCTTATCAGAAGAAACTGAAACATCAATAGGGTCACTGTCCAACAGAGAAGACACAGTGGTTCTGTAAAAGTTGTATTTCTGGGTGTTTAACTCAATGTCATAACTACCGAACTTAACTTCACTCATGGATACTGAAGACTCAGAGAGTAAACCTAAGCGACCTTTGAACTGAAACACACCAGTTATCTTAGTTCCAACAAAAGAAGGGTCAGGGTTTGAGTCAGCGTCCCCGGTGTCTAGTTTATCAAGAGGCATGTGACCCAACTCAAAAGTATTAATACCAGTGCTCTTAAGAAGCAAAGGCATGGAGTTATGGGCGATTCTGTTGTTCACTGAGTCGCCGTTGGTTTCATACCAACCGCCTGCCCCTACTTTCCCTTCTTCAGTGTTTGCATCATACCCGTTAAGTCTGAACTGCACATACTTATCGTCTTGTCCTGCTTCAGGGTCTCCTTGGATAAAAATCTTAAAGTTATGAGGAGCTACCTTTGGGAGGTCTGCAATAGTAGGAACACTTTTATGAGCAACTCCAATACCGTCACCAGCGATAGAGTCTTCAACCGTGATAGTGAAGTCTTTGTTTGCGGAGATGATACCTAAAGAGTCTGACTCAAGAGAAACTTCAAAGTCCGAGTCAGTAGCCAGTGAGGGAAACTCATTGTAGTCTGGGTTGTTATACTGTTGAGTAGGGTCGTTTACTTGGTCTAAAGTTGTTTGATTTGGTATCAGGTTTAAAGGTTTGTCATAGTATTCCTCGTCTCCTGTAGCAGGTTGAGTAAATCTAGAAGTAAGGCTTCCTAACGTTCCGCTTAAAATGCCTTCAAAAAGGTTACTTAAGATAAAATCAGACCTAGCCTCTCTGGGTCTATTGTGGAATGAGCCTCCTCCTGCGCTGAGTCTTTGAGAACTACCTGAGTAAGTCCAGTTAGTAAATGTATCCTCACCTGACTTAACAGTAACTCCATACTTACGGTCGTAGTCTCCTTGCTTGATGAATACCAAAGCTTTCTTGCTTACGGGAGAACTAATAGAAGTATCCTTAGCTACCGTCTTTTTAGTGTTAAGAACATAAGTAACGTCTCCAGTAGTAGACATTTTTATGTCATCTACAGGTTTGCTGCTGTCGCTGTTAAGGTAGTTCCTAACGTCTAGCTCTAAGTCTGCTCCCAAAGCGTTCTCTACAGTGTATTCAATAACACTTCTAGATTCTCCGTATTCGCTTCCGTAAAGCTTAATGCCGCTTCCCGCTATTTTTACTTGTTTGTTTCCTGCGTCTTCTGCAACAGACAGAACGTTGTATGTCGTATCTCCTTTGCTTGGTCCTTCAACAATACGAGCTGTCCCGAGCCTACTGGCTTCAGTAGACAACACCGTCACAGGACATTCTTGTGTGAACGTGGCTGTGACGTATGTTCCGTTTTCTTCTACAGACTCAACAACGCCAAAGTAACGCTCCTTAATAGAAGCCTGAGCGCCTGTTTCTAGGTTAAATGCAGATACTGTGTGAGAACCGCTTTGGTTCTCTCTGGGTTTAATAATAACAACATACCTCTCATTTTTGTCTCGCTGGATGAAATGAACTTTCGCTTCAGCATCAAGAGCAGCGTCATTTATGATTGATGAAACGAATTCACTAGCTGGTCTTTTTTGAAGACCATCGACAATACTAGGAAGAGCGTTTTCTTGCTCCTCAGCTTGCCCCGAAAACCTTACGGAGTCAGGTTGCTGTGAAACCCCTTGGATGAGGTTAGTTACAGAGGTATTGATTAAAGGCATTAGTAAATGTTGTAATTACGCTCAACGCCTATGCGGCGCAATACGTCTTCACTGTCGAAAATAGTGCGGTCAGAGGATTGTGAGTCAAGCTCAAGAAGACGAGCGCGAGATTGCATCTCGTCAACAGCAATGAGTGATTGCAGCTCACTACTACCTACCATTCTCCCTTGGAAGATTCTAGAAGCTCGAAGAGTTATGTATCTTCGTGCAACCTCTGGCAGCTCATCCCAATCGAGCTGAACGGTGAGGTCTATCTTAAGTGTTTCGCTAAAGACATCAGTGCGGTCTTTGCGGTTGTATAAGTAAAGTCCACGCTGAACAACATCGTTTTGTTTACTCTTAGCGTCAGCAAAAAGAGTGTTGTCAGGTAGCCTTAGCTTTCCTGATACCTCACGAATAGGTTCGTAGTCGGTAACCGTGTTAAAGTGCCATTCTTCCGACTGCACTTCCTTAGCGGTTTCTCTGAGAACAACTAGAGCAGTGCTAGCTGATATAGGAAGCGATGCTTCGCTTGATATGGAGTTTACGGGTGCTTCACCAATATGCCCTAGCATTTGGTTTACACTTTCTAGTTCAGTAGTGAGAGCCATAATTGTTTATTAAATCAGCAGCGCCAACGACGAAGAGCTAACGCTTTTCTTGTAGGACGACCCTTTTCGTCTTTCATCGGTCCTTTAGCGCCTTTCATACGAGCACAGAATGAACGCCTACGGGCTGCGCGTTTTCCTTTAGGGTTCTTTTCTGTTACCGGGGCCTTTAAATTAGAGCCAGTCTTACGGTTATAGTAGTCCCGTCCTTTTTTGGTAAGACCGCCTTTCTTTGACTTATGTTCAACTCTAAGGTTTGCTCTTTTCTTCATAAGAAAAAAAGGGGCCTCCAAAGACTAATCTAAGGAGACCCCTTTAAGGTTATAGTGTTATCGTTAAACAACGACACTCACAGCAGCTTCTGGTCGAAGAATGCCGTGACCCATTGCATACTTAGCAAGCATCAGGGTAGACTGCTTAGACATTGAGTATTCAGACTCAACAGCAAGGTCCATGAGCTTAACGGTTCCGATAGCTGACTTGTGACCAGCAATGAACTTAAGGGTGTTAAGACCAGCGTCAAGGTAACCTTTGGCAGCAGTACCGCCGTCAGCGTCATCGAACGGGTTGTTGTTAGCGTTCGCGTCATCCCCAGCGACACTCGTAATAGCAATGTCATTAAGGTGAGTGGAGCTATAAATCTTAAGCCCAACAAGCTGCAAGATGTTTCCACTTGCGATGCTGCCTGCGCCACCGAAGTCTCGGTTAATCGCAGCGCTATCGCTACCTGCGAGCAAGTAGTAAAGCTCAGGGGTAAGAACAGCAAAGCGGTCCTCAGCCGGGATGTCTTGCTCGTCCAGCTTCTGTGCAATAAGACGGAAGGTCTGAATGAGGTTAGCAGCGCTGCTTAGGTCAGTAGGTGCTCCGGTGGTGGCACCGAGGTCAATGACAATACCGTTATCAGCACTTGGGTTAGCGCGGGTTGAATTGTCCACTTGAGAAGCAGCTACAAAAGTGCGCATAGTAGCGAGGTCGAAACGCTTAGAAAGCGCACGTCCCAATTCGGTACTATAGGCAGACCTTACATCGTAATGGTTTTTTAGTTCATCGATATTAGCGATTGAGGTCGCTGCAATGAGAACATCGTCAATGGTGATGATGCGCTCTTTGTGCTCGATGTTTGAACCATACTCAGACCCATCAGGTCCAGTAGTGACTCCTTTTTCAAAGATGTCATCACCGGGAGTGTGATACTTAGCAGTAGCTTTACCCATCGTTGGGAACTGCGCCGACTTACCGCTCGAAATAGTCCGAACAGTATGCAAGTCCTTCATAACGTTTGTTTCTTCGAACGTTGTAAGAACTTCGTTTGAGAACACTTTGAGAAACAAAGCGTTTGCATCGCCAGCCAGACCTGATTGGCCTAAGCGTGACGGAGCGATTTGTCCATTAGCCATAATAGTTTAATTTTTAGGTTTTTGTTTAGGTTCTTCGTCAGTCTTAACTCCTTTCACTCGTTAGTGTTATCCTTTCGGGCACTTCGGTTACTTGTTAGCTTTTCCAACTAGAAATTGTTTGATTCCTTCAGCATAGCTCTTAGCTAAGCCTTGGGTGTCTGAGAACAACTTGCAGTCTTTCTTGTTGTCCCCAAAAAATGGTTCACATAAAACAGTAGGAATGGAAGGGTTGTTGACGAACAACCAACCACGGTCTTTTCTTTTTAGACCTCTTGCTCCTCTATTTAGTGTTTTGAAAGCTTTTAATACAGAGAACTGAATCTCCTTAGCTAAACTACGGCTCTCAGTAGAGCTTGCATTGTATAGCATAGAGCAACCAAAGGCTTCTCCATTGAAAGCGTTAAAGTGTAGCTCAAGAGCTAGAGTAGCTTTGTCTTTCTTCAACGTTTTGGCTATGTATTTCATAGCTTCCCTATAGCTGCGTCCTTCGTATTTACCATAAACATAGCTGTCTATGCCAAGGTTAGAAAGCTCTTTCTTTAGGCTTAGGGCTACCTTAAGGTTATAATCCCACTCGCTTTGCTTGTAGACGTTAACAGCTCCCTTGTCGCCTTTGCGAGAGTGTCCAACACAAATACCAACCAACTCACCTTGACTCCAGCTCTGCTGTGTATCTAAGGATTTCTCCGATTGTCTCTCTTTCTTCTTCCGAAAAAGAATGCGCTTCAAGGCGTTTAATAAAGTAAGGAATTTCACTTTTTTGATTCACCGCGCACCCACTCATCAATGCGCTTGTTAGCATCAGAGAGGTTACGGTTTTTATGATGTTTGGTGTATTCATCGCGAACTTTGAAGAATACTTCAGCAAGCTGAGGAAAGTGCAGCAAAAGAGAGACAAGCAACTTAATCATTTCTTATAGGAAACCTTAGCCATTGCTTTTAGCCTTACCTACGTTTAAAGCCAACCAACTCACGATTTTGTTAGCTCTAGCTACCCACTTGTTAGCGCTGTTGTTAGGAACGAGAGTAGCAATGATACTAGCAACACTTACAACACCTGTGAGGATTTCGATAAGAACTCCTTTGTTTGAAATAATCCAATTTAGTAATTCAGTCATTTATCTATATGTTTGAAATTGCA
>Ga0208767_1003292_pt1 | contig 11819 bp, 29 predicted proteins | sample VirMetDEL_Mar_21_FD_184514 | JGI IMG/M metagenome (GOLD analysis project Ga0208767, IMG submission 184514) | Aqueous microbial communities from the Delaware River and Bay under freshwater to marine salinity gradient to study organic matter... | ecosystem: Environmental > Aquatic > Marine >... | reverse complement strand
TGTACACCTACTACAGCAGTTTCATCAAAAATTTTATCAGTTCTTTTTTGTCCTGGCGACTCATCATAAAAAGATTCTCTATTAGGTAAACAATATTCATAAGCTTCTTCAAACTTTTCTCTCCAATGATCTTTTACAGATACAGCTTCTTTATATTTTTCTAAAATAGCTGCTGCTTTATTTGATGTGTTTATTACTGGTGTATCGTCTATTTTATAATCCATTAATTTTCCTCGTTTAATAAGAATCTTCTATATGCAGAAATTCTTCTATTGTTAACACTTCTTCCTATCATTCCAGATCTATTACCACTTTTTTTAAATAGACTTTGTTTTACTTCTGTTTTTGCTTTTTGATCTATTAATTTATTTTCTTGTTCTACTTCTTTAAGAACCCTTCTTTCTATAGTAGTTCTATTATCTCCATCTCTTTTATTTATTTTTCTACCATATGCATCTACATCACCTTGTAGTCTTGCATTCATATAAGATTTATAACTATTAAGTGTATTTTTATATCCCATTTTACCAGCTACTTTTGATTGAAAATATTTTCTATTTTTTTCAAACATTTTTTGTCTAAGTTTTGTTCCTGTAACAGAATTTAAAACTATGTTTACAACAGGGTTTAAAGTTTTTGCTTGTTTAACTTTATATGTATTTAAATCATTTCTTCCAACAGCTGTTGTAAATTTTTCTTTACTTGCTCTAATTTGATTACCAGTTGCTACTGTAGTATTTGATGATCCACTGCTTGTATGTGGATTTGGTCTGCTAGTTGTTTTACTTGCAGATATGCCTTTGCTTTTAGAAGTTGTTTGACTTCTGTTTCTATCAGCTCCTCTTTCTCTGTTACTAGATCCATATCCGTAAGGCATATTATTTTTTACTCCATTTGTTTTTTAGTTCTACTATAAAAACTTTTATTTTAAAAATTATTTTATTTATAAATTTCATCATCTAAATCTTTTAGTTTTCGCTGCGATACTTTTAGGTTGCTTAACGAATTGTTTTCCTTTTTTATTTCCACGTGCTTTAGCTGCATTAGTTGCTGATTTTTCTTTAGCCGTAAGAGCCTTCCAAGCTTTCTTAGGTAAATATCTTCGTTTGCCTTCTGATTTTTTACCACTGCTTGTTTGCCATTTTTGTTTTCCCCATTTGGTAAGCTTGTTGGATGAAGACTTAGATCCTCTATAGCCTCCACCTGCTTTCTTATAAATTTTTGTAGCAAGTTGCATAGCCCTAGCACTGTGTTTACCTCCCATTTTTGCTTTAGCTTGAGCTTTAGCTCTTGCCCATAAAGCAGGTTTAGTTTTTTTTGCAACAGCCATTAAGCTTTTTTCTTATTGTTGTTTGCAAAACTTCTTGCTGCAGCCACACTACCAAAGCCCCAAGCTTTTAATGCTAAAGCTTTTCTAGTTGGTCTGCCTTTACTATCCTTCATTGGTCCTTTCATTCCTGCAAATCTTGCAGCAAAAGAAACCCTTCTAGGATTCTTGCCTTTTTTAACTGGTGCTTTTAAGTTAGAACCTTCTTTACGTTTAAAGTAAGCTCTACCTCTAGCGTTTAGTCCACCTTTTGGATTCTGATAAACCTTTGCTACCATTATCCAAAGAAACCTCTACCACCTGCTTGACCAAATAAAGATCTAGAACCAATAACTCCTTTAGCAACTTTTCTTTTATAAGTTTCTTGTTGCCTTTTTAATTCAGCAGCTCTTGCTTCTTCTTCTTTTCTTTTAGCTTCTAGCTCAGCTTCTAATGCTGAATTGTCTGGTTGATCAGGTTTGTCAAATATTCCACCCATTATAACTCCTCGTCATCCATATCATCAAAATCATAAGAAGTTAACGAACCCATATTAGCTTCCATTTCTCTTAAAAGATCATCTTCTTGATCATGAAGATCTCTCATTTCATCAATGATTTCTTGTACAGACTTTTGTTTCTTTTTAATTTTTGACATTTGGATCCTTAATTTTTTGATTAAATGACTTATATCCTGCTTTTATCAACGCACAATAAAGCTGATAGGGAGTTAAGATATACCATTTATAGAATCCTATTAGACGCATTATAAATGAAACGCAGGTCATATCTTTTATTCTAAAGAGCTGCCACTGTTCTTTTTCTGGGCATCTTAATACTTCATAGTCTTTCAAATAGAATAACATATTCTCAAGTTCTTTTGCAGTTAGTAAACTATGTTTTATTCCTGCATGAGTATATTCTAAATGAATCCATACATTTTTTTCTGGATCAAAGTTTAAAGCACCACAATGTTTAAAACCTTTTTTTAAAAACTGTAGCCATTCTGGATATGGATATTCGTCTGCTTCGTAAAAATATACTAACCATTCCTTTTGAATATGTCCCATACTTTCCTTTTACTTATACCTGGCTTTTGAAATACATCCCATTGTTTTTTAGCAACAGTTGGCTGTGTTTGTATTTTACCAGACATCATTGTTCTGCCTTCACCAGCTCCCATCATTAAATATTGTAAAGCATCATGAACGTGAGAGTATCTATTCTTTAAAGGCTTTTCATCATATCTATCTCCAGATACTTGTAGTCTTCTATAATGATAACCACCATTAAAACCTTTTTTTAAATTTATACATTCTGTACTCATAATAAATCCTGGTGATCCATCTACTAATCTTGATAGTGTAGAATCAACAGCTTCTATTCTTAAAGCAACATCATTAGATGGTGCAGGTATAGCTTTTAATCCATGATTCCTCATTATTTGAAATGGAGTTCTTTCATCTGTCTGTGATCTAAAATCTCCAGCAGGATCTCCATAGATCATAACTTCATATCCTTTGTATAATTTTGCTATCTCTCCTCTCAGTAATTCTGAGAATCTAATTACACCCATATCAAAACAAACAAGCTCATTTATAATATTCCATTTACCTGTTGTAGTTCTTTGACCAAAGACAGCAGCAGGAGTTAATCCAAAGTCAACTCCAATCCATATTGGTTGTCCTGGTATTAAATCTATTTTATTTTTTGTAATGTGTAATTCTTCTTTGAAGCTGTGATATACAGGTTTACCTTCTTCAATAGATCCTAGTTTATTTAAAACATAAACATCTATCCATCCTTTTGTTTTACCTCTAATAATATTTTCATAATATTTTTCGGTTAGGTTTTTTTTATTTTCTGATTTTTTGTTATCTTCATAACCAGTTATAAATCCATCCTTTCCTTTGTTTTCTAGCAAAGCAGGGGGTTGTGTATAGAAACTCCAGTTGTCTGGTTTGATTAACATTAAAGCTTCATCTCGAGAGATGTGGTCTGGTACTGGTACATCTGCTGCCATAATCGGCCACCAGTGATCTTCTTCTGGTGCATTGGTATCAGCTATAACTCCATACCAACTAGCTCCACCTTCTCTCATACTAGGAAATCTTCCTACCCTCATAGTACAAGCATCTATAATTGATTTGGGTATTTCTCTTGCTTCATTAACCCAAACGCCAGTCAATTCTAATGATAGTAATTTCTTAACATCTTCTGGTCTATCAAGAGCTAAGAAGATAACTTCTATATCAAGTTCACCAACTAAGATTCTATGAGTATAAGGAACACTCCAGGCGAAGTTACCCCAAGTATCTTCTGGAAACCAATCTAACCATGTTTTGATTGTTGTAGTTCTAAGCTGTGGATTTGTATTTCTAATTACAGCCCATCTAGATTTTCTTTTACCTTCTGCATTCTTCTGTTGTAATAAAGATCTTCTAAAGATTTCAATACAACAAGCAACTGACTTACCAGATCCTACTGGCCCACGAAGTCCTCTAAAGAAGTCGTTAGACTTCATAAATTTTTTTAAAGTATCACCTTCTGGTTTGTATTTAAAATTAATCGACATTTACACCAACATTTGCTTTTAACAGATTGTATATTGTTTCCTCACCAAAAGCTTCTACAAGTTTATCAGCTTCATAGTCTGTTATCATATGTGTTGGATAATGTTTAAGATGTGTATTCTTAACGATAGTTCTTAATCTTTTTCTATCTTTTAAACTTAAATTATTGAGGAACGACATTTTAATTGTTCTACCCTTTCTAATACTATTTGCAAGATTTCTTCTTCTTTACCATACTTAGCTTCAAATTCTTTCTTAGCCATGTGTATAGAGAAGTTTCCTTGATGATGATCGTGACATAACGGAATTACGTGGAAGTGGCTTGTACGCCTTCCTATGCCAGTTCCAGGGGGTCTTATATGATGTAGGTTAGCTGGTCTTTCGCAAACATAGCAGCCAAGCTCAGCCACCCACCTCATATGTTCTTTTTCTTTCTTTGTCGCCATTACTTCTTTTTCATTTTGGCAATGATCTTTTTTTTAAGAGCTTCTGGTAATGATTTTTGTTTTCCTGTTAACTTGCTTTTTGCAGCAGGTCTTCCTCTTTTTGAACCATAGGTTCCTTTTCCGTAGGGCATTGTTCCTCCATTACTTGTTCGTATGTTGATCTGCATCCATCTGGTGTTGCAGCACTAGCCATCTGTATTGCTTGTATATCATTTTCAGCTGAATATACAATCTCTCTTTTGAGAGTGTCATCTTGCCATATATTAACTTTGTAATTCATGTTCTCTCCTTTGTTTGTTGGAAAGAAGAACCTTATAGAACTAAAAAAAATTTTGAAACGCACTTAGGCTAACGCCCTTGCCCTTTGTACCTTGTTTGTTTCTTTTGCCTTTTGGCTGATTTGTTTTGGCTCTTAGTATGAACGCCCTTTCTTTTCTTAGGCTTGTCTCTTGGTATAAAATGTGTGAACTTCTGTTTTGCCATGCGTACCTTTTTGAACCCTGTTGTCTGTGAGACTCGCCTCGTCAGCTATGGCTGATGATTTTTGCCCCCACCCTCCGACTCTGCTAGTCGTAGAATGTGTGGGTGCATACCAACGCCTCACGTTAAATCAATATTAATCTTAATATCCCCCTGTATATTGTGAGATACCTTATCTGGTGCTCTCAATCCTACTCTATCGAGAATATCTCTGCTAGCCTCTAGCTGAACATATTCACTCTTTGCTCCACTCGACAGCTCGATAAGTCTTTTACTCGCACTTACTGCGCCAAGTCCAAGAGTTTGTGCAATACGTTGTTGCATATACTGTTGTACCTTTGGTAAACGTAGTGTGCGAGAAGCACTTACTCTCGCTGAATCTTTACTAACTTCTGTTGAATATCCTGCCTTTTTAGCAGCTTCTGTTATACTACACCCTGTAGCTACTATTGTATCTACTAAGGCTCGTTGTTTCTCTGTAAGATCGTCTTTCATAACACTTATTTATTCTACCCTTATAGGTACGTAGATATTTAATTTCATTGTGTCAAGAGAAATAACAGAACTTTAGTGGTATTGGAAACTCACATAACTATATCTTGTATGGCGACTTACAGGCTCTAGTGCTAAAGCACCCAAGCCCTTCGGTCTTGTCCCTAAAGGGTAACGATCCTGGTCGCATTGATCAATCCTCTGGATTGCTCTGAAGGAGTTGCCAAAGGCAACGCTTACAACCCCATACGCAATTTTCTAAAGAAACCGTTCGCTGTTGCTCACTATTGCTATGGGTCCCCCCCACACACGTGGATTAATGTGCTTGTATCATGAGTTTGCCTTAATGAACAGTGCAAGAGACATCAACGCCTCACCTAAAGGTGATTCCCCTTCGGGTGCGTTGTGTCGCACTGTATCATTAAGCTTTGCCTCATGATGACTGCACACCTTAACCACATGCGTTATGCCATGTCGGTTATAAAGTAAACGATAACAGAAAGGTTACAATGGAGTACGTTAAATACTATGAATTGATAACAGATGAACACGATAAGAAAAGAGTTGTTGAGTTATCAATGTTAAAAGAAGAAGCTATAATGAAAGCTGACTATGATAAAGTTAGTGAAATAGATAGCGAAATAAATAATATAACTAAAGGAGTTAGATATGATGGGTAGTGAATTAAATCAACAAGATTATTCAGATAGCAGACTAGATGACATGCAAGATGTACTAGATTGTGTTGATATGAAAGCTGGTGTTACTAGCTTTTTCAATACAGTTATATCACCATTTGCTGATCATCCAGATTGGTCAATGTTGGCTGAATGGAATGCTAATAGTATTATTGGTGTATTCCAAAGACATCATGAACAATGTATCAAAAGTCTAGATAAAACAAAAGATCTTATGCAGACTGCGTTACGAGAAGATGTTGGTAATGAGATCACAAAGCTAAATGTTGACAAGTTAATCTTTAGACGTGATGCTCAAGAAGTTAATATCAAAAGAGCTGAGTCTATATTGAATGAGTTTCTTCTATGTTATGAAACTACCTTTGGTAAGAAGTTTATGCCTCAAAGCAAAACTCCTGTCAAAGATGTAACTAAACAGATGAAAGAATACAATATGACTAGACTAAAAGAAGCTCTAGGTAAGTAATAATAAACAATTAAACCCGGTACTCTTAACAGGGTACTGGGTTTTTTTTATCGTTACAGCCCATTTTCAAAACGTTCGGCGTTGAAAATCATTGGGCGTTGCTGCCGAAATTATATAACTAATAAACAAAGGAAAATACTATGTTAAATAAACTACAAAACTGGCTAATGAATGTTGCTGCCAAATGGATTTGGATTGCAATTATGTTGCCAATTAGAATCATTCTAGGTTTGTTCTTTGCTATATCAAAGCATATGCCAAACAAGGTTGAATTACCTTACAAAATTGTTAAGAATGAAGAAACTAAAACACAATGGTGGAATAAATGACAGCATACAAACAACATATAATAGATGAATTAGCCAAGTTGCAATTTGATTATGCAGAATGCAGAATTGAAATGGATGAATTTATTTCTGGTATAACTAGACTAGGAGTAGATTCACCAGGCGACATAGAGGAGCATAGATCTAATGCAGAAGAAGCAAGATACGACTACAAAGTATCTCAACATCAAAATAAGTTTTAAAGAAGTATTTGATTTACAAGAAATACTAAAACTATATTTTTTAGAACAAGAAGCATTAGCTTATAAAGATACCAAAGATATTAAGTGTTACAAACTAAACGAAAGATTAAAACATTTAGTAGCTTTGTATGAATTAGAGAATCCTAGTGTTGAGGATTAGTTAATATTGTTAGTTATATTGCTCCCTCCCTCAATCTAAACAGCAAGTTTAGCGTTGCACTTGTAGGATATAAGCAACGCACATAGCTATCCCAAGAAATGAGATAGCTTATATAAACAGAAAGAAAGAAATAACTATGAAAGGTATAGCTATATGAAGTCCGTTATCAAAGAAAAAGCAAAAAATCTACGCACAAACGTAGAGGGGGTAATACCTAAGTTTTTTGGCTTTTTAAAATATATTTTTATAGCCATATTATCTGGATTAAGTTGGTGTTTATACTTTACTGGCTTAATTTTTGATATTTGTAACCATTATGTAAAATTTATTAAACAAACAATAATAAAGGATAAAAATGGCTAATTGTTATTATCATTCAAAATCATCAGTAAAAAAATGGGGTGGTAAAACTACAGACTACCAACCTATACATGATTGGTTTGATGAATCAAAAAAAATTGTTGCACACTATACTCATAGAGCATTACGACATCATGCTGAAGGTTGTTTTGCTGCCGAAAAAGAGTTTGGTACTACTATTACAAATTCTGATGGTAAAGTTGTTCCTGTCAGACTTATTGCCGAGCAACATATTCGTGAAGATCTAGGTTGGATTCCTAGTTTTCAAGATTGGGCAGTACAAATACGAGCAACACAATGGATGATAAGAGGATATAAAAATGTTGGAAAAGATTGAAGACGTACTTAAAGCTTTATACAAACATGGCATTACTAAAATTACTATTGAATATGAAGGTGGTCATGACGAAGGTACATTTGATGAGTGTGTCTTTTACAAAGGTGAAGACAAAGTTACTGTAGAATGGAACAAAGTTATGAATGATGAAAATACTGAATTTGATGATGATAACTTCTTAGGTTTAATCTATTCAGATTATGGTAGATTAAATCAACACTATTCGTTTGCTTCAGAATATTCTTGTCGTGGTACTGTTACTATAAATACAGAAACAGGTGACTTTAATGATAATGGTTTTGAACATACAGAAACAGATACATATCAAACAGGTAATGTATTTAAAGAACAAAAAGAGGTATTTTAAGTGAAACCAAAAGAAAAGAAAGAGTACTTAAAATGGGTTAATAGTTTTGCTAATCAAAAAACTGTTACCACAAAAGAAACCAAAACAAAAAAGAAAGGTAAAGATGAAACCAATAAGAAGTAATGAACTAAACTATCTTGATAATCTTATTAGAGAAAAGTTTAGACACAGAAGACAAAACATTGAATCAGAAATAGAAGCTGCTACTCAAAAACAAACTGATAAAAATTTAAAATCATTTGTTGAAAAATTAGGTGTAAAAGCTCAAATTAAAGCTTTCAAAGAAGCCGATATGAAACTTAAAAAGTTTCAAGAACAAAAAGAATCTTATGAAAGTAAATTGTTTGCAGCTAAACAACACAAAAAAATGGAGCTTGAACAAAAACTTCAGTCTTGGGCTTCTATTAGAGGATGGAAAGGTAATTACAATGATACAATGGAAGTAAACATTAAAGATTATGATGATGTTTCAACTACATTGTTAAGAGCTTGTAAACAAGAAACTAAACAAGCAGTAGAAAAATTACCTAAATATAAAGTAAAACATGATTTAGATTTACTTGAAGAACAAGCTAAAAATGTTTTATATTCTGGTAGAGATATAAAAGATGTATGGAAACATTTAGGTTCTACATTCAAAGCTTCTGGTGTTCCAGTAGCTGCACCTAAAGAGTTTCTACAATTAGAAAGTAAATAATATGGATATAGATAATGAAATAAATTATCTAGCTGAAACTGATACTACCTTTGCTGAACATATGGCAGAGGTAGAGTATCAGCGAGATATGATTAAACATTACAAAGGAAGTTATGTAAATCAATCTGATGTAGCTGTGTCAAAAGCTATAGAAAATTTTTACGCTTCCGAAAGTTATGTTAATTCAATTAAAACAATTAATGCTCTCAATATAGATCTTCTTAAATTAAAAAACAAAAGAAGAACTGCCGAAATGAAAATAGAAATATGGAGAACATTAGAAGCATCAAGGAGAAAAGGAAATGTATAACGAACAAGAACTATATACTTATATTGGTAAACAAATTAAACATGCTAGACATACTACATTTGAACATAGAGTTATGACTCAAACAGAATTAGCTAAAGCTGCAGGTTGTACCTTTCAACAAATTCAAAAGTATGAAAGAGCTACCAACAAAGTATCAATAACTAAATTAGGTAAAATAGCACAATATACAAGAAAACCATTAGGTTATTTTATTCCTAATAGTGTAATGAATAGCACTACCATATCTAGTTGACAGCTACCTAAATATACATATACCTAGTAATTATGACAAATAAGGCACTAGGTGAACAGTTTCATAATCAAGTGATACCGCAATTTGTAGCAATAAGAAAACAAATGGGAATATCACAATTAGAAATGGATGAAATATTAGGAGTAGCTAAAGGACTTGTATCAAAATGGGAGTGTGGTATAAGAAAACCAAGTGGCTGGTTATTCTGTTGTTGGGCAGAAGCACTAAATGCCGAAATTGTAATTAAAAAAAAAGAGGTAAAACATGACAGTTAATCCAGAGTTTAATCCTGGTGATATAACAGACGATCCTATTGTAAATGATGTAATCAAAAAAACAATTGATAGACACGTTCAAGGTATGGAAAAGTTTGGGAAGACTATGTCTGAAAACAAAAGACCTACTTCCGAATGGGTAGATGAAACAATCGAAGAACTATTAGATGCTATTCACTATTTAACTAAAATTAAATCTGAGTTTAAAGAATTAGATGCAGATAAAATTAAAGTTAAAGCAGCACTAAAAGGTTTAGGAGAAGGAACATCTACAAATGAAAAAACAGAAACCTAAAGTTGAAATAGATTATACACCTTATCACGTTAGACAACAAGCATGGTATATGTCATTGCTTAAGTTCTATAAAACTATTGAGTTTAATGATAAGATATATACAGACTTTGCTACTAAATTGTTTGCAGGTAAAATAAATCAAAAAATATTAAAACAATTAGATAGTCTTAGAAGAAAACACAATCAACAAGAACAAAAGAAATGGGAAGATATAAAACGAAAAGGTGCAACTCGAGTAGGTTTAAACTTCCGAAATATATACAGGAGTAAAGATGGCAGAACAAGATGAAACAATACAAGAAATACAATCTAAAAATAAACACAATGCTTTACAAAAAATAAGAATGAATGCTATTACAGAAATTGCAGCATTGTTAGGTGTACAAGAACTTAAGTGGATTTATACCGAAATACACAACATGATAGAAGACATTGAAAGGAAGAATAAATGAACAAAGACTTTGATCGTAAGACAGGTATAGGTGGATCAGATGCCACCAGGCTTTACAATGGTGACTGGCACGATTTGTATCTAGAAAAAATTGGAGAGAAAGAATCAGATGATCTCTCAAATGTTTTACCAGTACAAATGGGAGTGCATACCGAAGATTTTAACATTCGCTGGTTTGAAAAACAAACTGGCATTAAAGTTGTGGGTGAACAAGTCTTTATCAAATCTAAAAAATATCCATTTATGTATTGCAATATAGATGGTGTCCTTCAAGAAAAAAAAGCTTTACTAGAATGTAAACATACCAATGCTTTTACTAATGAAATCAAAACAGCAGAAAAATACAAAGCACAAATACAACATTACCTTATGATATATGGTGCAGACAAAATGTATTTATCTATGTTTTTTGGTAATATGAAATGGGGACTTGTTGAAGTAACACCAGATAAAGAATTTCAAAATCAATTAGAATCTGCTGAAATATTGTTTTGGCATTTAGTACAAACTAAAACACCACCACCAGATTTTGTTGACTTTAATAATTTTAACGAACAGATAAAGGAGCATAACAATGGTAGAGAAATCATACCCTTACTCACCAGGCAGTCAGAAAGTTGATACTTCAGTAGAAGCTGCCGAACTATTAAAAGAAGGTGCTGATACTATAAGAGCTAAAGTATTTAATGTTATTGCAAACAAAGGTAACTTTGGAGCAACAGCAGATGAAGTAGCTGACTTATTAGGGTTATCTTCATTTACTGTAAGACCAAGAGTAACTGAATTATATAAACAAGATAAGATAGAAAGAAAAGATAAACGTAAGAATGCAAGTAAGCGTTCTGCATATGTTTATATAGTAAGTAAAACTCATATTAATAATCAATACACACAGAAAGGTATATAATGAGAACAGGAAAAGAAGAACATTTTTGGATATGGGATCAAGTAAAAAATACTAATCCTAAATACACAAAAGCATTTACAAAGTTTGGTGGTAAAGAACTAACTACTATAGATCCAATGTATCAAATACAAGTTATGACTGGTATGTTTGGTCCAGTAGGTTTGGGTTGGGCTTATCATGTTGATTATACATACACAGATAAAAATGTGTTTGCAGAAGTAACAATAAGATACAGAAAAGAACCTAGCTTAGAATGGAATCAGTTTGGCCCAGTATCTTCAGTACAAGCATTGTACAAGAAGAATGGTGGACTAGATGATGAAGCACCAAAGAAAGCAATGACAGATGCTATGACCAAAGGTTTTAGTCATCTTGGTATCAGTGCTGATGTGTTTCTTGGTTTGTTTGATAACAACAA
>Ga0208767_1003290_pt1 | contig 11824 bp, 8 predicted proteins | sample VirMetDEL_Mar_21_FD_184514 | JGI IMG/M metagenome (GOLD analysis project Ga0208767, IMG submission 184514) | Aqueous microbial communities from the Delaware River and Bay under freshwater to marine salinity gradient to study organic matter... | ecosystem: Environmental > Aquatic > Marine >... | reverse complement strand
TATATAGTCCGTTTATCGAAGAGATTGCTGAACGGATTGCTTTTACTCACGTATCACTAGAACAGTCTAGGGAGATTGATGAGATCTACAGACTACAAGGTGAGATACGTGCACTACGATCACTATTGAAGTTGAGGGACAAAGTTAATGCCTGATAAAGACCTTCAAAAAGAAGAGATTATAAAAAAGTACAACTTAAATGATGCTAAGTCTAATTGGAAAGTTAGTCCTTCTAAGTTTACTACTCTTATATCTAATTTACCCACTAACTTTAAACTTTTAACAGAGTTTATGCTTGGTAAAGATAAACCTATTAATATAAATGACTTTACTAAAGATGAGCTAGTTTCGATTATAACCTTAGCAGAAAAACAAGAAGAAAATAAACTTAATATTAAGAATAGAAAATTAAAAGGACAACCTGAAAATATAACGACAGTTAGTGGCTATGATCTTGAGGGGCGTACTAAAACTTTTCCTGATTGGGTTGAAAATAACCCCTATTTTACTGCTATAGCAAACAGTCTTTCTAGCCCTGATTATCAAGTGCGAACAAGTTTAGGTAAGTATGACGTTGAAGAAACTCCGTCAAGTCTTATAGTAAAAGATGCTTACGATATGAATATAAAACAAAGAGATTTACCTAAGATTGGTAACCGTAAAAATCTTTCAAAAATATTGGATTATATAAGAGCTGATCCTGAAATGGCAGGAGAGTTTATTTCTAATATTATTAGACCTAATCAAAACGACTCTAGAAAGTTTGATCTAGTCATACCAAAAAGAAAACCTAATCAACCTAGTCCAAGAGATACAGCTTATCAAGCTTCCATGCAACTTGAAGAAAAACCTAAGGATAATCCTAGAACAAAAGGAAAAGTTCCAGAAGGTTTTGATTTATTAAAATTTAACAAAGGTGGAGCAGTTATGAACGAACAAATGGAAATGGCCTTTATGCAACAAGGTGGACTAAAAGATGATGGCATGAAGCAAGATCCAGTATCAGGTAACGAAGTACCTAATGGTTCTATGGCTAAAGAAGTACGAGATGATATTCCTGCTCAGTTATCTGAAGGTGAGTATGTTGTACCAGCTGATGTTGTCCGTTTCTATGGGGTAAAACATTTCGAAGATCTTCGAAATAAAGCTAAAGGTGGATTAAACCAAATGGAAAAAGATGGGCGTATTGGTGGAGAACCTGTACCTGATGGTGGCCCTACTCAACTTCCATTTAAAGATCAAGACTTACAAGTAAAACAACCTCAACCACAACAAGCTACGCCAGCTAAACCTCAGATGGCTGGTGCTTCTATGAATACTATTAAACCTCGTATTGGTATGTCTAAGGGTGGTTATATTGGTACTTCTATGGAAGCTATACGTATTCGTAATGGTGGTGAAGTAAAAGGTTTTGCTCCTGGTGGTTTAGCAATGTCAGAAGAAACTCCTAGAGGTGCTAGTGAAGCATTCTCTGGATCTCCTAATTTATTTAGAGGTTATGGGGGAGCAAGGTCTGGTGGTGGACTTGAGGTTCGTACTTATGTTAATGCTACAGGTGCAATACTACTTATACCATTTTTAGGTGGACGCCCACTTGTAACAATCCCTGAAGGGTTTTTTCTACAAGGTAGTCCTGAAGCAACAGAAGCAGCTCAGGGAGAACAGCAAGTAACTCAAAATGCTGACGGTACTGTAGGTGATGATGATGATGATGATGATGGTCCAGATACACCTGAAGTTACTGTACAAAAAGTTACTGCCCCAGAAGATTTAGATCAAAGTGATAGTTTCTTTGGAGTAAACCAAGACTTTTTTGGTATGACTCCTGAAGAACTTGGTAATTATGGTGAAGACTTTGGTGAAACTGCAGAGATGTTACGCTATGGTGGTATTGCTGCCTTAGCTGTACCTGCACTTGCACCAGTAGCAATGATTGCTGGAGCAGCAAGTCAAGTAACTAAAGCTAACGATGTTGCTAACTTACGTGCTGCTGCACAGATTGCAGAAATGCGTGGTTACACAGATCAAGCTAAAACTTTAAATTCTCGTGCAAACCAAATGGTTAAAGACGGTGGGTTTCTTTTAAAAGCTATGGATAAAGTTGGTGGAATAAACGGTGATAACATTGCTGATAAAGTTATGACTTCTTATACTACTATTTTTGATTATGGTGAAAAGGGAGATGCTGAAGGTTTAAAAATTGATATGTTTGCGACAACTGACGATTTTGTAAATGTATTGAAAGCTAATGCTAGAAAAGGTTACAAGTGGGTAGATGAAGGTGTAGTAGTAGTAGATCCAATTACAGGGGAAAAGGATGTTAAAGGTTATTATGCAATAGATGAAAATGCTGAAGAAGTAGAGATACCTACAGCAGATGGTGGCACTGTTAGCGTATCTGTAGCTTCCCTACCTACTACTGATGATAAAGATCCAAGAGGTGTTACTTTTGCAGGTACTACTGATAGTGGAGTTAATGTCTTTGAAGTTACTGCAGGTAGCAATATAGTTAGACCTAAGGCCAGACCTACAGATATTGGTTCTGATAGCACTACTACTACTACCACTACTACAACAGCTGGCAGTAAAGATACTAATATTGCATCCTCAGGACGCAGCGAGTCTGATATTCAAAAAGATATTAATGATGCTTTGTCAGCTTCAGGTGGTGAATGGACCTCTGAATTAAATGACCTTGTATCTGAACGTGACAGTGCTCGTTCTAATGAAGGTGGTGGTTCCCCTGGCGGTGGCGGAGGAGGAGGGGGCGGTGGTTCCTCTGGTGGAGGCTCCTCTGGTAGCAGCGGCGGTAGTTGCTGCTTCATCATGCTAGAAGCTCGCTATGGTGACGGTACTATGGATGAAGTAGTACGTAGATACCGTGATGAATATATGACTGATCGCAATCGTCGTGGATACTATCGTATGGCTGAAGTACTTGTACCACTAATGCGTAAGTCAAAAACATTTAAGTGGATTGTCACAAAAACTTTTGCAGATCCCCTTGTGTCTTATGGTAAATATTACTATGGACAAAACAAACATGGTGTGATATACTCTCCGTTAAAGAACTTCTGGATGAAAGTTTTTGACGTAGTAGGTGGTGACACCAAGTTTATAAGGGAAAATGGAGAAGTTGTCTAAAGAACCATATGACAACCCTAACCTAGTAGAGATATACGAAGAAAGATACATCCATCACCCAAATCAAAAAGCTGATGTTAATTTTGAAATAGCAGTTATAGAAAAGGTGATGGATTATTACGACCACGAATCTTGGTGCGATGTTGCCTGTGGTACTGGTTATCATTTGCGAAAAGCTTCTGGTAACTTTAAAAGGTTAGGCGTTGATAAATCTAAGTTGATGATGGATCAACATAAAGAAGATACAGAGTATGACGTAGATTATTCTGTTGCAAACATACTAAGTTGGAGAACCAAAAAGAAGTTTGATTTAGTAACAAACTTTTGGTTTGGCTATTCACACCAACCATCTTTAAAAAAGGTACTAGATTTTTTTAAAAAAATGATAGACCTTACTGCAAAACACGGATCTATAATACTGTCTTACCACAATAACTGGAAGTTGTTTGATAAGATACCAATGAGTAGCCCAGAACCTATGGGTGGTCAGTTTAGCTTTGATGCATTGCAATGGTCTTATGTAGAGCCAAATACAGGTGATAAGTATCATTGTATATCCCCTCATAAAAACCTTATTATAGAAATTTTTGGTCCACAGTTTAAACGTTACAAAGTAGTAGATTACCCTACATTTGCTGGAAAAGAACTGTTAGTATTAGAAGGTAAACTATGGAACTAGACGAATATAAGAACACTATAGCAAAACGTCATGGTGATCTTTCTGAAGAAGAAAAAGAAACTGTAAGGCGTATAATAGGTACACCAGTAGGCAATGTCTTAACAAAACTTGTTGGGCCAGAACTAGGTAAAGCAATTACAGTAGGGCAACCAACAACAACTAGTCCAAAACGTAGTGGTTTAGGATCAAGATAATAATAAGGCTACCCAGCTACGGCTGGCCCCAACATAAGGAGAAATGATATGCCTGAACTAGAAACAGTAGAAAAACCAAAAGTTGCAGGGTTTGTAGAACGAGGTTCTAATTACGAACGTAGACGCCAACGAATGGATCAAGAGGAAGAGGAGATTCAAAAGCTTGAAGCTGCCCAAAAAGGTGATACAGAAGAACAACCAAAAGAAGAAGCTTCCCAAGAAAAAAAGGCCGATACAGAAGTTAAAGAAGAAACGTTATCTGCAGAAGAAAAGTCTTTTAAAAAACGATATGGTGATCTAAGACGTCATATGTCTGATAAAGAAAAAGAGTGGCAGGAGAAACTAGACTCTTTAGAAAAACGACTTACTAAGTCTAATGTGGTACCACCTAAGTCAGATGAAGATATAGAAGCTTGGTCTAGAAAACACCCTGATGTGGCTGGCATAGTAGAAACTATTGCAGCTAAAAAAGCTAAAGAAATGTTTTCTAATGCTGAACAACGTCTTCAAAAGATGGATGAACAAGCAGAAGAAATGGCTCGTAATAAAGCAGAAAATTCTATACGTGAAGCACACTCTGACTTTGATAAATTACGAGATTCAGATGACTTCCATGATTGGGCAGACAGGCAACCTAAATGGGTTAAAGATGCTCTTTATGAAAACATGGATGATCCTGAATCAGTTATTCGTGTTATTGATTTATATAAAATAGATAATAACATGACTAAGAGTGACTATGCAGCAAAACGAAAGGCTGCAGCGTCCAATGTAGGTAAAGGCTCTAAAACACAAATTGATGCAGACGACTCATCTAATACAATTCGTGAGTCAGATGTTTCAAGAATGTCAGCAAAAGAGTTTGAAAAGAACGAGGAAGCTATAACTAAAGCAATGCGTTCTGGTAAGTTTATCTACGATATTTCGGGTTCAGCCCGATAATAACTATTGACAAACACTATTAATGTCATATAACTAGGGACATAACATTAGAGCCTCCGTTAGGACTACCTCTAAGTATACCCTATTTCCAAAAGTCTAAACTGAAAAGAACGACCTGTTTAAGTATAGGCCCGTATATCTAATGGTTGGCCGACTGTTAGTCTTACGCACCCTAGAAAATTAACAGCCTCTTACGAGTGTTTAGCTTTGTGATTCGAAGCCAAATATTAGGAGGATTTTATCATGGCTTTTACAACAGCAGGAGGATACGGTAACTTACCTAACGGTAATTTTAGTTCCGTAATTTACTCCAAAAAAGTACAGCTTGCTTTCCGTAAAGCAACTGTATGCGGTGACATCACCAACTCAGATTATTTTGGCGAGATTGCCGCACAAGGCGATACCGTTAAAATTATCAAAGAACCTGAGATTTCAGTAAGCAGCTATGCTCGTGGTACTAACATCTCAGCCCAAGATCTTGACGATGAAGATTTCTCATTGGTTGTAGACAAAGCTAATTACTTTGCCTTCAAAATTGATGATATCGAAGAGGCTCATAGCCACGTCAATTTCATGGATATGGCAACCAACCGTGCAGCTTATCGTTTGGCTGACCAGCATGACCAAGAAGTTCTTGGCTATCTTGCTGGCTACAAACAGTCAGCTTTGCATAGTTCAGCCGATGCCGTAAACGATCAAGTAAACGGTACAAAAGCAGTAACTACTGCTGGTTCAGATGAATTGCTTTCAAGCATGAAACTGAAAAAAGGTGACTTTGGTAACATTACAACAGCTTCTGCAGGTGATCATTCGATTCCAGTAGCAGCACGTTTGCCAGGTGCCACAGCTCTGCCAACAGCATACGCTTCACCAGCAATGGTTGTAGCTCGTATGGCCCGTTTGCTCGATCAACAACAAGTTGATAAGCAAGGTCGTTGGCTGGTAGTTGATCCAGTATTTATGGAAGTACTTCGTGACGAGGATTCACGCCTCTTCAATGCAGACTTCGGTGAAGCTGGTGGACTACGCAATGGATTGGTCTTGAATAACTTCCACGGTTTCCGTGTATATACTTCAAGCAACTTACCTTCAGTTGGTACAGGTTCAGCTACTACAGGTAGTGCAAACCAAAACACTAACTATGGTGCCATTGTTGCTGGTCATGATTCTGCTGTCGCAACTGCGGAGCAAATCAACAAAACCGAAACTTACCGTGATCCTGACAGCTTCGCTGACATCGTTCGTGGTATGCATCTTTACGGTCGCAAGATCCTTCGTCCAGAAGCTCTTGTTACTGCAAAGTATAACTTGGCGTAAAGGGGAAATAAACAATGGCTTTACAATCTCCAGTTCGTATTGAGACTGCCGTGATTGCTCACGGTGATCTTACCACTAACTCAACTCACGATATCGGTACAGTTCCAAACAATTGTGTGGTTCTTGCTGCTGGCGCTGAGTGTACTGCTGCAGCCACTATTGGTGGTGCTAACGCAGTAAGTTTTGGTGTAACAGGCGGTGACGTTGATATGCTTGGTACTGCTGATATTAATGGTGCTAAAACATTAGCTGCCACTACTACCACAGTAAATGGTATTACTAATGTCACAACTGCTGACACAGTGATTACTGCTAAACTTGCAGCTTCAAATGCTCCTTCAGCAGGATCATTTCAGTTCTTTGTAGTATATGCTCCAATGGGCGCTACAGGTGCTGCTGCAGAAGTAGATCGTGATCTGCTTGCATAAGTAAACTAACCTTAGGGGCTGCTTTCGAGTGGCCCCTTTAGGCTATCTAAAGGAAACAAAATGGCATATGATTTTTTAGGTCTGGTAAATGATGTAAACAGACGTTTAAACGAGGTTGAGCTAACTAGCTCTAACTTCTCATCTGCCACAGGTTTTTACTCTCAAATTAAAGATTCCGTTAATTCTTCTATTAGGTATATAAACCAAAGTGAGTTTAAGTGGCCTTTTAACCACAATACTCAAGAAGATACATTAACTCCTGGAACAGTTCGTTATGCCTTTCAAGCTAATGCCAAGTCTATAGATATGGGTAGCTTTAGAATTAAAAGAGATGATACTCTTGGTAACGAGACTGAAAAATTAAGAGTTATTTCTTACGAAGAATACTTAGAAAAATACAGTGACTACGAATACAATACTTCTAATACAGGTATTCGTACAATTCCAAGCTCAGTATTTCGTGCACCTAATCAGTATTATGGTGTCCTATCTCCCCCAGATAAAGCTTATACCTTAGTGTATGAATACTATGCCTTACCTACAGACTTAAGTTCTAATAGTGATTCTCCGTCTATACCAGTGCAATTCAGACATATTATTGTAGATGGTGCTATGTATTATGCTTATTTGTTTAGAGGTAATACTCAGGATGCTACCTTAATGCAATCTAAATTAGATGATGGTATTAAGAATATGCGTAATATTTATATTAACAGATATGATTACTTACGTTCAACAGTAATTGAAAGAAGCAATAGTCTTACTTCTACATTCAGCCGAGTATCTTAATTATGCCCACACAATGGCAAACGTTCCCTATTGAATTTCAGGGTGGGCTGGTTACAAATATCAGTCCATTGCAGCAGGGTATCAATGCCCCAGGATCTGCAAGACGTTTAATTAATTTTGAGCCATCTATCCAAGGTGGCTATCGTCGTATAGAGGGTTTTACTAAATACGATAGTAACACTATTCCGCCTTATGGTACACCTTTAATTCAAGGTAGTTCTCAAACAGGGTCTACCCTAAACATAGCTAATATTTTTATAGCTCCTCAAGATGGTGACACTTTTACAATAGCAGGTATCTCAGGTACCTATACCATTGCAACCTCAGGTGTTTCATACAGTGCAGCAAATAAAACTGCTACACTTACTTTAACGTCTTCTTTAGCAAGCTCACCATCAGATCAAGCTGCTATTACTTTTACTAATACAGAAGATCTAATAGAAGGTCTTATTTATTTTAATAGTAAAGCTGTTGCCTATCGTAATGCTGATTTATTTGAGTCTTCTGGATCTGGTTGGACTAAAATAAACGTACCCAGTTATGGTACAGTTCTTGTAAATGGTGGAAGTCAAACGGGTACAAGCTTAACTGTAGATGGGCTTACTGGTACTCCACAGGCAGGTGATACATTTACTGTTGCTGGAATACAAAAAGTCTATACAGTGGTTTCAGATGCTTCTGTATCCTCTGGTGGAGCTACTCTGACAATTAGCCCAGCGCTTGCTTCAAGTCCAGCTAATGATGTTGCTGTTACTTTTTTAACTATTAATAGAGGATCAGGTAAAAAACATCGCTTTGCTCGTTATGGATTTACTGGCACTCAAAGCATTATGATAGTAGATGGTGCTAATAATCCAGCTAAATATGATGGCTCTACTTTTACTGTATTAGATGATGCACCTTCAGATGTATTAGCAGCATCTCATGTAGCAGAATTTAAAAATCATATGTTCTTTGCTAAGAATAAAAACCTAGTATTTACTGCACCTTATACAGATAATGACTTTACAACTGCTTCAGGTTCTGGTACAATAAATCTTACTCAAGATATTACTGGTATCATTACTTTCCGTGAACAGTTAATTATTTTTAGTAAGACTCAAATACATAGATTAATTGGTACTACATTAGCTGACTTTCAACTTCAACCCATATCTCTAGACATTGGGTGTGTTCAAGACGACAGTATACAAGAAGTTGGTGGTGACATTGTATTTATAGGCCCAGACGGTATTCGTATGCTTAGTGCTACAGATCGTATTGGAGACTTTGGACTAGCTGTTGCTTCTCGTCCTATACAAGATGAAACTATTACCTTCTTAAGTTCTAACACAAACTTTCATAGTTGTGTAGTTAGAGAAAAGAACCAGTATCGTATATTTGGATATGCTGCTTCTGTAGGTACTGCAGGTGCTCGTGGAATACTAGGAACTCAATTTGCAGATCAGACTTCTCAAGGTATGGCATGGGCAGAAACTAGAGGTATAAAAGCTTACGTAGTAGATTCAGTATATACTGAAACTGGAGAAGTTACTTTATTTGCTCGTGAAGATGGGCTAGTATATAGAATGGAATCTGGCAACAGTTTTGATGGCTCTAACATTGTTGCCTCTTTTAGTACTCCATTCTTTTCTATTAACGATCCAAGAGTAAGAAAAACTATTTATAGACTATCAACCTACATTGATCCTACAGGTTCTATTGATGGATTGGCAACATTAAAGTTTGATTTTGATGAACCTAATTTAGTACAACCTCCATCAATAACTTTATCAAACACACAGGCAACAGTATCTTTTTATGGTGTATCTACGTATGGGACAGGTGTATTTGGTGGTAAACTTGTATCGGTATTTAAAAGTCAAACAGTAGGTTCAGGGTTTACCGTTTCAATACAATATGAATTTGACAGTGATGATCCGCCTTTTTCACTAGACGCAGCAACACTGGAATTTGCAGCACATGACAGGCAATAAAGGAAAGTAACATGGGAACAGGTTACACACGTAACGATACAGCAAACAACATTGCTGATGGTAACGTCATAAACGCATCAGATCTTGATGGTGAATTTGACGCCCTGCAATCATCATTTGATGCCTCTAGTGGTCACACTCATGATGGGACTACTGGAGAAGGTGCACCTATTGAAGTTGTAGGACCATCTCAGGATGTTGTAATTACTGCTGCAGCAATGCGGCCTAAGACAGATGATACTGTAGACCTCGGTACTAGCTCTCTTAAATTTAAAGATGGTTACTTTGCTGGTAATCTTTCAGTAGATGGTAATATTACTCTTGGTGGTAATATCACATTAGGTGATGCAGACACAGATGGCATTACGCTAAACTCTGAGATTGCTTCTCATATAATCCCTGATGCCGATGATACTTATGATTTAGGTGAGTCTGGTAAAGAGTGGCGTAATCTCTATATTGACGGCACAGCTAACATTGATTCTTTAGTAGCTGATACTGCAGATATTAATGGTGGTACACTCGATGGAGTAGTCATCGGGGGTTCTAGTACTGCAGCAGCAAGTGTTACAACATTAGCTGCTTCCAGTAATGCTACAGTTGGTGGAACCTTAGGGGTTACTGGCGCTGCTACCTTGTCGTCTACACTGGCTGTTACAAGTAACGCTACTGTCGGTGGTACACTTGGTGTAACAGGTGCTGCTACTTTATCCAGTACTGCAGACATTACAGGAAATACTACAGTAGGGGGTACACTGGGTGTAACTGGTGTAGCTACTCTATCAGATAATGCCACTGTAGGTGGCACTCTAGGAGTTACAGGTAACACAACACTTACTGCAGATCTAACAGTAAATGGTAATACGACTCTTGGAAATGCAAATACAGATACAGTAACAATTACTGCAGATGTTGCATCAGATATTATTCCTTCAGCAGACAGTACTCATGACTTAGGTGATAGCTCTAATTACTGGGCTAACGCTTATATTGATGCTATTACTACTACAGGTAATGTGACTATTGGTGGTGACTTAACTGTAACTGGAAGTCTTTCAGCTGGTGATACTAACATTACTGATGTTGGTAACATTGCCTTAGATAGTATCAGTGCGGATAATAATACTATTGCAATTAATCTAACAGATAACCAATCTTCTGCATTAGACATTACTGAGTCTGCAAACTCTTATCTTAAATTTGTTACTACAAACTCTGGCGAAAAGATTACTCTAGGTAAGAAACTAGAGGCTGGTTCTGTAGAAATTGAAGGTAGTAACTTTGACATTAATGGCGGTAACATTGATGGCACTATTATCGGTGCATCTACAGCAGCAGCAGCTACGGTAACAGATTTAACCGCTTCAGGTACAATAAACTTTACTGGTGGTACTGTAAGTAATCTTGGCACTGTAACTACTGCAGACATTGATGGTGGAACTTTAGACGGAGTTACTATTGGTGGAGCATCCGCTGCTGCAGCTACAGTAACAAACCTTACTGCATCAGGAACAGTAAACTTCTCAGGTGCTACTGTATCAGATCTTGGTACAATTACTACTGCTGATATAGATGGCGGTACTATTGATGGCATTACTTTAGGTACAAACTCTGCAGTTACAGAAGCTCAGATTGATAGTATTAATCTTAATGCTCATACTATTTCTATTGATGATGCTTCTGGTACTGACCAAGCAGGTACACAACTCATTTTAAAAGCAGGTGCTGGCACAGGTTCTGGAGCTGGTGGTAGTTTCCTATTACAAGTAGCTGATGGAACTACTACAGGTTCAAGTGCTAATGCTCATGCTACAGCTCTTACTATAGCTGATGATAAAGCTGCTACTTTTGCTGGTAATGTGGATATTACAGGTACGCTAGGTGTAACAGGGGCTACAACTTTAAGCTCTACTTTAGGTGTAACTGGTGCAACTACACTTAGTTCAACTTTAGGTGTTACTGGTGCGACTACCGCCACAGGTGGACTTAATGTAGATACTATTAGCGAGATTACTTCAGCTAATGGTGTAGTAATTGATGGCGTAACTTTGAAAGACGGTGGTGCTACAGTTACAGCTGATGTGTCCTTCGGCGATAACGACAAAGCCATCTTTGGCGCTGGGTCTGACCTACAGATTTTTCATGATGCTGGAGGTACTTCTCACATTAGAGAGTCTGGCCCTAGTCACTTATATATTGAGGCATCAAATTTACGTTTAAAATCATCAGCAGACACTGGCGAAACGTATTTGACCGCAAATCTTGATGGCGCTGTAAGCCTATACTACGACAACGCAGTAAAACTCGCCACCACCAGCACAGGCGTAGACATCACGGGTACTTTGACCAGCGATG